>Ga0326727_10007275_pt1 | contig 29429 bp, 29 predicted proteins | sample MB2enrmetagenome_FD_207643 | JGI IMG/M metagenome (GOLD analysis project Ga0326727, IMG submission 207643) | Lab enriched peat soil microbial communities from McLean, Ithaca, NY, United States - MB29MY | ecosystem: Environmental > Terrestrial > Soil > Wetlands > Peat | place: USA: New York... | reverse complement strand
ATCCCCGCGCCGCCGCATTCGCGCCATCCTTTGCCCTTGACGCCGCCGCGCGCCCGCGTTAAACATCTGTTCATGATTTGTTCCGGACTTTAACCATGCCCGCCCAGTCTGCGCAACTCCTCGACGACACGCTTCGCACCGGCGTCGCGAGCCGGCTCGGCGCCGCCTACGCCGACCGGCTCGTCCCGATGGAGCGGCGGCGCGGCCGCGGCGCGGCGTCGAACGTCTCCGGACGGTTCGAGCCGCTCCGGCGCGAGGATTTCGACGACGGCTGGGACGTCGGCGAGGCGCCGGCGCGCTTCGAGACGGAGGTGACGCTGGAGCGGCCGCGCTCGATCATCACGCGCAACCAGTCGCCCGACATCGCCTTCGACCGCTCGATCAATCCCTATCGCGGCTGCGAGCACGGCTGCTTCTATTGCTTCGCCCGGCCGAGCCACGCCTACCTCGGCCTCTCGGCCGGCCTCGATTTCGAGGGCAAGCTGTTCGTCAAGGACGGCGCGGCGGCGCTGCTGGAGCGCGAACTGGCGGCGCCGAAGTATCGCCCGCGCGGGATCGCGCTCGGCGCCAACACCGACGCCTATCAGCCGATCGAGCGACGCTACCGCGTCACCCGCTCCATCCTCGAAACGCTCGCCCGCGCCCGCCACCCCGTCGCCATCGTCACCAAGTCCAATCTGGTGTTGCGCGATCTCGATCTCATCGCGCCGATGGCGGCGGAGGGCCTCGCCAAGGTGTTCCTCTCGGTGACGACGCTCGATCGCGACGTGGCGCGGCGGATGGAGCCGCGCGCGCCGACGCCGGGGCGCCGCATCGAGGCGATCGAGCGGCTCGCTCAAGCCGGGGTTCCGGTCGGCGTGATCGCGGCGCCGATCATCCCGGCGGTCAACGACGGCGAAATCGAGGCGATCCTGACGCGCGCCCATCAGGCCGGCGCGCGCGAGGCCGGCTACGTCACGCTCCGCCTGCCGCTGGAGCTGCGCGAGATTTTCCGCGAATGGCTGGCGGTGAACTTCCCCGACAAGCTCAAGCGCGCGATCGCGCTCACCCAGTCGATGCACGGCGGCAAGGACTACGATTCGCAATGGGGCCGGCGCATGGCCGGCTCCGGCCCCTACGCCTGGATGATCGGACGCCGCTTCGAGATCGCGGCCAGGCGCCTCGGCTATCGCGACAGCCCGCTCGAACTCAGGAACGACCTCTTCCGCGCGCCGGTCCTCGACGACGACGCCGAGCCGCGACAGCTCACGCTGTTCTGAGCGGGGCGGGTTCCGCCCTCGTCTTCAGCGCGCGTCGACGACGGCGCTCCAGCCCCATTCGAGCAGCGGCATGGCGTCGCGTGCGAAGGCCTGAAGATCGTCAACGAGACCGGGCGCCGCCAGGCGCGAATCGGCGATTGGGCGCGAGCAGATGAACGACTTGTTGCGCAGCGCGGCGGCGATGAGCGGGTTGGCGACGTCCTCGAAGCCGCGCGGCGCGCGCTTCATCGCGTATTCGTCGGCGAGCGCGAGACCCGCCTTGGCGAGCTTGGCGGTCATCGCGCCCCAGGCGTTCGGCGCGCGCGCGAGCGCGCCGCGCAGCCGCGCCAGAACGTCCGGCTCGGGCTGGTAGAAGCCGGCGGCGCAAAAACAGCCGTCGGCGGCGATGTGGATGTAGAGGAGGCCGACGTCGTTCTTCGCGCCCGTGCGCGTCAGCACCGCGCCGACGTTGGTCTTGTAGGGGCTCTTGTCCTTGGCGAAGCGCACGTCGCGGTTGATGCGGAACAGCGAGGCCTTGCGGTCGCCTTTCAGCGGCGTCTTCGCCTTGGCGAAGCGGGCGGCGAGATCCTCGACCAGGTCGCCGAGCGGGCCCTTGAGCTGCGACTCGTAGGCGGCGCGGTTGTCCTCGAACCACTCCTTGGTCTGGTGAAAGGCGAGCGCCTTGAGAAAGGGCAGCGCCTGCGGGCCGAAGCCTTGGAAAACCATGGGATCGCGCGGTCCTTCTCTATTAACGACGCGTGCGGTTCTACGCCGCGGCCGCCGGTCGGGCAAACCTACATGCGGCGTGCGCGCGCGCCGCGCGCTCCCCCGCCGCCGTCACAGCAATGACGGCTCCGGCTCAATTCAGTCGAAAATTACCTCACCCCGTCCCCGCCGGCGCCGGGCCGCCGCTCGCCCAGTCGAGCAGCTCGACCGTGTGCGCGACAGGCGTCGCCGTCGCGCTGGCGATCTGCACGAGGCAGCCGATATTGCCGGCGGCGATCACGTCGGGTTCTAGGCGCGAGAGGTTGGCGATTTTGCGGTCCCGCAGCGCCGCGGCCATTTTCGGTTGCACGATATTGTAGGTCCCCGCCGAGCCGCAGCAGAGATGCGCTTCGGCGGGTGCGCGCACGTCGAAGCCGGCGCGGCGCAGCAGCGCCTTGGGGGCCTCGACAATGTTCTGGCCGTGCTGCAACGAGCAGGCGGCGTGATAGGCGACGACGAGCCCCTTGGGGTTGGGAAAGGCGAGTTCGAGGCCGGCGACAAATTCGGTCACGTCTTTCGCCAACGCGGCGACGCGCGCGGCTCTTGAAGCGTAGCCCGGATCGTCGCGCAGCATGAAACCGTAGTCCTTGATCGTCGCGCCGCAGCCCGAGGCGGTTACGACGATCGCCTCCAGGCCGGCGCCGTCGGCCTCGCTCGTCCAGGCGTCGACGTTGGCGCGCGCCTGGGCGAGCGCGCCTTCCTCGCGGCCCATGTGATGCAGCAGCGAGCCGCAACAGCCTTCGCCGTCGACCAGCGCGACGTCGATCCCGACACGGTTCAGGAGGCGGATCGTCGCCGCGTTGATTCCTGGCGCCAGCGCCTCCTGCGCGCAGCCCCGGAGCAGCGCGACGCGGCGCCGCTTCGCGCTTGGCCCCGGCGCCCAGAATTCGCCGGGGCCGGCCGCCGCGCCGCGCGCCGCCTTCGGCGCCAACGCCAGCATCGCCCCCAGCTTGTCGCCAAAGCCGGGCACGCGCGCCAGGATCGGCGCGAACGGCCGGCCGACGCGCGAAAGCGCCAAGGCGGCGCGGAACAGCGCGCGCGAGGGCAGCAGCCAAGCCAGCGCCGCGCGCGTCAGGCGGTCGGAAAACGGTCGCCTGCAGGTCGTCTCGATCGCGACGCGCGCATGGTCGACGAGGCGGCGATAGTCGACGCCGGAGGGACAGGTGGTCATGCAGCCGAGGCACGAAAGGCAATGGTCGATCGGCGCCGCGTCCTCGGCTGTGGGCTTGCGCCCGGTCTCCAAGAGATCCTTGATGAGATAGATGCGCCCGCGCGGGCTCTCGCGCTCGTCGCCGGTGACGACGTAGGTCGGGCAGGTCGCGATGCAGAAGCCGCAATGCACGCAGGAGCGCAGGATTCTTTCCAGCGGCTGCATTTGCGGGTCGGCGAGCCGCTCGGGGGAAAAGTGGGTCTGCATCGCCCGTCACATCCCCGCGAACATCCGCCCGAAATTGAACAGCCCGTCCGGGTCGAAGCTCGCCTTGACGCGGCGCGTCAGACTCGCAAGCGCCGGGTTGAGCGGCTCGAACACGTCGACGCGGGCGCGCAACGCGTCGGGCGCGCGGATCAGCGTCGCGTGGCCGCCGAGCGGCGCCAGCGCGGCGCGCAACCGCACGGCCGCGCCTTCCGTCGGCTCGCTCGCCAGCCACACGAGGCCGCCGCCCCAGTCGAAGAAATGCGCCAGCGCGTCGGCGCCGAGGCGCGCGACGAAGCGCGGCGCTTTCGAGGGCGCGAGACTGACGCGCCAGATCGCTCGGTTTGGCGGCTCGGCGAGGAATTCGGCGTCGCGCACGGCGCGCCACAGGCGTTGCGAATCCTCGCCGCTGAGCGCGTGCCTGGCGCCGAGGTCGGCGTTGAGCGCGATCAGCCGTTCGGCGCGATAGTCGACCGAATCGGGAAAGCCCTCGACGCGCAGAATAGTGCGCGAGAACTCTCTGCCCATGTCGGGGCCGATCCATGCCGCGCCGCTGACGCCGTAGGGCGAGGCGAGCGCGCGCGTCATCGCCGCCAGCCCCGCCTCGTCGTCGAGGCGGCGCAGGAGGATTGTCGCTTCGCTTTGCGGCCTCGGCAGCAGCTTGAACGTCGCCTCGGTGACGAGCCCGAGCGTCCCCAACGCGCCGCAGTTCAATTTGACCAGATCGAGGCCGGCGACGTTCTTCATCACCCGGCCGCCGCTCTCGATCGCCTCGCCGCGCCCGTTGACCAGGCGCAAGCCGATCAAGCTGTCGCGCGCCGCGCCGGCGCTGATGCGCCGCGGCCCCGAGGCGTTGGTCGCCACCAGGCCGCCGACGGTCGGCTCGCCGGCGCCTCCGTAAAGCGCGCGATGGTCGATCGGCTCGAAGGGCAGCGTCTGGCCGTGCGCGGCGAGCGCCGCTTCGACGACGGCGAGCGGCGTGCCGGCCTTGACGCGCAGCGTCATCTCGGCCGGCTCGTGGAACACGACGCCCGCGAGACGACTGGTGGAAAGCCGCCGCGCGCCTTCGGCGGGGCGGCCGAGGCCGAGACGCGTTCCGCCGCCGACGATATCGAGCTTTTCGCCGCGCGCGCGCGCTTCGCGCACGATTCTTCCCGCCTCGGCCTCGTCGGCGGGAGCCTCGGCGGCCGAATCGAGCGCGGTCACGCCGCCCTCGCGTCGAGCGGGAAAACCTTGGCCGGGTTGAGCCGCCAGCGCGGATCGAACGCCGCGCGCACGCGCATCTGCTGGGCAAGATCCGCGTCGGTGAATTGGCGGCGCATCAGGTCGCGCTTTTCGATCCCTACGCCGTGCTCGCCGGTCAAGGCGCCCCCGAGTTCGACGCACATCCTCAGCACGTCCGCCCCGGCGTCTTCCGCCTTCCGCCGCTCAGCGGCGTCGTTGACGTCGTAGAGGATCAGCGGATGCATGTTGCCGTCGCCGGCGTGGAAGACGTTGGCGACGCGCAGGCCGTAGGCGGCGCAAATTTCGCCGGTGCGTCCGAGCGCTTCGGGCAGGCGTCCGGTCGGCACGACGCCGTCCATGCAGATGTAGTCGGCCACGCGCCCGGTCGCGCCGAACGCAGATTTGCGGCCCTTCCAAATCTGCGCGCTCTCCATCGCCGACATCGATTCGCGGATCGTGCGCACGTCATGCGCCTTGGCGACCGCCGTGATCTTGGCGAGCTCGGCGGCCATTTCCTCCTCTCCGCCCTCGACTTCGACGATCAGCATCGCTTCGACGTCGAGGGGATAGCCGGCCTGGGCGAAGTTCTCGCAAATCTCGATGGCGAGCCGGTCCATGTATTCGATCGCGACGGGAACGATTCCGGCGCCGATGATCGCGGCGACGCACCGGCTCGCGTCCTCGACCCTATCGAAGCCGAACAGCACAGGGCGCGCGCCCTCGCCGGCGCGCAGCAGCCTGACGGTGGCCTCGGCGACGACGCCGAGCTGGCCCTCCGAGCCGCAGATCAGGCCGAGCAGATCCAGCCCGCCCGCGGCAAGCTCCGGGCCGCCGACGTCGACGATCTCGCCGTCGATGGTGACGAGGCGGACGCCGAGGACGTTGTTGGCGGTCACCCCGTATTTGAGGCAATGCGCGCCGCCCGCGTTCATCGCGATGTTGCCGCCGATGGTGCAGGCGAGCTGCGAGGAAGGGTCGGGCGCATAGAAGAACCCGTCCGGCGCGACAGCTTCCGAGATGGCGAGGTTCGTGACGCCGGCCTCGACGCGCGCGTAGCGGTCGGCGAGATTGATCTCGAGAATGCGGCTCATCTTGCCGAGGCCGAGAACGATCGCGTCCTCTTGCGGAATGGCGCCGCCGGAGAGCGAGGTCCCGGCGCCCCGCGGCACGATGTTGACGTTCGAGTCGCGGCAGAACTTCATCACCCGCGCGATTTCTTCGGTCGAGCGCGGCAGGACGACGGCGAGCGGCAGGCGGCGGTAGGCGGTCAGCGCGTCGGTCTCGAAGCCGCGCCGTCCGGCGACGTCCGCGATCAGGGCCTCGCGAGGCAGGATCGCGGCGAGCCCGGAAAGGATCGCGTCGCGGCCGGCGAGGATCGAGGCGTCGACGGGCGGAAAGGCGATCTCAGGCATGGCGAGGCTCCTCGTTGCGCCGACACTATGGGGCGCCTCGCCGAGTTAAGCGAGAGCGCCCCTTTGCGCCGCTCTACACCAACACCGGTTGCGCCGTCATGCCGGCCACGCCGAAGATGCGGCGGTAGCGCGCGATCTCGTCAGGCGGTCCGAGCTCCTTGTTGGGATTGTCGGAGAGCTTGACGGCGGGGCGCCCCTCCGCTTCGACCACCTTGCACACGATCGAAATCGCCCTGAGTTCGCCGTCGACCCCGGCCGGCGCGCAGCCTTTGAAGTCGTTGGTCAGGTTGGTGCCCCAGCCGATGGAGAGATTGACCCGGCCGCGCAGCGCGCGCACCGAAGTCTCGATCGAATCGATGTCCATCGCGTCGGAGAGCACGATCAGCTTTTCCCGGGGCTCGCGGCCGCGTCGGCGCCACCAGGCGATCAGTTCCTCCGCGCCGGCGATCGGCTCCTTGGAGTCGGGCCGCGCGCCCGTCCAGTCGGCGACCCAGTCGGGCGCGCGTTCGAGGAACGAAGTGGTGCCGAAGCAATCGGGCAGGACGACGAGCAGATTGCCGTCGTACATGCGCGCCCAGTCGCGCAGCACGTCATAAGGGGATTCGCGCATCGCCGCTTCGTCGTTCGCCAAGGCGGCGTAGACCATCGGCAGTTCGTGGGCGTTGGTGCCGATCGCCTCGAGGCCGGTGTCCATCGCGTGCTTGACGTTCGACGTGCCGATGAAATTGTCGCCCAGCCCCTCCTGCAACGCTTCGACGCACCAGCGCTGCCAGAGGAAGCCATGGCGCCGGCGCGTGCCGAAGTCCGAAACCTTCAGCGGCCCCTCGGCGGCGAGCGCGCGCAGGCGCTCCACCTTGCTCCACAGCTTGGCCTTGGCGCGGGCGTAGAGCACGTCGAGATCGAAGCGGCTCATCGAGCGCATCGCCGCGCGCGCGCGCAATTCGTTGATGATCGCCAGCGCCGGGATCTCCCACATCGTCGTGTCGGCCCACCGGCCGGCGAAACGCAATTCGTACTGGCCGTCGCGCCGAGTCAGCTCGTATTCGGGCAGGCGAAACCCGCCGAGCCATTCCATGAAGTCGGGGGCGAAGATCTGCTTCGTGCCGTAAAACGTGTTGCCGGCGAGCCAGATCAGCTCGTTCTTGGCCAGGCGCAGGGTGCGCGCGTGATCGAGCTGGTCGACGAGTTCGCGCTCGTCGACGATGTCGGCCAGGCGGACCTCGCTGGCGCGGTTGGTGAGCTGAAACGCAACCTGGCGCTCGCGGTGGAGCTTCCAGATCATTTGCAGCATCAACAGCTTGTAAAAGTCCGTATCGAGCAGGGTGCGCACGATCGGGTCAATGCGGAAGGTGTGGTTATAGACACGGGCGGCGATATCCGGGATCATGGCGCGAGCTTATGGTGGGGCGCGGCGGGCGACAAGGGCGAGCGCGAAATCCGGCCCATTCGCGCCGCGCCGAGCGCTAAACCGACGCCTAACGCTAAAGCAGTCGGTCCACGGCTTCGCGCGCGCGCTCGTGTTGATCGGCGAGCGCCGCGCGTCGGCCGGCGAGGCGGCCGGCGTCCTCAGCTCGCCGATAGACCTCCTCCGCCGAATTGATGCGATGCGCGCGCTCCATCGCTTGAAGGAAGTCGCGCGTCGTGATCGGGATCATTTTCGCGGTCAGCTCGGCCTCGACCACGAGCACGCGCCGCAGCACACGGTCTTCTTCGGTGATCAAGATCGCCCGTTCGTGCGGGGCCAGATGAACGCCGTCGTGGATCGCCTCGATCGCGGCGCGTTCGCCGAGGTCCTTCTCCCGCCGCGCCGGGTTTGCGGCGCGGCTTTCGATGTAGTTGAAAAACACTTCCGTGCTGATTGTGCGCACCTGCTCGGAGTTTGCTTGCGCCCAGCTAAGGATTTCAGCGGCGCCGAGAGCGGCGCTGTCGCTCGTCGCTTCATAGAGCACCGCGTCCGGCACGTAGACCGGCACGTTCGGGTAAAGCAGATAGTCGAGGCTGTCGGCCGCAGCGAGGGTGATCAACGGCCCGGCGTCCATGACGATCAGCCTAGCGGAAAGTTCATCCGGCACGCCGCCCCGCTTTCTCCGCCAGCTCCTTGATCAAGCGGACTCCCGGCGAGCGCGGGTCGCTCTTTACGCGCGGCAAAGGCAGGCCGCGCTGGTGAAGCTGCCCGAGCAGGTCGCCAAAACTGATCGCCTCGCCCGTGCGGTCCTCGATCTCGCGGCGCGTGATTTCGCCCCGGCTGTAAAATTCGAGCAGCGCGCTCTCGATCGAAATCGGCATGAAGCCTCTCCAACCGACGAAATATCCCCAGCTTCCAGAGAATTCAATCAAGAACGGGCTTCGCTGGGGTCCCGGACGAACTCCCGGCCCGCGCGACGTCGACCGTACGCTTGAAACCCTCGACCCGCTGGTCCAATGTCGCGCCGAAATGTGAAACGAGGAAGCTTTTCTTGGCCGACGCCGCTGCAACTCCGACCCGTCCTTCGCCCCGCGTCGGGCTGTTCGTCACCTGCCTGGTCGACCTCATGCGCCCGAGCGTCGGCTTCGCCGCGGTCAAGTTGCTGGAGGAGGCGGGCTGCAAGGTCGTCGTTCCCTCGCAGACCTGCTGCGGCCAACCCGCCTTCAATTCCGGCGATCGCGCCACGGCCCGGGCGATCGCGCGCCAGACGATCGAGGCGTTCGCGACCTGCGATTACGTCGTCGCGCCGAGCGGCTCCTGCGCCGGGATGCTCGCCAGACATTATCCCGGGCTCTTCGTCGACGAGCCGGACATGGCGGTCAAGGCCAACGCCTTCGCCGCCAAATGCTGGGAGCTGGCGAGCTTCCTCGTCGATCGGCTCGGCGTCGCCAAGGTCTCGGCGCGCTACGAGGGCGTCGTCGCCTATCACGACTCGTGTTCGAATCTCCGCGAAATGGGCGTCGCCGGCCAGCCGCGCAAACTCTTGGCCAGCGTCGACGGGTTGCGCCTGGTCGAGTTGAACGAGGCGAACGTGTGCTGCGGCTTCGGCGGGACGTTCGCGGTCAAGTACGGCGAATTGTCCGATGCGATCGTGGCTAAGAAGAGCGCCGCCGTTGCGGCGAGCGGCGCCGATACGTTGCTCGCGGGCGATCTCGGATGCCTGTTGAACATCGCCGGCAAAATGCAGCGCGAAGGCCGCGCGGTGAAGGTTCGCCACGTCGCCGAGGTCCTCGCCGGGATGACCGACGATCCGCCGATCGGCGAGAGCGCGGCGGGAGCCAGGCCGTGAGCGGCGCGACGACGCCGCGCTTCAAGGACAACGTCCATGAAGCGCTTCGCGACGAGCGCTTGCAGCGGGCGCTGCGGCACTCCGACAATTTCGCCAGCGGCCGCGCCGCCGCGGCGGAACGGCTGCCCGAATTCGAGGCGCTGCGCGACAGCGCGCGCGCGATCAAGGACCACACGCTCGCCCATCTCGATCTCTATCTTGAGGCCTACGAGCGCAAGGTGGCGGAATCGGGCGGCCATCTGCATTACGCGCGCGACGCCGCCGAGGCGAACGCGATCGTGCTCGATCTGTGCAAGCGGCGCGGCGCAAGGACGGTGACCAAGGGCAAGTCGATGATCTCGGAGGAGATCGGCCTCAACGCCGCGCTCGAAGCGGCGGGAATCGAGGCGATCGAGACCGATCTTGGCGAATACATCATCCAGTTGCGCGGCGAGGCGCCCTCGCACATCATCGCGCCGGCCATCCATCTCTGCAAAGCCGACGTCGAGGCCGATTTTCGCCGCGCTCACCGCGATCTCCCCGCCGCGCGCGATCTTTCGCAGCCCGAACAATTGCTCGCCGAGGCGCGCGCGATCCTGCGCGACAAGTTTCTTTCCGCCGACGTCGGCGTCACCGGCGCGAATTTTCTCGTCGCCGAGACGGGAACTTCGATCATCGTCACCAACGAGGGCAACGGCGATCTGACGCAAATCCTGCCGAAGGCCCACGTCGTCGTCGCGTCTTTGGAAAAGATCGTCCCGACGCTCGCCGACGCCGCGCAATTGCTGCGCGTGCTCGCGCGCTCGGCGACCGGTCAGGACATGACGGTCTACACCACCCTGTCGACCGGCCCGCGCCGGCCGGGCGACCAGGACGGCCCCGAGGAATATCACGTCGTCCTTCTCGACAACGGCCGCTCGGCGATGCTGGGGAGCGAGTTCGAGGACATGCTGCGCTGCATCCGTTGCGGCGCCTGCATGAACCATTGCCCGGTCTATCACGCCATCGGCGGCCACGCCTACGGCTGGGTCTATCCAGGCCCGATGGGCGCGGTGCTGACGCCTTCGCTGATCGGCGTCGCCGAGGGCGGCCAATTGCCGAACGCCTCGACCTTTTGCGGGCGATGCGAAGAGGTCTGCCCGATGCGCATTCCGCTGCCCGCGATGATGCGCCACTGGCGCGAGCGCGAGTTCGAGCGCCGTCTTTCGCCCGTCGCGGCTCGCTCCGCGCTCGGCCTGTGGGCGTTCTTCGCCAAGCGCCCGGCGCTCTATCGCTTCGCGACCGACCTCATGACGCGCGCGCTGCGTCTTGCCGGGGGCGCGCGCGGGCGCTTCTCCTGGCTGCCGTTCGCCGGCGGTTGGACCCGTTACCGCGATCTGGCGGCGCCGCAAGGGGCGACCTTTCAAAGCCGATGGCGCGCCAGAAGCGGAGCCGTGCGATGAGCGCACGCGACGAAATTCTCGCCGCCGTTCGCCGTTCGCTGCGGGTGACGGGGGACGAGGCGCCGCGCCGCGCCGCGGCGCAAGCGCGCCTTGCGCAAAGCCCGGCGGGAATCATCCCTAGGCGCGGACAGGGCGATGCGGGGAAACGCGCGGCGACGTTCGGGAAAGAGGCGACGCGCGCGCAGGCGAGCCTCGCCGGGGTCGCCGAAGCCGCCGACGTCCCCGCCGAGGTCGCGAGGTTCTTGCGCGAAAACAATCTGGCCGCGGCCGTGCGCATGGGCGAGGACGCGCGTCTTAGCGCAATGCCCTGGGGCGCGACCGCGCTCGAAATCTCGCGCGGGCCCTCCGACGGGCACGATCTCAACGCCGTGAGCGCAGCCTTCGCGGCGGTGGCGGAAAGCGGAACCCTGGCGCTCGTCTCTGGCCCGGACAACCCGACGACGCTCGCCTTTCTGCCCGACAATCACATCGTCGTCATGTTCGCCGACGATCTCGTCGGCGACTACGAGAGCGTTTTCGTGAAATTGCGCGCCGTCTACGGCGCCGGCGCGGCGCCGCGCACGGTCAATTTCATCACCGGCCCGTCGCGCTCGGCCGACATCGAGGAGACGCTGCTGCTGGGCGCGCACGGCCCACGGCGTCTCCACATCGTCGTCGTCGGCGCTGCCCGCGAGGCGAGCGCCGCTGAGGCAGGCGCCGAAAAGTAGCCGCTGTGGCGATTTAGTAACCATCCCGTGCTTGATAGTCGCTTGAGCATGCGGGCGGTTCGGCGTTGGGCCTTCGATGACGATGTTTCGGGTTGCGATAACGGGCGCCCTGTTGGGCCTGGCTCTCGACTGCGCCGGCGTTGCCGCGCAGGAAGCGCCTCCCCCCGCGAGCCTCCCGGCCGCGGCGCCGAGCGCCCCGCGGACCGTCGCTCCGGCGCCGGAGATCAACGCCGCGCCGGCGCCCGTTTCCGCCGCGCCCATTCCGGTCGACCTCGACGCGGGCGCGCCGCCCAGGCCGAAGAAGAAAGTCGCGCCGCCCGCCCCGCCGCTCAAAGCCGCGCTGTCGAACGATCCCGAGCCGACGCTCGAGCCCGACACGTCGTTCGCCACCACCAGGGCCGCCGAGCGCTACGCAAGAATCGTCGCCGCCGGCGGCTGGCCGACCGACGTCGCGCCGCTCAGGCCGGGCGCCAAGGGGTCGGTCGTCGCCAGGCTGCGCCGGCGGCTCGCCGTCGAAGGCGACCTCGACCCAGAAGAGGCGGGCGGCGGGCCGGCCGGCCGAGCCTGGGACGCGGATTTGACGGCGGCGGTGAAGCGCTTTCAGGCGCGCATGGGGTTGCGCCAGACCGGCGTCGTCGCGGGCGCGACTCTCAAAGCGATCAACGTTCCCGCCGAAGTGCGCGCGACGCAGCTCGCCGCCAGCGCGCGGCGGCTCGCCGGCGTCGATTTTCCCTTCGGCGAACGCTATGTCGTGGTCAATCTGCCCTCGGCCTCGGTCGAAGCGGTCGAGGACGGGCGCGTCGTTCGCCGCTATGTCGCGATCGTCGGCGACGTCGATCACCCATCGCCGGAGATTTCGGCGCACATCTCGGTCATCAACCTCAATCCGACCTGGACCGTGCCGACCTCGATCATCAAAAACGAAATCATCCCGAAGATGCAGAAGGATCCGGGCTATCTCGCGCGCCAGAAGATCCGCATCCTCGACGCCTCGGGCGCCGAGGTCGACCCCAAGGCCATCGACTGGGCGAGCGAACGGGCGGTCGATTACACGCTGCGCCAGGACGCGGGCGCCGGCAATTCGCTCGGCGCGATCCGCATCGGCATGCCCAACAAGCTCGCGGTCTACATGCACGACACGCCTTCCAAGCGCCTGTTCGGCGCCGACTATCGCTTCTTGAGCCACGGCTGCGTGCGCGTGCAGGGCGTCTACGATCTTGCGGAATGGCTGTTGCAGGGCGTCGGCGGCGGCCCGTTGGGCGTCTGGGACAAGGCGGCGCTGCAGGCGGAAGTCAAGGCGGGCGCGCGCGAGGACATCAAGCTGACGCGGCCGGCGCCGGTGATCTGGGTCTATCTCACCGGTTGGTCGAATCGGGACGGCGTCGCGAACTTCCGCGACGACGTTTATGGAATCGACGCCGGCGGCGAGGCGACGGCGAACGCTGAGAGCGCCGCGTCGCCGGCGCCGATGAATCTTTTCCCCTCGCCATGAGCGCCGGCCCGTTGCAAAATCGCGTCGATCCCTACGGCGAGCTCTTCGCGACGCCCGCGCGCGGCGCTCTGATGGGCAATCGCGGCGGGCGGTTCCATCGCTCGGATCGGACATTGGGTCGTCGCCGCTGGGCCAGCAAGCAATGGATCGCGTGCCTCTGCGCGTTCAAGGGCAGGCGGCGGGCGGTGTGGGGCGAGGGTTACACCGAGCTGTTCTTTCTGGACGAAGTGACCGCGCTCGCCGCCGGGCACCGACCCTGCTTCGAATGCCGGCGCGTCGAGGCCGAAGCGTTCCGCAGCGCGTTCGCGACCGGCGCGCGGCCGAGCGCGCCGGGCATCGACGCGATCCTCCATCGCGAGCGGCTCGAAAACGGGGCCAAGCGCCTTTGGGGCTCGCCGATCGAGCGCCTGCCCGACGGGACGATGATCGAGCACGACGGCCGCGCCTTCGCCGTGCGCGGCGACGCGATCCTGCCCTGGAGCTTCGCCGGTTATGGCGCGTCGCAGCGCCGGCCGCGCGCCGGCCTCGCGCACGTTCTGACGCCGCCCTCCATCGTGCGCGCGTTGGCCGCCGGTTATCGTCCGCGCTGGGCGGACGGCGCTTCGTCAAGCGAGAGCAATCGTCATGGATTTTAGAATCGCCATTGCGCCCTTCGTTGCGTTGGCGCTCGCCGGTTGCGGCGAGGAGCCGCTCCGGACGGGCGCGATCGACTCCCGCATTCTCAATGCGGTCGCCAGCGTGCATGTCGATCCCGCCGCCGCGACGGCGATGCTGAGCGCCTACCGCGCCAGCCGCGGCCTCGGCCCGGTGCGGCTCGATCCGGCGCTGACGGCGATGGCGCAGCGTCAGGCGGACGCCATGGTCGCCGCCAACGCGCTGTCCCACGACGTCGCCGGCGGCTTCGCTTCGCGCCTCGCCGCGGCGGGCGTCGATACGACCGAGGCCGGCGAGAACCTCGGCGGCGGCTATTATTCCACCGAAGAGGCGCTGGCCGGCTGGCGCGGTTCCGCCGAGCACGACGCCAACCTTCTCATGCCGCGCGCGACGCGCTTCGGCATCGCCGTCGCAAAAGACGCGCGCACCCAGCACTGGGTCTATTGGGCGATGGAGGTGGCGGCCGAACCCCAGTGGCCGGCGGGCGGGCCGGGGCCGCTGACGCTCTCTTCGGGCGCGCCCGCCGCGATCGCTCGGTGACCCGAAGAGGGCCGTCGCGCCGCCTTGACCAGGCGCGCCTCGTGCGGTCACAATTCATCAAGCTTCTTGCGATCCGACACGCGCGAAGCGCGAGCGGCCTTCGTTCTTCGCCGGGTGTTTTGGCTCGACGCCAACCGGCCGACGCGCCGCTCGAAGGAGCGCGCCTCTTGGGGAGGAATCCATGCTTCGTCGATCTCTTCTGGCGTTGATCGCTCTGGCGCTTTCATCGCATTTCGCGTTGGCGGGCGACATTCTCGGAGAATGGGCGCGCGACGACGGCAAGGGGAAGGTCCGCTTCGTCCCCTGCGGCGCCGCGGTGTGCGGCAGCGTGACCTGGGTGAGGGACGCCGACGATCCCGCCAAAGTCGGCCAGCAGGTGTTCTTCGATATGAAGCCGAGCGGCCCCAACGTCTGGGCGGGCATGGCGTTCAACCCCGAAGACGGCCAGAATTACACGGGAAAGATGACGATGTCGGGCGCCAGCCTGATCACCGCGGGCTGCATATTCGGCGGATTGATATGCAAGACCGTCGCCTGGACCAAGTCGCGCTGAGGCGCGCGGCGGCTCGGCCGCCCTTAGGCGCTGCGCGCGAGACTCGGGCGTCGGTCCGGCGCCCTTACTGCGCCGCCTTGACGCCGGGAAACGCGACTTCGACCAGCGTCCCCTGCTCCTTGCGGCTCTTGATGGAAAAGTCGGCGTGGTTGGCTTCGGCCAGGGCTTTGGTGAGGGGAAGGCCGAGGCCGACGCCGACGCCGCGACGAGCGCCGCCGGCCCGACGGAACGGCTCGAGCGCAGCGGTGATTTCGCTCTCGTTCATGCCGACGCCCGTGTCGCGGACGCGGATGACGGCGTGGCCGGCTTCGTCGAGCGCCGTCGAGACGATCACCTGTCCGCCCGGTTCGTTAAACTTGACGGCGTTCGACATCAGGTTGAGCAGGATCTGGCGCAGCGATCGTTCGTCCGCCATCACGTTGGGCAGTTTGTCGTACAGCGACAGGCGCATGATGATGCGTTCCTGCGCGGCCTGCGGCTGCATCAGGGACACGCATTCGCGGATGATGCGATTGGCGTCGACCGGCGCGAACTCGAGCTCCAGCTTGCCCGCCTCGATCTTGGAGAGATCGAGGAGGTCGTTGGCTAGACTCATCACGTGCTTGGCGGAAGCGTGAATGTCCTGGACGTAGTCCTTGTAGCGATCGGAGCCGATCGGTCCGAAACGCTCCTCCATCATCACCTCGGCGAAGCCGAGAATGGCGTGCAGCGGCGTTCTGAGTTCGTGGCTGATGCGGGCGAGAAAGTCGGTCTTGCGCGCGTTGGCCTCCTCGGCCTGGCGGCACGCCGTCTCCGACGCCCGCTCGATCGCCTTCGAACGCGTCAAGTCCCGCACCAGCGCGCCATAGCGCGGCTCCGATGGCGGCGAGGCGAGGCGCGCCATCTTCAGCAGCAGCGGGATCGACGAACCGCGCCGGTCGCGGCCGACGAGTTCCTCTTCGGCGCCGGCGCGGGCGATTTCCCCATCCAGCTTGACCCGTTCGAAGCGCGCGGCCGCCTCGCTGTGGCTTTGCGGCGCGAATAACATGAGGAAGCTTTGGCCCGCTGTTTCTTTCTGCTCATAGCCGAACAGCGCTTCGGCCGCGCGGCTCATGGAGACGATGCGGCCCGCTGCGTCGAGCGCGATCACGCCGTCCGCGGTCGCCTCGAGGGCCGCCGTCAGATCGCGCGCCCTCGTCTCGTGGGCGCGCAGCCGAGCCTGAACTTCGGCGTCACGCGAGCGCCGCAGCGCGATCAGCGTCGCCGGAGCGTCGTCCCATTGAACGGATTGAACCAGTCCGTCCACCGCGATCAATTCGCCGTCGGCGGTGACGAGCGGCATCGCGCCGCCCTCGCTGGCCTCCGCCAGCGTTTGCGCGTCGCGGCCCCTGAACATATGCGCGAGCGCGTCGGCGGCGCGAAACGCCGCGAGGTCCGGGTAACCCACCAGATCGAGCATCGTTTGATTGAGATAGATGGGCTCGCCGCCGCGTAAGACCATCGCGCCGATCGGCAGACGGTCGAGCAGGGCGCAGGCGTTGCCGCGCGTGATCTCGCTAGGCCGCTCGGCAGGCGCCCCGCGCCCCGCGGCGTCGCGTGCCTGGTCCGGCGGGGCGGCGGCGGGGAGCTCGGCGAGGTCGATCAAATCGCGCGCCGCCGGCGGAGGGCCAGGGGGCGCCGCGCTCGCAGCGCCGGCTGGCCTTTCCTCGCGCCCCGAAGGCAGTCTTGCGCCGAGCGCCCGAGCGATCTCGCGAAAGGCGTCGCGTTCGTTGGTGGTCAGGTTCACGCTTTCGTGGTCCTCGCCGAGGCGGCGCGAGTCCTCGGGCGGGAGCGAAAGGGCGCTCAACGCGCCGGGCCGGATCGGCACGACGTTGGGTCCGCCGGCCTGCCCGGAGCCGGGTTGCCGGAGAACCACGATTTCGGCCCCATGATCGGGCTGGGCGGGCGAGGCGGGCTTGGCGGGTCCGGCGCTTCGCCCGCCGCGCGTTTCCGCGCTCGCGTCGCCCTCGGGCGGCGCGGTCGGGCTCGGCTCGTCGGCTGGAGAGGGCGCGGGCGGCCTCTCGAGCGCGCGCCCGGACGCATCGAGGGACGCGCGAGCCTCGCCCTGCGTCCGCTCGACGCCCTCACAGAGGATCGTTTCGCCGGGGAACAGGCCAAACCCGCGAAATCCGGCGAAGCGCCGCTCGGCGTCGAAGATCGGCGCCCCGGAAATCAGCGCGATTCGCACGTTGACGCGATTGGCTTCGGGCCAGCCGAGCCGCAGCGCCGAAAAGGTCCGACGCGCCGCGATCGCCTCGGCGAGGTCGCCCGTCGGGTCGAAGCCGATGCGGGCGCTGAGCGCGGTCAGCGTCTCGCCGGCGCTCGGCGCGTGAACGCCGACCGTTTCCTCGAGCGCGCGATCGGCCTGGCCGAAACGATTGTCTGCGTCGAGGCTCCACAGAAAGCGACGCGGCATTGCGACGCCGGCGCGCGGCGCCTCCTCGGCGGCCGATTCGGCGCCCGCAGGGGCCGGAGGTCCGGCTTCGCCCGGAGCGGACGGCGCCGCCATAACGAGGAAATCCCCTCCCTGCGGCGCGGCGAGCCTCCCACACGTCAGCCCGACCGGCAGGGGCAGGCGGCCGGAGTAAAATCGCAGCGATTCCATGCGCGGGGGAGCCCCTTTGGCAAACGTCTCGACGAGAACGCGCAGCCGCCGGGCGCCGGGGCTCGGCGCGCCAAGGACAAGGGCGTCGAGCGCGTCGAGCGTGCCGACGCCGAACAACGCCAGCGCCGCCGGCGTGGCGAATTCGACGCGCGCCGGACGCCCCGCCGCGACAATGAGCGGCGCGCCGCGGTCGAGCCGCTCGGCGAACGGCGACCCGGCCACCAACGCGGCGACATCCTTTAGGTTCATGACGACTCGGTCGGCGGCGTCCATGGGCGGCGAAGCGATCTCGTTGAGCGAAACATGCCTGTCGAGGGTTGGGTAGGATCGGGGCGAGCGGCGATTCTCCCCCGATGCTTACCAAAAGCTTAACGCTTTCGCTCGCATTTCGTCCATGCCGGAGAGGTGATTGCCTCGCCTGAGGGTTAAAATTCGCGCTGCGGCGCAAGATCATGTTGCACTGCAACAAGAACTCTCCTATATACGCGGAAGACAAAGAAGCGCCGATCTCGCGCGCAACAGGTGAGGATCGTCATGACCAACGCCCCTTTCGAGATTCCCAACGAATTGCGCGATTTCGCCGAGCGCAGCGTCGATCAGGCGCGCAAGGCCTTCGAAGGCTTTGTTTCGGTCGCCCAGAAAGCGGCCAGCACGGTGGACGACGCCGCCGAGACCACGCAGAACAGCGTCAAATCGGTCACCGCCCAGGTTTTTGGCTTCGCCGAGCAGAATGTGAACGCCGCGTTCGATCTGGCGCACAAGCTGGTGCAGGCCAAGGACCCGCAGGAGGCCTTCGCGCTGCAGAGCGAATTCCTCAAGACGCAATTGAGCGCTCTTCAGGCGCAAGCCAAGGAAATCGGCGCGCTGATCCAGAAGGCGACGCCCGGCGCGAAGTGATCGCCCATCGCCGCGCAAAAATCCGCAAGACCGAGTTGGAATGAAGGAAATCCGATCATGGCCGCAGCCCGTAAGAAAACCATCGCCGTCAAAGCCGTCCCGAGCGCCGTGGAAGCGCCGGCTCCGTCCGCTTCGGCGCCGGTGAGCGAGGCAGCCAAGGCGTTCGCGGCGCCCGCCGCTTCGCTGACCGAGTTGCAGAGCAATTTGCGTTCCGTCGTCGACAGGAGCCTCGCCGACTCGGGCGAAGCCTACGCCAGGGCGATCGCCGCGGCGGACGAAGCCGCCGGCGTCGTCGAAAGCAGCCTCGCCGCCGCCAAGGCGGGCGTGGTCGCGATCAACGCCAAGACCCTCGAGGCCTACGCGCCAATGTCCAGGCCAACTTCGACTTCGCCAAATCGGCGCTCGCCGTCAAGAGCGTCGCCGATTACGTGACGCTGCACAGCGAATTCACTCGCAGGCGGATCGACGCGATCGCCAACCAGACCAACGAATTCGGCGCGCTGGCGCGGAAGCTCGCCGCGGAGGCGGCCGAGCCGATCAGGGAGCAGGTCGCCAAGACCTTCCACGTCGCGGTCTAGGAGCCTCAATCGCGAAACGGCGCGTCTTCTCCCTCGCGCCGCGCCGCAGCGCCGACCCGTCTCGGGACGGCGCTCTCTTTCTTGACCGCTCGCTGCGTCGAACGCCTCGTGGCGCGCGGGCCTTGCAACGGCCGAGCTTTGACACTAGTTTCCCCGCCGTCGCCGACGGGGCCGCCATAGCTCAGTTGGTTAGAGCGCTAGATTGTGGATCTAGAGGTCCCCCGTTCGAGGCGGGGTGGCGGTACCATCCTCGGGCGACGGGCGGCGCCGCGTTTCTGCGGAGCGCTCGATCCGATTGCGGCCGACGGCAAGCGCGCGAAAGGCGCCGCCTCGGTTCTCCTCACATCCACACGACCGCGCCGGTGCGCACGCTTTCGTCGGCGGCGAACACGATGCGCAGCGAATTGAGCGCGTCTTCGAGATGCTCGCTCAGATCGACTTCGCCGTGAATGGCGCGAAGGAACAGACGCTGCTCGCGTTCGCAGAGCTGTTGGTGTCCGGGCTCTTCTTCCGTCGGCAGGACTTCGTCGGGCTCTAAGAAGGCGCCCTTCGCGTCGAGCGCGGCGTGGTGGATGCGCAGCGCGTTGGCGCGCGTATGCGTATCGTGGTCGGCCGAATGCGCCGCCTCCCGCGCGACGATCGAGACGCAGCCTTTCGGTCCGATCATGTCCTTCACGAAGAACGCGGTCTCGCTCATCATTGGGCCCCAGCCGGCTTCGTACCAGCCGACCGAGCCGTCCGCGAAGACGATGTGCAGATGGCCGTAATTGTACATCGAGGGAGCGATCTCGTCGGTCAGGCGCGCGCCGATCGCATGCACCGCCACGGGGCGCGAGCGGGTCGCCTGGCACATCACGTCGACGTAGTGCACGCCGCAGTCGACGATCGGCGAAGTCGAGCGCATGAGATTCTTGTGCACGGCCCAGAACGAGCCGGAGGATTGCTGGTTGAGGTTCATGCGCATGACTAGCGGTTTGCCGAGCGTGCGGCCGATCTCGATGAAACGCGTCCATGCGGGATGGACGCGCAGGATGTAGCCGACCAGCAGCGCGCGCTCGACCTCGCGCGCCGCCGCCACGATTCTTTCGGCTGCTTCGAGCGTGTCGGCGAGCGGCTTTTCGCAGAACACGTGCGCGCCGGCCTCCAGCGCTTGCAACGCCATCGGCGCGTGGAACTCGGTGTAGGCGGCGATCGCGACGGCGTCGGGCTCCAGCGCGTCGAGCGCGTCGGAAAAATCCTCGAAGCGCGGCGTGTCCGCAAATTCACCGTCAAGATCGCCGCGCGCGGCGGCGTTGCGCGTGCACAGGCCGACGAGGTCGAAGCCCTCGATCGCCTTATAAGCGCGCGCGTGGCTGGTCCCCATCGTTCCCATGCCGACCACCAGCACGCGCTGTTTGCGCGCGAGCGTCGACGAATCCGACTTTTCGCTCATCCTGCCCTCTCCTCGTCAAACCGTGCGCGTCACCTTCATCAAATGCGGCGGCGCGTCGGGATCGCGGCCGCGACGGCGCGCCGTCGCCTCGGCCAGGCGATAAAACGCGTGCAGCGCCAGGATCGGCGTCAGCAATTCGTGTCCGGCCGCGGGCGCGATCAACGTCGGCCACAGCGGATGCGCGGCGACGTCGACGATCAGAGGCGCCGCGCCGAAGGAGGCCAGACGCTCGATCGTCTCCAGCACGCCCGCGCGGGCTGCATCCGCCGGGACGAACGCGACGACGGGAAAGCCCGGCTCGATGACGCCGGCGGGGCCGTGCAGGACTTCGGCCGAAGAGAACGCCTCGGCGTGGATCGCGCTCGTCTCCTTGAGCTTCAAGGCGGCCTCCGCCGCGATCGCCAGCGTCGCGCCGCGTCCGAGCACGTAGAGCGAGCGCGCCGCGGCGAGAGCGTCCGCCATCGCTTCGGGCGGCGCGTTCGAGTCGCCATCGAGCAGGCCGGGCAGATCGTCGAGCGCGGCGCTGAGCGCTGCGTCGCCGCTCCAATGCGCGACGAGCGAGGCGCCGGCGACCAGCGCGGCGATCATCGTCTTGGTCGCCGCCACCGAGCGCTCTTCGCCCGCGTGCAGCTCCAGCAGCGCCTCGGCGTCCGTTGCGGCCGGCGAGCGCGCGTCGTTGACCAGCGCCAGCGTGAAGGCCCCGGCCTCGCCCGCCGCGCGCTGCATCGCGACGATGTCGGGGCTGCCGCCCGATTGGGAGATCGTCACCGCGAGGGCGTCCTTGAGGCGCAGCGGCGCGCGATAGAGCGAGGCGACCGACGGACCGAGCGAAGCGCAGACGAGGCCGAGACGCAACTCGACGAGATGCTTCAGATAGAGCGCGGCGTGGTCGGAGCTGCCGCGCGCGATCGTCACCGCCACGCCGGGATCGCGCGCGCGCAGAATAGCAGCGAGAGCCGCGACCGGCTCGGCGTTGGCGGCGAGCTGGCGCGCGATCGCCTCGCCGGCGCCGGCGATTTCCGCCGCCATGAACGTCCCGCTCATGGCACCGGTCCCTCGCGGCGCCCGCCCGCGTCCGGCGACAGCGTCAATTCAGCGACGAAATCGTAGGTGTCGGCGCGATAGAAGGAGCGGGTGAATTCGACGCAGCGTCCGTCCGCGAGATAGGCGATGCGATGGATGTCGAGCGCCGCCGCGCCTTCCGGAAGGTCGAGCAGCGCCGCGTCGGCGGCGCCGAGCACCACCGCGCGCAGCCGCTGCAGCGCCCTGACCGGCAGCCAGCCTTCGGCGTCGAGCGCGGCGTAGAGCGAGTGGCCGACGCGCGCCGGCTCGCCGATGAAGCGAGCCGGCACCGCCGCGCGCTCCAGCGCCATCGGAACGTCGTCGGCCAGGCGCAGGCGCGCCAGACGGAACACGTTGTCGCGCGGGCTGACGCCGAGCATCATCGCCTCCTCGGGCGTCGGCAGGAACACGCCGCGCTCGATCTCGCGCGAGGAAGCCGCCAACCCGCGCGAGCGCATGTCCTCGGTGAAGCTGGTCAGCCGGGAAAGCGCCTGCTCGACGTGCGGGGCCTTGCGACGCACGAAGGTGCCGGCGCCGTGGCGATGAAACAATACGCCCTCTTCGATCAGGCCGGCGATGGCGCGCCTGAGCGTCGTGCGCGAAACACCCAAGATTTCCGACAGTTCGCGCTCGCCGGGCAGGACGTCCACGCCGGCGAAGCGTCCGGAGGCGATTTCGCGCTTCAGCCTCGCGCCGACCGCCTCGAAAAGCGGCCACCCCTCCCTTCGCGCCTCGCGAAGCTCGTACATTCCCATCCTCCAGCGCCGGCGCGTCGCCGACGCGGAGCGAGACCGCGCCGGGCGCGTCTCGCCCCTAGACAAGAGGTATACAATTAGTTAATCATGGAAAACAAGAGGTATCTAGTGGTATGCCGTGCGCAAGCGTCCACAAGCTGTAGGGGGAAGCATGACCGCGACGCGTGAACGCGCCCCGGGCGAGGACGCCGCCGCGCTGCTTGGGGCGCTGATCGCCGATCAGCTTCGCGCCGTTCAAAGCGTCGCGACGGCCGCCGAGAAGCTCAGCGCCGCGGCTGACGCGGTCGCCGCGGCGCTGCGCGCCGGGGGCCGTCTGATCTATCTCGGCGCCGGCGCTTCGGGCGCCCTCGCCTTCCAGGACGGCGCGGAATTGCCGGGGACGTTCGGCCTCGATCCGGCGCGCCTCGCCTTCGTTTCGCCCGCCGGCGCAGGCGCGACGTCGCCGGTCGACAGCGCCGGCGAGGACGACGAGCAGAGCGCGCGGCGCGCCATCGCGGCGCTCGAACCGGGAGGAAACGATCTCGTCCTCGCGGTCTCCGCCAGCGGCTCGACGCCCTTCACCCTCGCCGGCGCGCTCGCCGCCAAGGCGCGCGGCGCGCGCGTCGTCGCGCTCGCATGCCGAAGGAACGCGCCGCTGCTCGATTGCGCCGACCTCGGCGTCCTCATCGAAACCGGTCCCGAGGCGGTCGATGGCTCGACCCGGCTCGCCGCCGGCACGGCGCAGAAGGCGGCGCTCGGCGTCATTTCGACGCTTTGCTGCGCGCAGCTCGGCCACGTGCATCGTCGGCTGATGGTCAATCTCAAGCCCGACAACGCCAAGCTGCGCGCCCGCGCAAGGGGCATCGTCGAGCGCCTGAGCGCCGTCGACGAAGCGACGGCGGCGGCGGCGCTCAGGGCGACCAACTACGACGTGAAGGCGGCGGTCGTGGCGGCGGCGGGCGGGCTCGACGCTGAGGCCGCCAAGGCGCTGGTCGAGGCTTGCGAGGGCGATCTTGCGACGGCGCTGGCGCAGGCGCCGGCCTATCGACTTAAGGAATTTCAACCCCGGGCGTGACGCCCGGCATCGGAGGAGCAAGCGATGAACATGAGGACTTCCATTGTGTGGACCGGCGTGGCGCTCGCGGCGCTGCTGGCCGGGCTCGCGGCGGCTCAAGCCGGATCGCTGAAGATCGAAAGTTGGCGCAACGACGACGCCGACATCTGGAACTCGAAGATCATCCCGGCGTTCAATAAGCACTATCCCGACATCAAGGTCGAGTTCGCGCCGTTGGCGCCCGCCGAATACAACGCCGCGCTGAACGCGCGCCTCGCCGGCGGCGCCGCCGGCGACCTCATCACCTGCCGCCCGTTCGACGCCTCGCTCGAGCTCTACAACAAGAAGGAGCTCGACGGGCTCAACGACCTCAAGGGAATGGCCAACTTCTCCGACGTCGCCAAGGCCGCCTGGACGACCGACGACGGCAAGACGACGTTCTGCGTGCCGATGGCCTCGGTGATCCATGGCTTCATCTACAACAAGGACGCGTTCGCCAAGGTCGGCGCCGCCGAGCCGAAGACGATGGCCGAATTCCACGCCGTGCTCGACAAGCTGAAGGCGGACGGGACCTACACCCCGATCGTGCTCGGCACGGCAGACCAGTGGGAGGCGGCGACGATGGGCTTCCAGAACATCGGACCGGATTATTGGCGCGGCGAGACCGGGCGGCAAAACCTCATCGCCGGCAAGGAGAAGTTCACCGACCCGCAATATGTCGCGGTGTTCAAGGAGCTGGCGAGCTGGGCGCCCTACATGGGCAACGGCTATCAGGCGCAGAAGTATCCCGACAGCCAGAACCTTTTCTCGCTCGGCAAGGGTGCCATCTACCCCGCGGGCTCGTGGGACATTTCGACCTTCCGCGGCCAGGCCAAGTTCCCGATGGGCGTCTTCAAGCCGCCGCTGCCCGCCGGCGAGAAGGATTGCTACATTTCCGATCACGTCGATATCGGGATGGGCGTCAACTCCGCTTCCAAGAACAAGGAGGACGCCAAGAAGTTCCTGGAATGGCTGGCGACGCCGGAATTCGCGGCGCTCTACGCCAACGCGCTGCCCGGCTTCTTCCCGCTCAGCAGCACGCCGGTGAAGATCGACGACGATCTGGCGGCGACCTTCGTCTCCTGGCGTCAGGAGTGCAAGTCGACGATCCGCAACTCCTACCAGATCCTGTCGCGCGGCACGCCCAACCTGGAGAACGAGCTGTGGAACGTCTCGGCGCAAGTGATCAACGGAGCGTTGTCGCCGGAAGCGGCGGGCAAGCAACTGCAGGACGGCCTCGACAAGTGGTATAAGCCGGCCAAGTAACGGCGCCCGGCCCCGGCCGCCCTCACCCTCCCCTCTCCCGCAAGCGGGAGAGGGGAGCCAACCTTCGAGTGATCTCTACGAGCGGCCATGGCCGAACCCGCATCCCAGGTCGTCGTCTTCATGCCGCGGGCGCGGTTCCTCGGCCTGATGGCGCTGTTCCTCGGGCCGGCGGTCGCCGTCTACACCGCGCTGTCGATCTATCCCTTACTGGCGACGATGGCGCTGTCGACTTATACGACCGATCAGACCGGCGCCTATCACTTCGTCGGCGTCGGCAATTTCACCACGCTGTTCACCGATAACGATTGGTCGACGCCGTTCTGGCGCGCGCTGAGGAACAACATCGTGTTCTTCGCCGTGCACATGGCGGTGCAGAACCCGATCGGCGTCGCGCTGGCGGGCCTGCTCAGCCTGCCCGGCCTCAAGCTGAAGGCGCTCTACCGCACCGTCATCTTCCTGCCGACGATGCTGTCGGTGGTGATCGTCGGCTTCGCCTGGAACCTCATTCTTTCGCCGCTATGGGGCGTCGCCGAGGGCGCGCTGAAAAGCGTCGGGCTCGGCGCGTGGTTCGCGCCGTGGCTCGGCCTGCCCTCGACCGCGCTCATCACGCTGGCGCTGATCTCGGTGTGGCAGTTCGTCGGCATCCCGCTGATGCTGATCTACGCCGCGCTGCTCAATATCCCCGACGAGCTGATCGACGCCGCGCGCGTCGACGGCCTCGGGCACCTGCGCATCTTCCTCTACATCAAACTGCCGCTGGTGCTGCCGACCATCGGCCTCGTCTCGATCCTGACCTTCGTCGGCAATTTCAACGCCTTCGATCTCATCTACTCCGTCAAGGGGGCGCTCGCCGGGCCGAATTTCGCCTCCGACATTCTCGGCACGTTCTTCTACCGCACCTTCTTCGGCCAACAGCTGCAGCTCGGCAACCCGACCATGGGCGCGGCGGTCGCCACCACGATGTTCTTCATCATTCTCGCCGGCGTCAGCGCCTATCTCGTCATTTTGCAGCGGCGCATGAACCGCTACACGTTCTAAAAGGGAAACGTGATGCTGCGCCAACGCGCCCAGAGCTTCGGCGTCCATGCGATCCTCATCGCCTACAGCGCCATTGCGGTCGGGCCGATCCTCTTGGTGGTGATGAATTCGTTCAAGGCGCGCAGCGCCATCTTCGGCGCGCCGCTGGCGCCGCCGAACGGCGCCACCTTCTCGCTGATCGGTTACGCCAAAGTGCTCAGCGCTTCGCATGTCGGGATCTATTTCACCAACTCGATCGTGGTGACGCTGGCGAGCATGTTCTTCGTGCTGCTGTTCGGCGCGATGGCCGCCTGGGCGCTCACCGAGTACAAGTTCCGCGGCTCGACGCCGCTGGCGCTGTTCCTGGCGATCGGCGTCATGGTGCCGATCCGGCTCGGCTCCGTCGCCATCCTGACGATGATGCGCGAGGCCGGCCTCAACGACACGCTCGCCGCGCTGATCCTCGTCTACATCGCGCAAGGCTTGCCGATGTCGATCTTCATCCTCAGCGAATTCGTCCAGCAAATCCCCAAGGACCTGCGCGACGCCGCGCGCTGCGACGGCGTGCCGGAGACGCGCATCTTCTTCGAGGTGATCGCGCCGCTGCTCCGGCCGGCGATCGCAACCGTCGCGGTGTTCACCATCGTGCCGATCTGGAACGACCTGTGGTTCCCGCTGATCCTCACCTCGAGCGATTCGACGCACACCATCACCCTCGGCGTGCAACAGTTCCTCGGGCAATACATCACCGATTGGAACGCCGTGCTGGCGGCGCTGTCGCTGGCGATCCTGCCGGTCGTCGCCATCTACGTCGTGTTCTCCCGCCAGCTCATCAGCGGCCTCACCGCGGGGGCGGTGAAGTGATGACGCCTTCCCCGTCATTGCGAGGAGCGGAGCGACGAAGCAATCCATGCGGCGGCTGCGTCATGGATTGCTTCGCTGCGCTCGCAATGACGAGCCAAACCGTCGTGTCCTTCTCGGAGTAGGGTCCACCTTCCATGGCCAACCTGCGCATCGAAAGGCTCGCCAAGAGCTATGGCCCGACCCTCGTGCTCGACGACATCAATCTCAGCGTCGACGACCGCGAATTCGTCGTGCTGGTCGGGCCGTCGGGATGCGGAAAATCGACCCTTTTGCGCATGATCGCCGGGCTCGACGCGCCGACCGCCGGCGACATCTATATCGGCGACCGGCTCGTCAACGCTCTCGCCCCCGCCGAGCGCAAGATCGCCATGGTGTTCCAGTCCTACGCGCTCTATCCGCACATGAACGTGCGCAAGAACATGACCTTCGGGCTCAAGTTCACCGGCGTCGGGCGCGCCGAAATGGATCGCCGCGTCGCCGAGGCGGCGCGCATACTGCGGCTCGAGCCGCTGCTCGAGCGCCAGCCGCGCGACCTCTCCGGCGGCCAGCGCCAGCGCGTCGCCATCGGCCGCGCGATCGTGCGCGAACCCGACGTCTTCCTGTTCGACGAGCCGCTGTCGAACCTCGACGCGGCGCTGCGCGTCTCGACGCGCGTCGAGATCGCGCGGCTGCACCGGCTGCTCGGGGCGACGATGATCTACGTCACCCACGACCAGATCGAGGCGATGACGCTCGCCGACCGCATCGTGGTGATGAACCAGGGCCGCATCGAACAGCTCGGCAAGCCGCTCGATCTCTATTACGCGCCCGCCAACCTGTTCGTCGCCGGCTTCATCGGCTCGCCGGCGATGAATTTCTTCAAGGCGAAGGTCGACCAGATCGCCGAGGGCCAAGCGCACATTTCCGGCCCGGCGCTTCTCTCCTTCGTCGCGCCGGCGCGCGACGGCGCGCTGAAAGAAGGCATGGGCCTGACCGTCGGCGTTCGCCCCGAACACCTCGTCTCGCCCGCCGCCGGCGCTTTTGCGACGAAGGGCGCAGTCGAACTCGTCGAGCGCCTCGGCGAATCCTCGTTCGCCCACATCCGCCGCGCCGACGACGCGATGATGGTCGCCGAAATCCGCGGCCGCCAGACGCCGAAGGCGGGCGAGACGGTGACGCTCGGCGCGGACCTCAGCGACGTGCATGTGTTCGATGAGGAGGGACGAAGGGTGGAGTTGGCGGCGGGATGAAGGGGGGCCGGCGTAAGAGGCGCCGTAGGGGGCGAGGCGCCCGCGCCGTCAACCTGCTCGTCCAGCTTCGTCAAGTTTTCGTCGAGCGATGTCAAGTTTTGTCAAATTATGTCAAGTCTTGTCAAGGGTTTCCTTGGTCGTTTCGTGCGTTTTCAAGGGCTTACGGCGCAAAACTTGACAACCGCTCTTCCTTGCAAACTCTTGCGCCGTCGGGCGCGCCTGGCTGGCGGGGCGCCTCGCCGAGCCAAGGCAAAGGATAGCCGAAGTCGGGCGCATGTGAAAGAAATTGTCGGCCCCGACTGTTCGCCGATCTTGCCGGGAAGGTCGCGGGCGTCGCGCCGCGACGGCTGCGTGCGCCGCGCTTGCGCCGAGAGCGCCCTCGACCCGCTGTAGGCGCGGACGCCGACCACGCCCTCCGCCCCGCCGCGGGCGGCGACGCCGCGGGCGCCGAGGCGCTCCTTCACCCCAAATACAAGCTGCCGGCGCAATGCTTCGCCTACGCGCCCGACGCCGGCCGGCCGGCGACCTGGAAGCTGCCGTATCGGCTCGCGAGCGGCGACATCGACGCCAAGCGGCTGCCGAAGGCGATCGAGGCGATGCTCAGCAATTACCGCGGCGCCAAGGTCGAAATTCCCGAGGCCGACGCCAAAGGCGTGCTGTTGCGGCTCGCGCAGGCGGCGGAAGCCGAGGGCCACATGCCGCCGCCCGCCATCGCCCCGGCGCCGGTGTATCGGCAGCTGGCGCTGGTGCTCGAACAACTCGGGGTCGGCGGGCGCGGGCGGCGCATGGATTGGGGGGTAAGTGAGCCGTCAGCGTAACCCCAGGCACTTCCGGATACCCTGAACGCCTGTCGCCCAAAGCGAGAATGTGACGTCATTTGGGCCAATGGCCTCTTGCTTTTGGAGCGGTGGCAGCCGCAGAGTCGCAACATCCTGAACAACTGCGGGAGGTGGGTGTGCAGGAATTTACGATCACACCGAAGGTTGACGAAGTCCGAGAATTTCTTGAGATCGCCGCCGACTTCACCAATCCGCTTGAGTTAGTCCGTGAAGCAATCAGCAATTCACTCGACGCAGACGCGTCAGAAGTTTCTATAGAATTTTCGACCATCAAACAAATGGGTGCGCACGTTTTGGTTATTGCTATTCGCGATAACGGCAATGGCATGGATCAGCTGGACCTTCAGTCATTTTTTGATCTTGGTAATTCACCGAAACGTTCTAATAAACAAAACAATCCGAGCACAATCGGCGAAAAGGGGCATGGCACGAAGGTTTTTTTCCGGTGTTCGTCAATTTCGGTCACGACCTGCAAGTGAAACGTCCTTCTAGAAGCCAAAATGTTAAATCCATACGCGCAACTCAGCGATGGACAACTTCCGCACGTAGTCGTAGCGCGACAAGACAATGCGGGTCGCGCTGCCGGGACAGAGATATTGATTTCCGGTTTCAACAACAATCAATTGGAGAAATTTACTCACGAGCGAATAAAGGATTACGTCCAATGGTTCACGAAATTTGGCTCCATCGAGTCGGCTTTCGGGGTCGACGTACCCAGCAAAAAGAAACTGCTTCTGAAGGGTTTAGATCGGGATACCGCGGAAGAGATTTCCTTCGGACATTTGTTTCCAGAAGACCCAGCTAATATTCACGACCTATTTTCGCAGCATGTCGTCCGGGCCCCAGATTTCTATTGTCGAAAAGTACGGCGAGATGGTGTTTTAAAGCGTTTCCCACAGATAAAATATAATGCGATCTTTTCGATCGAGGGGAACAAGGTAAAGCAAAGCTACAATCAGATGCTCCGCCGGGCGGGTTATTCGCCGCCAGCAGGAGCGTACACCGTTCAGGAAAGGGTAATTGCTCACGCCCCCTTTGTGGGGCGTTGGCGTAGGCTGGGGTTTGGCGGCGATTGACAGCGGACTCGGGGCTTGATTCAACCTGAGGATGAATCGCGAAGC
>Ga0326727_10007274_pt1 | contig 29431 bp, 23 predicted proteins | sample MB2enrmetagenome_FD_207643 | JGI IMG/M metagenome (GOLD analysis project Ga0326727, IMG submission 207643) | Lab enriched peat soil microbial communities from McLean, Ithaca, NY, United States - MB29MY | ecosystem: Environmental > Terrestrial > Soil > Wetlands > Peat | place: USA: New York... | reverse complement strand
CGAGGCCATTGAAGCCTTCATCCGAAGGCACAACCAGCGTGCCAAGCCGTTCCGCTGGAAGAAACGCGAGGTCAAGGGCCGTCAACTCAAGAATACAATCGTCAATTTACGCAATTAAACACTAGGAAGCCTTCCCCGCTTCCATAACATCCAGTGTTCGCTTGTACCGTTCTCGCCCCCGGTGTATTGCACCTGGCTCAGTCGCCCATAGGAATCGTACGTGTACTGCGTCATCGCGTCGGTGCGGGTGAGGACATGATGGGCCAGATCGTACGTGTAGGTCACAGTGCCGTTCTCCGGGTTGGTGGAACTGAGCAAACTCAACACCGCGGCCGTCGCCGGCGTTGCATACAATTGGCCGGTTTCCAGGCCCGTGGCTGCGGCTGTGTGAGGCTGGGTGGAAATGGCGGCGCAGGGGACAGGTATTGGGGTGGGTGGTGGGATTTGAACCCACAACTTTCAGAACCACAATCCGGGTGTCCAATGCTGCGGCTACACCACCTATGTGACTGACACTTCGCCACTTAGTCAAATGTGATTATGCCCGACTGTAGCGGAAACTGTAGCGGAACGCCGCTACGTTGCAGATGTTAATTCTTTTTCCGGACGTTCCGAAGTGTCCACGATCTTAGTTTTCAATCGTGGACGCGCAAGCCGTTGATAACGCTGGTGCTGTCCACCTGTCCAGCAGTCCACGATGAAAAACGGCCTGGATTTTTCATATGAAAAACGCGTTTTTTCCCTATATAGGAGGACGGGGGGGTTGGAGGCCGAAATAGGGTATCTACCGCGTTGAAGCGATTAGGTGTCCACCAGTCCACGATTGTCCACGATTGATCGTGGACGATGCTGGACTGCTGGACATCTAGTTAAACTAGGGGAGCGTCTCGGCGGGCGCCGGACGAATAATCGTAACCCCGGCGCCATGGCTTTGTCCACAGTTATTTTTGGCGCGCGTCCGCGCGGCGGCACGTTCCTGGGCCGCGCCTTCCTGCGGTACGCCGTGCTGGCGCACGGGGCGATCACGTTCGAGCGGGCGCAGCCGGATGGATGTATGGGGCCAGCCAGCAGGCAGGCTCGCCACCGTGAGCCACCCGCCCATAAACTCGGATCGTAGTTTCCGGAAACCCCGTCTTTTGTCTACAACGGGGCTTTGTCGCTCGTTACACGTCAATTCAGTGAATACTGTTATGGCACGAGCGTGTCGACGTAAGCGCAACTCAGTAAGTCCGGTAATCAAGGTGCAGGCAGGAGGCGTGCTCGCCCGCCCCGCACTGCCTCAGTTGCGTGACGGCTTATCCGCGTGATCCACCACCAGCGTCTCGATCCGCCCCTTGGTCGCCTCCAGCTTCAATCCGAGTTGCTCCTGCAATGCCACGAATATCGGCGGGCCCGTCTCCGGATCGTCGCTGATCGAATAGTCTACTCGAAAATCAAACTCCCCCTGGATCCCGGTACGATCCAGAACTGGACGGCTTACCTCGTCTGTCAGGTGTTCCGCAAACTGAGTCATGGTCGATTTCTTGCCGTCGAGAGCATAGTTGATTCCCGGCTTGTCGGGCGGCGTGATCCGATAGAGGCTGATGTGCGACAGTTCGCTCGTCGGCGGCTTGAGCTTCGGCCCACCCTTGCCTACTACTAGCGCATAGATGTTGCCTTCCCTCGACTCGCGATGCACCTTAAGTTGGAAACGGTCGGCAAGGAGCGTCTGCAGCATGGCCATCATTTGTCCGCGGTTGGCGTCTGTTCCCGCCGTGGCAATGATGTCGAAGTGGTCCGCGTCGAGCCAATTTGGCCCACCGACGATCTGATAGTACCTCACCGCATACGCTTGCCGCATGATGACATTGAGGGTCATGCAGGTGATCTCCAGCCGACCACCGGGGTGCAGACGAAAGACCGCGTACGGAGTGGTGGACGGCTTCACCGACGCCACCTCGAAGGTCGGCTTCACAGATGCTTCGAACTGTGGTTCGGCGGGCGTGGTCTGCGCATGTAGGTTTGCGCAAGTCAAGACCACCGCCATGCATACGACATATCGCATCGTCAGCTCCTTGCGCCGCTTTGCGAAGCAGCCCTAGTTTAGTGGGCATTCGGCGTCCTCGCACCAGTGCGGGAAGCCGACCGCCCCCGATTTTAGCGCCATTCATATCAGGGCAGTAAAGTGGGCTTCCCTTCCATTTCAGGAATTAATAGGGGCATGAGCGCCGCTAATGGACGAGATTGCCGTCTTCTGTCGATATCGGAGAACACCAGGCGCGACCCACTCATCGAGCTGATCCGCACTCACGGGTCGGGGCTGGCGCCGTGGTCAATGCTGCCCGTACGCCTCGCGAAATTCCGCATCGGTCATATCTACATGCTAGTTCCCACCGGAGATGAAAAAGGATTCGCTCACGATCCTTTTTCTGAGTGGGCGGGGCGGTCGCGAGTGATAGACGGCGTTCCTGGAAACTGCACCGAAGCGAGCCCGTTCGAGGTGGCCAGTTTCCCATATACCCACTTGCCGGGAGCTTATCGGAAACTACGCAGCGCCAATATCACCCGATAGCGAGGGTTCCGTCTTTTCCATCTGTTGCCGCGTCTTTCAATCGTTATGCTGTTCGTCGGGAGGCAAGCGGCGACCGATTTTGCGCGGTCACTGCGATCTGACGACGAAGGCTTGTTGGACGTATGCCTTGTCTCCAGCCTCCTGCACCAGGGCCGGCAACTCTGATAGGCTGACGGGCTGTTCCCTGCCAAGGTTGCCCAGCCATAGAGCGCGACGGAGTGTCTCAAGCGATGCGCCGCTGCCGAAGATGGCGTTGGTAAGTGCGGTGTCGCCAGCCGCGAATACGGATTCGACCAGATTCTCCGGCCGCAGGAAGACCACTCTTCCATCGGTGAGTTCCACCTGCAGAGCGATTTCGTCTGCGCGGCCCCAGTAAATTGGCGCTGCGACGCGCCGCGGCTCGGGCTTGGGGCACTGGGCTAGTCGCCACATCACGAAAATCAGTATGGTTGCGGCCAGCGCGGCTTCAACGGCAATGAGAGAGGTGTGGGAGACACCCGCTATCGCCGCCGCCGCCAGAAGGGTCCAATAGACGATCGCGGCGCCTGCGTTTGGCTGCCACGAGAGCAGTTTCAGCCTGGGCAGCTTCAGCCAGCGCCAAATGGGAGGCGCCAGCAACAAGACGTATATAACCACGAGGGCGAGGTCGCTCAACCAGTGCCATCGGCCTCCCGGCGCAAGATAGCGCCGGAGCAGGAGAACGCAGCACAGTTGGGGCCCCAGGACTACCAGAAAGACAGCAATGTACCCGGGAAATTCGTTCACCAGGTTGTGCCGCATTGCGCGCCCAATCGCCATCAGCGTCTGGCGCCAATACCAGCGGCGCGACCGGCCGCTAGCGAATTCCTCTTGCAGGTCGCCAGCCAACGCTTCGTTGTACTCGAAGTAGCGGAGGCACCTCAGCAGCCAGACGGCCAGCGTAGGTGGGGTGCGGGCGTTCATGCACTGCCTCCCTGCGCGCGGAGCTGCGGCAATCCGCTCCACAGGCTCACCAGGGCTTTTCGGGTGTCGCGCGCGGCTCCAATTCCATCGGATGTGGCGCGGAAGAATCGCTTGGCGCGGCCGCCGCGGGCAGCGGTCGGATCGCCCAGCCGCGAGGTTACCATCCCTCTCTCTTCCATGCGGTCCAAGGCTGCGTAGACGCCGCCCAGCGAGACTTCCCGCCCGCTACGCCGTTCGATTTCGCGGGAAACGGTGACGCCGTACGCGTCACCGGCGAGACGGATTACGGCCAGCAAGACCATCAGCTCGAACTCGCCCAAGCAGTCGCTTCGCAGCATTTCTTCAAGCTTACTGAATAAATGACGTGCACGCAAGCAATTTTTGGGCGAGCGCCGATCACCACGGCGGCGGGAGTGCGTGCGACGCCGGAAAGTGCCTCGTCGGGATGGTACTGGACAAAAAACGGGGTTTCCGGAAACTACACCGGGACGGTCCGGTTTGACGAGTGCTTAACGGTAAGTGCCTAGCGCCGACACCTCGCGCTTACCAGGTGATTCTCGCAGGCTGGCAAAAGATCATCGGTTCGGGCATAGATTTTCACCCAGCTTGAGAGTTTTTGGGGTGGGCGGTGGGATTCGAACCCACGACATCCAGAACCACAATCTGGCGCACTACCGAGCTGTGCTACGCCCACCACGTTTGCAGCGCGTCTGGACCTCGTAAGGCAGGTCGCGTCTTTCAAAATTGTACCACTTCACCGGCAGCGACGGCTCCTTCCGAATCAGGAACAAGGCGGCTGCGGTCGGCTGCGCGCCGAGGGACTTGGTGGTGAGTATGCGGCTTCGAATGCGATTGGTGTGGCTTTCGGACCTCCTGGCATGCGGCATCGATCTGCCCGACGACCTGATGACCTAAAAGAACCAGATTCTGCCAAGAAAACCTTTTCACCCCGGCGCGGCCGATAGAGTTGTCATGATCCACCAACCGGCCAAATCCGCGCGCGATCTGGCGGCGCAGGAACGCGTGGCCAAGGATCGTGCGGTACGTGCCGGCGCACGGGGCGATCACGTTCAAACCGGCGCAGCCGCATGAACGTATTGGTGGCGGCATCTCCCAGAACGCGGACTTGCGGGGACCGCGTCGCCCAAATCCGAGCTTTGTACGAGTGGCGCGTGATCCGACCGAAACCGCGGCGCCCCTCCCTCGAAGCACGCTCCTGTACAAGCGCCGAATCCCCAACGATCCGCTGGGGTATGCACTTGTCACCGCCTAGTTGGATAGAGTCCAACCCAGACCGCGCCCCGAATTGCGCCGTTTGGGACTCTGGGATGTCCCGGGGATAGGCGGCGCCCCCCTTGGGTGAATCCTGGCATTCGGAATTTCCCGCGTGCGGCACGCCACGCATCCTCACCATGAATCCGCCTTGGTGCCAACGTGCGAACCGGCGCGCGCATATAATAGCCGTAGCGCCGCCGTGTACTGTCGATTTGGCTCAGCGCCTAGCGAGTACCGAGAACGGCCGGCAGGTTAAAGGTCAGTCGCCACGGGCGGGTACTGCTGAAGAATACTGGGAAGATCACGGATAATGCTTAAGAATACGAAGAACACATCGGTGATGCCCCGGTTGTGTTCAACCGTCGAAGAACAGTGGTTCCTATTAAAGCAACCCGCAAGTAGTAGAAGTACGCCTTCTGTCTTCAGCTTACGGATTGGTTATCTGCAGACTTCAAGAAACACAGCCTCCAAGATTCTGGAGTGAATCGATGCGGAAATCGATGCCCCATATCCTACTTGTTGACGACGATGAATTCAGCGCCGGGTTTGTTTGCGACGTCCTTACAGATCGCGGTGGCTTCGAAGTAACACAAGTACATACCGTCACAGACGCATTAGGCGAAGTGACAAAAACGAAATTTGATCTGATCATCGTGGACATCATGATGCCGCCCGGCACTTCATTCAATGCCATCGAAACGGCGGGCGGTCGTAAGACCGGCATCGCACTTGCACGCGAGTTCCGAAAACGACTGCCCACCAGCAAAATTCTCGGTTATTCCAGTAGTCCCGATCCCGATGTCCAAACTTGGTTCGTGACTAACAAGGTCGGCGCTTTCCTCGAGAAGACGTCGGATCCAAGCCGGCTCCTTCGAGAAGTAAGGCGGATGCTTATAGCGGGGCCCGAACAGCTGAACGTCTTTATCGTGCATGGCCGCGACCATCGTACGATGCTCGAATTGAAGAACTACTTACAAAACCGGCTTGCCTTCAAAGAGCCCATCATTCTTGCCGAGCAGCCCCAACACGGACGTACCTTGATCGAGAAATTTGAACACTATGCTGCTTACGCAGATATAGTGTTCGTATTGCTGACCCCAGACGATTTCGGTTACTGCAAGGATGCACCGGCCACCGGCCAGCTACGACCACGACTGAACGTAGTTTTTGAGTGTGGGTTCTTCATGGGGTATTTGCGCCGCCAAAGTGGACGGGTACTGTTCCTCTATAAGGGTGGTGCTGAGCTCAATTCGGATTTATCCGGTATAGCATATATCGATATTACGAATGGGATCGAGGCTGCTGGCGAGGAGATACGGCGCGAGTTGGCATTGTAAGGGACAGGGTAACAAAGAAGAGTCGTTGAGCCGACTAACATCCAGAGTGGGCTGCGAACGTCGAGGTGGCTGAATGGAATTGCACGAGTTGAGCACAAAGTTTTCGAGCGTATTGCACGCCCTACCTGTTGCCGCCTACCTTGTCGATGCAAACGGCACTGTACACATGTGGAACAAGGCCGCTGAAGACCTACTCGGTTGGACTGAGCAAGAGTTAATTATGAATGCGCTCCCTCACGCGATTGCGGGAGGCTCGACTGAAGTGTGGAACGTATTCGAGGCATCGTTCCGCGGTCGGTCACTTAAGAACTATAGGTGCTCTTGTGCGAGGATTGATGGCGCTGTAGTACCCGTCAGCATTTCTAGTGGCCCGATTAAAAGTTCAGGCTATCCGGCAGTGCTAGGTGTCATCACTGACGTTTCAGACAACTTACGTCTGGAAGAGCAATTATTGCAGTCGCAAAAGATGGAGGCCATCGGAAGGTTAGCAGGCGGAATTGCTCACGATTTCAATAATTTACTCACAGCGATAGCAGGATACAGCAAGATGCTTTTGGAAGAACTGGACCCCGGTATGCACGCGCGGCACTACGCGGAGCAGGTATTGAAGAGTGCGGACCATGCGAGCTCTCTGACGAAGCAGCTCCTTGCATTTAGCCGCAGACAGATTATGCAGCCCCGAGTTATTACTCTGAACGGTGTTGTAGCTGATATCGCAAAATTATTAAAGCGGCTGATTGGTGCGGATATCGAATTGCATACATGTCTATCTCCAGATCCGGGGTCAGTCAAGGCGGATCCAAGCCAGATCGAACAGGTGATAATGAACCTTGTCGTGAACTCTCGCGATGCAATGCCTGACGGGGGGCGGATTACGATTGAAACAGGAAACGTAGTACTGGATGAAGCGTACGGCCGAACTCACGTTGGTGTGGCCGCGGGACCGTACGTTATGCTGGCAATTAGCGATACCGGGCATGGTATCTCTGAGGAAGTGAAGGCGCACCTCTTCGAGCCCTTCTTTACGACCAAGGACCGGGGCAAAGGGACTGGATTAGGTCTGTCTACGGTGTATGGAATCGTCCGGCAAAGTGGTGGAGTTATTTGGGTCTACAGTGAAGTAGGTCAGGGAACAACATTCAAGATCTTCTTTCCACGAACAGATGAGCCGTGGCAACGGACGGAGCGTGGCCGGCCTTCAGTCGAAGAAGGAATCGCTACCGGTGAAGAAACAATTTTGTTGGCCGAAGACGAAGCAGTAGTTCGCCAGTGGGTCGCCGAAGCTCTCACGAAGCAGGGCTACGATGTCATAGCGGCATCGAGCCCCGCAGAGGCAATCGAGCTGGCGCAACGGTACGACAAGCCCATTCATCTTTTGCTAACCGACGTCGTTATGCCAGGCATGAGTGGCCGCGAGCTAGCGAGTCGCATTCGGGCGGTACGGTCAGACATTAGGGTACTGTACATGTCGGGATACACGGAAAACGCGGTTGTACATCACGGGATTCTGGACCCGAACGTCGTATTGTTGCAGAAGCCTTTTGGAGAGGAAATGCTCTCTAGGAAGATTCGAGACGTGCTCGAACATTCTTAGTCATCGATTAAACCCAGCTCAGGTTGTTCTCAGTGGTTTGAGAAATGCAACTTTCAGCTTGATTGGCTTCTGCTTGAAATGTTTGAGCGGGTCACGGGAATTGGATAGAAACAGCTCTATCGCGGACGTGCCGTCGACCGCGGTTCCGGCCGGATTGTCGGCAACTCGTACAAAGCTCACGTTGATCCCGCAACCCCCAGCGACCTGGCAATTGGCCGGAAACGGCATTGGGTAGGCGGTGGCGCCGGTGACCGCGCCCCAGCATCGTGACGGCGCGAATCGCCACCAGCGAAACCCGGAAAGCCGAATTTCGCCGGCTACCGGGAGAACGCCGAAGCGTGACACGTGCCTTTCGGCCCGCCGCCACAGCCCGCCGCCCCGCCGCGCACGGGTGGCTCCAGACGCGCGCCGCCGGGGGATACGACGTTCACGTCCTCCGGCGTGGCGGCGCGTTCCAGCGCGCCCGGCGGCGCCGAAACGACGCCGATCACGTAGCGCGCCAGCCGCCCCGAAAACCGGCATCGTCCACGTTCGTCCTATATAGAGGAAAAATGCTTTTTTGTTGAGGAGAAAAACGGTACGCGCGACGCGGCAACCGGAAGTTTCGTTTTTTGGCGTTGCGCCCGGTCGCGCCCACGAGCAAGGCGATTACCAAACGACTGTAGCGGAAACTGTAGCGGAATGGGGAGGAATTCGGTTCCTCTGGGTTCCTCGCCGTGAGGAAAGTCCTATGCCCTCAAACACTTGCCTCTGGGTTCCTCGGACTTCCCGGAACCACAATCTGACGCTCTACCAAGTTGAGCTACACCCACCGCATCGAACGATTTTATTGTAGCCTACGAACCGGCACACCCGGCAAGTCTGGTGAGCACTCTCAGAAATAGGCTACAAAGACTTGCCATATCTCTCTAAACAATTGGAAATACATTTGTTACCAGACAAGAGTACTCTAACCACAATCCGGCGCTCTACCAAGCTGAGCTACACCCACCGTGAAGGGACTTTTCTATCGTATCAAGGCCTTGCGGTGCGTGCAAACCCGCGCTCCGCAAAACGCAAAAAGGCCCGCCCGGTGCGTCCTCACCAGGCGGGCCTCCCTCCGAGATTCCTTGCTTAGCGGCGAAAATGTTCGTAGCCACGGAACACCGGCCGCGGAGCGAACCGCATCGCCGGGGCAACCCGCACTGCCGGAGGAGCCCAGTAGCCAGCCACCCAAACGCCGTTCGGCGCATAGTAGCCGTCCATCCAGACATATCCGGGCCCCGGGCAAACCGGACGAACTACGGCCACGGGCGCGGGAACGCCGATTCCGATTCCAACCGCCAAGTGCGGAGCGGCGAACAACCCGCCCGCCAGAAGCATCATCGTAAGCATTGCCTTTTTCATCTTCTTGCCCTCCTTACGCGCTTCTATTTGCAAGACCCTTGCCAAAGCACAAACCCTTGAGAATCGAGGTCTTCGCGCATCTCCGCGGGGTGCGGTGGTGGTTCTGCGCCGCCAACGTGGTGCGGTTCGGCCACCGGCGTCCGTTGACACTTCATGGGGCGCTGAGAGAGAATCGCCGCAGCAGCTTTTGGGGGCAGCCATGAATCGACTCGCAGCACTCATCCTCGCGCCGGCCATGGCCTTCGCGCAAAATACGCCTCCACCGGCCGGCCAGATCCCCAATACCGCGATCCGCATCGATGTCAACCTGGTGCAGGTGGACGCCGTGGTCACCGATTCCCGAAACCGGCGCGTTCCCGATCTTCAGGCTCCGGACTTCGAACTCCTGCAGGACGGCAAGCCGCAGGCCATCACGAACTTCTCCTACGTTTCCACGAAGCCCGCGGCGGGAACGGCCGCCAGCCTCCGAGCCGTTGCGCCCAAGCCCGTGAAGGGCGATGTGCCCCCACCACCGCCGGTGCTGCAGCCCACCGAGGTGCACCGCACGCTGGGGTTCATCGTGGACGACCTTGGCCTGGCCGGCGAGAACATTCCGAACGTGCGCAACGCCATCCGCAAGTTCCTCGATGACGGGATGCGTCCCGACGACCTAGTGGCCATCGTCCGGACCGGCGCCGGCATGGGATCGCTGCAGCAGTTCACCACCGATAAGCGCCTGCTCTACGAGGCGCTCGACCGCGTGAAGTATGGAGAAAGCCGCGTGGGCATGAGCAGCTTCGCGCCCTTGGGATCGACCCCCACCGGCGGACGTGGCGGGCGCGGCGCGCGTGGCGGCGAATCGATGGACCACTTCCGCGAAGATGCTCTCGCCGTGGGAACCTTGGGGGCCATCCGCTTTGTGGTGAATTCCATGGCGGGCTTTCCGGGGCGCAAATCCGTGGTGCTGTTCACCGAAAATATTCGCCTGATCTTCCGTGGCGCCACCGACCAGATGGTGGCCCAGGCCGTGCAGCAACTCAGCGACGCCGCCAGCCGCGCCTCCGTGGTGATCCACGCCATCGACCCGCGCGGTCTTCCAAACGTGAACCTCACGGCCGAAGACAATGCGTCGCGCGTGTCATCGCGGCGGGTATCGCGCGTCCCGGCCCAGCGCGAGCAGGAGGTGGAGCACACCGAGGAGGGCATGTTCGCCCTGTCGGAAGCCACCGGCGGCCTGTTTCTGCACGCCGTCAACGACCTGGAAGGCGCGCTCCGAAAAGCGGCCGACGACAGCGACGGCTACTACCTTCTCGGCTATCATCCCGACTCGAGCACCTTCGAAAGCGGCGGCGGCCAGCCCAGGTTCCATAGGCTGGAAGTGAAGGTGAAGAAGTCCGGCCTGCACGTTCGCTCGCGCGAAGGCTTTTTCGGCGAGCCGGGCAGTGGAAACCAGTCGTCCGAGCACACGCGCGAAGGCCAACTCAATCGCGCTTTGCAATCGCCGTACGCCGGTTCGATGCACCCGCGCCTCACCGCGGTCTTCTCGAATCTGCGGCAGGGCGGCTCCTCTATTACCGCCTGGATTCATTTCGACGCGAAGGAGTTGAAGTGGTCGAGCGAGCCGGATGGTAGCCATAAGGCGGAGGTCGACGTGGCGGCCGCGACGTTCGACGAAAACGGATCGGCGCTGGCCCCGGTGGATACCACTTTTCCGCTGCTGTTCAATGCCCAACAATACGACGATGCTTTGAAAAAGGGCGTGATCTACGCTCTTCGCGTGCCCATCGGCAAGCCCGGCCCGTACCTGGTGCGTGCGGCCCTGCGCGACCCCGCCACGGAGGGCGCCGGTTCGGCCGAGCAGTTCGTCGAGGTGCCGGACGTCGAGAGCGGTCACCTGGCAGTTTCGGGGATCGTGGTGCAAGAGGCCGCGGTCCGGACCGGCGCTGAGTTTCCTCAGACTCCCGCGCCCCGGGCGGACATCACCGGGGGAGCGGCCGAGCGGGCTTTCCGGCACGGCGAGCCGATAGCCTACTACTACGAGATTCTCAACGCGGCTTCCGGCGCGGACCAGCATCCCGAGTTGGAAGTGCAGACCAGGATTTTTCACGACGGCGCGCAGGTGCTGACCGATAAGGCCGCGCTGCAGTCTTCCGGCGCTTTGGAGGATCCGCAGCACCTGAGAGCGTCGGGCCACCTGGCGGTAGGCCGCGACCTGCCTCCCGGCGAATACACCCTGCAAGTGATCGTGACCGATAAACTCGTCAAGAGTAAGTTCAATGTGGCGACTCAGTCGGTGGATTTTGAGATCGAGGAGTAACTTATTCGCGTGAGCCGGACCGCCCTGCCGAGACATGATTGGCGCCCTGAGCTATCGGCGTTTATCGGCGGCTAATAGATCTTTGTTGGGAGTTTGGCGCAAGGCCAGCACGTCTTTATGAGCCGCCGATAAACGCCGATGAACGCCGATTGGAAGCTGTCCGATTCAAACTGGCTCTGCCTGGAACCACGTCCAGTCCAAGCCTTCAGTCACAGGCCGTTCCATCGGATGCAGCCGGGGGCGGAGCTGACCGCTGAATTCTTGTTTACCATAGAGGTTTCATGACCATGCATCTTTCCTGGTATGGCGCGGCCTCCACGCAGCCATCCCCCGTCAATCGCATGATGGCGGCCTTCACCAGCACGTTTCGCGATGGCGTCGACATCAATCTCGGAGTGGGGTTCGTCAACGAAGAAACCATCCCCGTCGCCCGCATCGAGGAAGCCCTGCAAGCCGTCGCCGCCGATGGCGTCACTTACCGCCAGGCCTTCAATTACGGCAGTGCCACGGGCACCGCCAATCTCATCGCCGCCATCCGCCGATTCCTCTTGCGTACCCGCCTGGGCCGGCTCGACGCCGCCACGCTGGATCGCAATCGCCTCATCGTCGGGCCGTGCGGCGCCACCAGCCTGCTCGACGCCCTCGCCGAGGTCCTCAAGCAGGGCATCGTCATCACGTCGGACCCGATGTACTACATCTACGCCGACGCCCTGGAGCGCCAGGGCTTCGAAGTCCTGGCCGTCCCCGAAGACCACGAGGGCATCAGCCTCGAAGCGCTCGACCGCAAACTCCACGCGCTGGGCGACCGCGCGGATGAAATTTCGTTCTTCTACGTGGTGACGGTCAACAATCCATCGTCCACCATCCTGTCGAACGCCCGCCGGCGCGCGCTGTATGACGTTGTGGCTCGGCTCTCCCGCAAACAAGCCCGCCAGATCCCCATCTTTTTCGACCTGGCATACGAATGGCTCCTGCACGACCCGCACGTGGAACCACTCACGTCGGTGCTGCCGTTCGACGATCTCGAGATCGCGTACGAAATCGGGACGCTCTCCAAAGTGATCGCGCCCGCGCTGCGCATCGGATATCTGCTCGGTCCCGACGGCCCGTTTCTTCAGGCCATGATTCAGAAGACCAGCGACACCGGATTCAGCGCTCCTCCGTTCGTGCAGGAAATGGCCGCGTACCTTCTGGACCACGGCATCGAAGATCAATTGCGGGCCGTGAACGCGGGCTATCGCGAGAAAGCGCTGGCGGTGCGCGCCGGTATCGACCGGCAGCTTGGACCGTTTCTCGCCGATTGCCGCGGCGGTAGCGCAGGCTTCTATTTCTATCTGACGATGAGAGAGCTGGAAACACATCCGGCGTCGCCATTTTTCCGCGCGCTGACCGAGGCGCCCGGCGATCGCCCGCGCATCATTTATATACCGGGCGAATATTGCGTCCATCCGCACGGCGACCTGGCCGAAATCGGCCGCCGGCAGTTGCGCCTGTCGTACGGCTTTGAGGGCGCCGCCGCAATCGTGCGCGCGCTCGGGTTGATGCGGGAAGCCATCCCGCGGGATCTGGTACGCTAATCGGAATATGAGGCTGTCTGGCTTCGCCCTATGCTGTGCCGGGCTTTTCTGTACCGCTCTGGCGCTGTTCGCCACCGAACCGAATGGGGCCACCAAACGCTGGTGGTTGCACATCCTGGCGCTGGCCAACGACGGCATGGAGGGACGCGACACCGGCAGCGAGGGGTATCGCAAGGCCGAGCGTTACGTCACCGCCGAGTTCCAGAAGGCCGGGCTAAAACCGGCAGGCGAGAAGGGCTACGCGCAGCCCGTCGCGCTGCATGAAGTGCGTTTTCAAGCGGCCGAATCGTCGGTGGAACTGGTGCGCCCCGATGGCGTGACGAAGCTCCAATGGCTGCGGCAGATCAGCGTGCCGGCGCGTTTGGGACTGCCGGAAACGCTCGATGCCGAGTTGGTATTTCCGGGCGACGGACCGGCGCCGGGAGCCGCGGCTATCGATCCGAGCGGCAAAATCGTGGTGCAATTGCCTGTTCGGCGGTCCAGCGCTACGGGCGCGGCCGCGATCGCGGGTATCGCTGGCGCCATCGCCATCGACACCACCGCCGGTCCCGAGCCGCCGCACTGGCCGGTGCCCTACTCGCTGTCCATGACGCTCGCGGAAATGCAGCGTCAACCTTCGCACGCTCCGCCGACGTTCCGCTTTAATCCGGCCGCCGCCGAGGAGCTTTTCCGTGGCTCCGGCCACACCTTCGAAGAGCTGCAAAAGCTGGCCGCCGGCGGCAAGCCGCTGCCGCAATTCGCCCTGCCCGCGAAGCTGCATGCCACCATGAAATTCACCACCGCCGACCTCTCGAGCGACAACATCGTCGCCGTGCTGCCGGGGTCCGATCCCAAGCTGAAGGACGAATACGTGGTGGTTTCCGCGCACCTGGATGGTTACGGCATCGGCGAACCGAGGGACGTCGACAAGATTTACAACGGCGCCTTCGACGATGCGGCCTACGTCGCCACGCTCATCGATTTTGCCCAGAAGCTCCACGAATCGGGCACGAAACTGCGCCGCTCACTGCTGTTTCTGGTGCTCACCGGGGAAGAGAAAGGGCTGCTCGGCTCGAAGTATTTCGCGCTGCATCCCACCGTCGCCAAAGAGAAACTGGTGGCCGATATCAATCTGGATCAATTGCGGCCGCTCTTTCCGCTGAAGACGCTCACCTGCATCGGGCTGGGCGAATCGACTCTCGGCCAGACCGTCCGGCGCGTAGGCGATGCCATGAACATCCGCATCCAACCCGATCCGGAGCCCGAGCGGCGCCTGATCCAGCGGGCCGACAATTTCAGCTTTATGCAGATCGCCGTGCCGGCTGTGGGCTTCGTCTTCGGATACCAGCCCGGATCTCCCGAAGAGGCCATCTATCGGCGCTGGTACGCGGAGCGGTATCACAGTCCCGCCGACGACATCGATCAGCCCTGGGATCCGCCCGCCGCGGCCAAGTTCAACGAGTTCTTCGCGAGGTTGGTGGAGGCGGTGGGCAACGACGACGAGCGGCCCAAGTGGCGGCCGGGTAGTCCATTCGAACACGCGGATGTGCGGTAAGGGAAATACGTCCTTACTAACGGACGAAACCAGCGCTACGATTTTTTTCGTTGACTTACGATTTCTACCGTAGTATGGTTGTCCCAGATGACTTCTCCACCCCGGAGCAGGCCGTTGGCGCTCCCAACCGCGGCCGAACTCGACATTCTTGCCGTCCTCTGGGCTCTGGGAACGGCGACCGTGCGGGAAGTCCACAACGAGCTTGGCAAAGATAACCGCTACACCACCACGCTGAAGACGATGCAATTGATGACCGAAAAGGGCCTGATCAGACGCGCCGAGCGTTTCGGATCGCACGTCTACCAAGCCAGTGTCCCCAAAGAGCAAACGCAGCAGCAGATCGCGAGCGATCTGCTCAAAAGGGCATTCGGCGGTTCGGCCCGAAGCCTGGTGATGGGCGCCCTGGCGGCGCAGCCGGCCTCGCGCGAAGAATTGGACGAAATCCGCGGGATGCTGGACGCCTTTGCCAAAGAGAAAGGACGACCGTCATGAATGCCATGCAAATACTCTCCTCGCAGCCATGGGTAGAACGCCTTGGCTGGACTCTCGTCCACTTCCTCTGGCAGGGCTTATTGATCGCTGCCCTATATGCGGCCGCACGCAGAGGGATCGCGGCCAAATCGGGCCCAAACACGCGGTACCTGCTTGCCTGCGCGGCACTGGCGGCCATGATGGCCGCTCCTCTGGTGACTTGGGAGCTGATGCAGCCGCCAGCAGCAAGTCCGGACGCCGCCTATCGCATCCGAAGCACTCCTCCAGCCGCCTCCACCGCCGGCGTTGCCACCGCAGATACCTTGTCCGCTTCCGTCCGCGGCGCGTTGTCCGGCGCGCAGCCGGTGCAGATCCTGCCTTGGGTCGTGATGGTCTGGCTCGCCGGTGCCGTGGTGTTTTGGGTCCGGCTGGCGGGAGGCTGGGTGGTTGCCGCACGCATGCGGTCGATGCTGGTCCGGCGCGCGCCGCCGGAATGGCAGCAGGCTCTGAGCAAACTCGGCGCGCGGATTGGCCTCTCTCGCCCTGTGCGGTTGCTTGTATCGGCGCTGGTGCAGGTGCCGACGGTGGTCGGCTGGCTGCGTCCTGTGGTCCTGGTGCCGGTGGGGGCGCTCGGCGGTCTGCCAGCCGAGCATCTCGAGGTGCTGCTGCTGCATGAATTGGCGCACATCCGGCGGCACGATTACCTGGTCAACATTCTGCAAAGCGTCGCCGAATCTCTGCTCTTCTATCACCCCGCGGTCTGGTGGGTGTCGGGGCACATCCGCACTGAGCGCGAACTCTGCTGCGACGACGTGGCCGTGTCGGTTTCGGGCGATGCGCTCACGTATGCGCGCGCGCTGGCGCAACTGGAATCGTACCGCCCGGTGCATCTCGGCGCCGCGTTTGCGGCCAATGGTGGGTCGCTACCCGATCGCATTGCAAGGTTGCTGGGCCAGTCGCGGCCAGCCGTCCGGACCGGTCCTGGACCGGGCGTTCTCACCGTCGCGGTTCTGCTGATGGCGGCGGCGTACGGGATGTTTGGACAGTCCGACGCGCATCCCGCGTTTCAGGTGGCGTCGATCAAACCAAGTGCCTTTGACGGCCGCGAGGCCACCCAACGCGGCATGGGCGTTGGCTATCAGCCCGGCGGGCGACTGACTGCGACCAACGCTTCCTTGATGCTTCTCATCCAATTTGCATACGCGGCCCGCGACAACCCTATGAGCGGCCACTGGCTCCCCCTGCTGGCTTCTCAAGTGGTCGGAGGTCCGGCGTGGATCAATTCAGCCAGCTACGATATCGAGGCCAAGCCCGATGGCTACACCGATCAGAAGAACATGTGGCTGATGCTGCAGACGCTTCTGGCCGACCGGTTCAAGCTAGCACTCCACCGCGAGACCAGGGAGCTCCCAGTCTACGATTTGACTACCGTAAAGAGTGGCCCCAAACTGCCGATAGCGAAGGAGGCAGGGTGCGTTTCTTTTCCGCCCGGCACGACGCCTCACCCCGTCCCGGGGAAAGTAGACTGTGGCTATGTCTCGGGGCCTTTCTTCGGTTACGATCCAGGGATGCTGCACATAAAAGGGAGCAAGGTCCACATAGCGGACCTCATCAGGGAGCTAGCCTCCGTACTGGACAAGCCGGTTTTGGACAAGACCGGATTCACCGGCGAATTCGATCTCGATCTGACTTTCACGCCGGACGGGAACCTGCTGGGATTTCCGGGTTTCGGAGGGCCGGGCGATCCAGGCGGTACTCCGCCCCCGACGGACCCCAATCTCCCCAACATCTTTGCCGCATTAGAGGAAGAGCTCGGGCTGAAGCTGGTGCCGGCCAAGGGCCCGGTCCAAGTTCTGGTCGTCGATCATGCGGAGCGGCCCTCCGCGAATTAAGCGGCAGCGGACCGAGGCCGGACCGCTTTTTCAATTTCTCGCTGTCTGGACTGACGTGTGATGCGGAGGTCGTATTCGAGCTGGAGGCCGAGCCAGAATTCGGCCGAGGTCCCCAGGTACCGCGCCAGGCGGAGGGCGGTATCCGCCGTGATTCCCCTGCGGCCCCGAACGACCTCATTGAGGCGAGTTGCCGTGATGCCCAATGCCTTGGCGAGTCGGTTAACGCTCATGCCCAGCGGTTCGAGGACGTCCTCGCGTAGGGTCTCGCCGGGATGGGGATCTGGTATTAGATTAGCCATAACATTACATTCCTAATGGTAATTGGTGATCTCTACTCAGGCGCCTCCGTCTTTCCAGACGAAGCAGATGCGGTACCGGTCGTTTACCCGGATGCTGTGCTGCTCCTTCCTGTTGCCTTTCAGTGTCTCCAATCTGTCGCCGGGAATTGCGGCCAAGTCGGGGAGTGATTTCGCCCGGGTCAGATGGGCGAGTCTACGGAGCGTCGTCTTTTCAATGAGTCGAAACTGTCTTACGGGCTGTTGCTGAAACACCTTTTCGGACGCGGCGTCTCGAAAGGTCTGAATCATGAATATACCGTATATCGGTATGCGACAAATTGCCAGGCGCCTTGCGCGCCCTTCATCTCCCTACCCCCCGAAGTGCGCGGCCAATGCCAGAAAGAAAATCGTCCCTACCGCGATCACCGCGCCGTGCGGCAGGCCTAGCGCCCTGGGATTCCGCACATCCAGCTCTTCCTTGCGCATATATGCCGGACGGCCGCTTTTCAGCTCGCTCAGAATGAAGCTCACGTTCCACAGCGTCTTCTTCACGCGGCCTCTCGCAGCCACCAGAATCAGCGCCATCGCACCGCCGATGATGGCGGTGATCAGGAAGGTTCCGAACCAATCCCTCCAGCCGACCAACGCGCCCACCGCGGCCATCAGCTTCACGTCGCCCGCGCCCATGGCACGCAGCGCGTATAAGAAAAAGTAAACCCCGAAGCCCATCCCGAGTCCCATCAGAGACAGACGCAGCCCGGGCCACCCTTGATAGAGGAACGTATTCAGCGCCAATCCGGCCAGTACGCCGCTCATCGAGAGCCAGTTGGGAATGCGCCGGTAGCGGACATCGTATACCGCCGCGCCCAGGACCACGAGCAGCAACAGGACGTCCACGCCCGGCGGAGGAAGAGTAAACATTTCCCTTCGAGTATGGAAAACAGAAGGCTTCGAGTGTAGCTATTTTTGGTTAGCGCCGTTTATTGCTCCGCGGGTAGCCGCCAACTGTATCCCTTCGCCATATCGCGCCTCTTCCGGGATGGTTACCGGCAGGTGGCCGCGAATTGCGATTTCGCCCCACAGCGCCTTCACCGCCGCGATTTCCGACGGCGCCACCGTGCTGAAAGTCGCCAGGTAGGCCGTCGCTTTGGGGTAAGCGCGCAGCATATACGGATTGCCCAATGCCACCAGCGCCAGCGGCTTGCCCGATGCGATCAGGTTGTCGATGGCCCGCGAGAGTTCGCTCGACATTCCCACCGTTCCGGCTCCCGCGTTCACGGGCGCGAAGGCCGCTACGGCGTATTCCGCGCACCCCGGCAGCTTCTCTAGCAAGCCGTCCACTTGTTCGCGAGTCATGGCGCCGTCGAGCGCGATCAACGCAGCTTTGGGAGACCGCTTGCGCACTTCCTGCGCGAGCGTCACGCCGTCGGTCGAGTAACGGCCTTCGGTCATCGTCACGAAGCAGGCACGGTCGGGCGCTGCCAGCGGCAGCATGTTGCCGCCGTTGCGCACCAAGGTGACGGCGCGGTCGGCGACTTCCTGCGCCCGTTCGTTCACCGCGGGGTCATCGATCACATCGCCGATCGATTCCACGTCCACGAAGCGCTTGCGGTCCAGTCCCAGGCGCTCTTTGGCGGAAAGCAACTTCGTCACGCTGCTCTGGATGCGCTGGCGGGTGAGCCGTCCGCTCTCGACGGCGGCCACTACCGCGCGGATGGCGGCATCGGCGTCGGCAGGCATCAGCAACGTGTCCGCTCCGGCTTCCAGCGCGCGCACCGCGGCGTCGCCCGCGCCGAATCCGTTGACGATGGCGCCCATCCCCAGGGCGTCGGTGATCACCAGCCCTTTGAACTCCAGTTCGTTGCGGAGCAGGCCGGTGAGAATCTTGGGCGAGAGAGTCGCCGGCAGGTCTTCCGGCGCCAGGGCGGGAATTGCGATGTGTCCGGTCATGATGGAGTCCACGCCGGCTTCGATGGCCGCGCGAAACGGCACCAGCTCCAGATTGTCCAGACGGGTGCGATCGGCGGTGATCTCGGCCAGGCTGAGGTGGGTGTCGATGGCGGTGTCCCCGTGTCCCGGAAAGTGTTTGGCGGTGGTCAGGACGAGATTGCGCTTGTCGGCGTGCGCGCCTTCGATGAAGGCTCTCACGTGAGCGGCGACGGCCTGCGGATTCTCGCCGAAGGAGCGGATATTGATGATGGGGTTATCGGGGTTGTTGTTGACGTCGGCCACCGGAGCGTAGACCCAGTGGATTCCCAGCGCGCGCGCTTCGCGGGCGGTCACTTGGCCCTCGAAGCGCGTCAACTCGGGGTCGCCTGCGGCGCCGAAGGCCATGGCCGGCGGAAACGCGGTGGTGCCGGAGACGCGCATGGAGGCTCCGCGTTCGAAGTCGGCCCCTACCATCAAGGGCACGCGCGCCACGCGCTGCATGCGATTCAGAAAGGCGGCCAGCGCGTACGGTTCGGCTTTCTGTACGCCGCGGCCATTGACGGCGTTGGTCAGAATCAGGCCACCCACGTTGGTATCGCGAATCAGGCGGACGAATTTCTGGTAATCCCGCGAACGGGTGTTGGGCGATCCTCCGTGAAACTCAATGAAGACTAACTGCGCCACTTCCATGCGCAGGGTCATGTTCTTCATCCAGCGGCGCACCGTGGCGGAGGCCTTGACCGGCGCCGGTGGCTTGGCTGGAGTGGCCGCGTGTGCCGCGCATGCCACCAGCAGGAGCACCCGGAATTTCAGCCTGCCGAAACACTGGGACACCTTACCAGTGTGCCAGATTCATTTTCTCGCTGCCCGCTTTTGCGTGGCGGCGCCAGCTTGCCGGCCCGGTGGCTTTCGCGGAGTGGCGCGGTTGATGAGCCGCTTCACCCAACTCAGCAGATGCACCGGTTCGTGAGAGCTTTTGGCGATGACCACGTCCGCGCCGGTAACCTGCTCGGTGAGGCCAAGCGGATCCACATAACCGGACAGAAGGATGATGCGCGCAGTGGGTTTTAGCTGGCGCATCCGTTGGATGAGTTCGCCTCCATCCATGCGCGGCATGCGGAAATCGGTGACCACCACGTCGAAGGGGGAGCTCTCGAAGAGTTTCAGGCCTTCTTCACCGTTAGTGGCAATTACAACGCGATAGCCGACTTCTTCGAGGAGAGATCTGCGCACCAGCAATCCATCTCGGTTGTCATCTATCAACAGGATGTTCGGGGTCGCAAGCGGGGCGGATTTCATCAAGGCGAACGCGAGAGTAACAGAGCTGTAATCGCTGTGTCAACGGTTTTCGCATCGTCATGGAAAACCGCCAGATGGAGCGCTTGACAAAGCGGCGCGTATGCGCTGTGGCTCTACTCCACCGGGCGCGGCGCCTTGTAGCCGGACTTCGCTACGATGGTGTACTTCAAAGGCTTGCCTTTTTCGTCCTTCAAAGCTATCGGGTTACCGTCGTGGTCCACCAGTTGCACTTTGATCTTGCGATAGTTTCCGTCGTGCGCCTTATTGCTGGGTGTATAGGTCAGCACGTATTGATTGCGCAGCGATTCGTGGATCTGTTGGAAAATACCGCCGAATTCACCCGTGAACCGCGGGAAGAAGGCCTGCCCGCCGGTTTCCGTGGCGAACGTCTTCATCTCATTGTCGGCCTGCAGAAAACCGATATCCTGAGATCCCCTCATGTAGGGCTCCATCATGATGCGCAGGGCCTGCATCAGGCCGATGGCATAAATCGGGACGCCGGCTTCCTGCAGAATCTTGCGCGTCTTGTCGAAAGTCAGCTTGCTGAACGTGTCGACGCCCGTGGAAATCAGTAGAATTGCTTTGCGTCCCTCGATTCCCGACATGCGGTCCGCGGTATCCGCTAGCGCATCGAACAGGTTGGCTTCCGACCAGGCCGGAATGGTCAGCCGGTGCAACGCTTCCTGGGTTTCCATCCGGTTGGTGGTGAAATCCGAGAGGATTTCCGGCTTGATGTCGTACGCGATCACCGCCACGTAATCTTCCGGCTTGAGAGTGCTGGCGAACCCCCAGGCAAGCTGCAACGTTTGAAACCATGTCTGGCCCCAGTATCGTTGGAACTTGTTGCTGAACTCGATCACCATGGCCACCGTCATAGGCGCTTCGCCTTTGCTGAACCCGGTGACCTGCTGGGGAACGTTGTCTTCCAGCACGCGGAAGGAAGTCTTGGGAATATCGGGGATGAAGCGGCCGCTCTTGTCTACCACCGCGACGTCCACCGTCACCTGGTCGACTTCGGTCTTGAATGTCTGCAGGTGGCTTACATCCAGCTTGTCTTTCTTGGTGTATTCCGAAGGGATTTTGGGCAGGTCGGCGTCCGGTGCCGCCGTCGAATCGGCATCCGCGGGTTTCTTCTTCGCGACCGTGCCGCTCGAGCTATTGACAGGACCCTGGTCCTGCGCGAATCCCACTTCGGCCAGCGCGGTCACTAGTATGGCTGCGCACGAAATAGCGGTTATCCAGGCTCGCATAGGCTTACTTTCTGACGTAACTATACCAGATGACGTGCCAGTCCGGGGAGGCGTTTCCGCCAGAGGAAGGTCAATTCACCCACGGGCCGCGCCCGTCGTGCTTGCGCATGTAAACCTGGAATTTTCTCTTGGCCCGCTGCATTTTCCATTGCCGGTAGCGCCCGCCGACGTCCGGCAGATGCAGCAAGCCGGCGCGCATCGGCACCTTGAGGTACAGCAGGCCGAACAACATTCCGCCCAAATGCGCCACGTTGCTGACGCCGCTGTTGCCGCTGCCCAACGCCAGCAGCAACTCCACGGCGCCGTAGATCATCACCAGGTATTTCGCCTTGATGGGGAACAGGAAATACATCAGAACCTGGGTGTCCGGGAACAGCACGCCAAACGCCAGGAGCAAACCGTAGATGGCGCCCGAAGCCCCGATGGTGCTGGTGTTGTGGCCCAGCAGCGCGTTCACCGTGGTGTCGCAAATGCCCGCACCGATGCCGCACAGGAAATAATACTTCAGGAAACGCCGCGTTCCCCAGGTCTGTTCCAGGGGCAAACCGAACATCCACAGGGCCAACATGTTGAAAAGCAAGTGGCCGATGCCGCCATGCAGGAACATGTAGGTGAAAAGCTGCCACACGTACCACGGGAACTGATGCACCACCAGGAGCGGAACGAGTTCCAGCGGCGACATCCAGCTTTGTACCGTGGGACCGCCCAGATACCAAATCACAAAAATGACCGTGTTGACGATCAGCAGCCACTTCACTCCGGTGGGAAAATACCCGTAAATGATGGACCGGCTCAATCGGTACCGGGGTTGTGCCATGGCGGGGTCTCTAGAGATTAGAATAACAACCCGGCAGTCAGGTTGCAGCCGTCTCTCCGCTTTTTGCGTACCGGTTGAGCAGGTGCGCGCACAGTTGCAGTACTGAAGCCGCGGCCAGCCAAACTTGCCAGTGGGAGAAGAAGCCACTGGCAATGGCGAAACTGCCGGTCCAATTCATATCGGCGGCAATCCGCCACGCAGCGAGGGCTGCGGCCAGGACTGCCGCGGGAGTGAGCAAACCCGCCAACCCCGCGGCGAAGCGGCGCCTCCTGCGGGGTCTTTTGCCGACCTTGGTGCCGCGGCCAAAGCGGATCCGGACAATCATGCGAATTCACCCCAATCTAACAGGTTTCGCGAGGTGCAGACATCCACACTGTTAAGTATCGGCGGGCGCGGGACAACATATAATCGTGTTTCATGCCAATTCGAAACGTTCTGATTCTAGGCTGCAAAGGCACTCTCGGCGGGCAGCTCATGAAGTTGTATCCCCAGGCCACCGGTTGGGATCGCGAGGACGTCGACGTTGTGGATTTCCCCGCGCTGCGCGCCCGCGTGGCAGCTTTGGCATGCGCCCCGGACGCCATCGTCAACTGTGTTGCGTTCAACGACGTGGATGGCGCCGAAGACCGCCCGCAGCAGGCCCTCGCGCTCAACCAGGAGTTTCCGGGCAAGCTGGCGCAGCTCACCCGCGAATTGGCCATTCCGCTGGTGCATTACAGCACCAACTATGTTTTCGACGGGACCCAGGGCGAGTACGTGGAAACCGACCGGCCCGCACCGCTTTCGGTCTACGGACGCTCGAAATGGGGCGGGGAACTTCGCATCGAAGAGGCCGCGGGACTGTGCTATATCGTACGGACCGCGGTGATTTTCGGACCCAAGGGCGAGAGCGATCTCTCCAAGAAGAGCTTTGTGGACCTGATGCGCGACCTCTCGGCCACGCGCGACACCATCCAGGCCGTGAGCGACGAGATCAACAGCGTCACCTACGCGCCCGATCTGGCCGCCGCTACCGCCGGTCTGCTCGACAGGCTGCCTGCACCCGGAATTTATCACCTCACCAACAGCGGTGGCGCGAGCTGGTTCGAACTTGCCCGCGAGATTTTTCGCATCATAGGGAAGAGCATCGATGTGGTGCCGGTTCCGTCCACGCATTTCCCCCGCAAGGCTCTGCGCCCGGCCAAAGCCATCCTCCACAACACCAAGCTTCCGAAGCTGCGTCCATGGCAGGCGGCGTTGGCGGAGTTTTTGGCGGGATAGCTGTCAGCAGGGGCGCCGCGCGGTGCGCGGACCCGGGATTCTGAAACTCGGTGGAAGAATGATTTCACCACAGAGACGCAGAGGCACAGAGAAAAGCGTAGGCAAGAAGGCCGCCGCGAGACTGGACGCGGCAATGTCTTCCCCAGGTTTTGAGGGCACGGAGGTAGCAGAGCACACGGAGGACAAGACTCACGGCCAAGCAGTTTCTGGAGAGCAGGGGCGCCGCGCGGTGCGGTGTGGCCGGTTGTCAACCGGTTGTCAACCCGCCTCCTGCGCCCGGCCGACGCACCGCATCCTGCCCCCCTTTAAACACTTTCTGGCGGTGCCGGCAGCCTGGAGAGCTGAGAGCTTTCCTTTGGCCTCCCTCGTGCATACTTTCGCTGCCGTGCTTTCAAGGGTCGCCGCATTTGCTCAGTTTCGCTCACCCTCACCCCGCCGAATCGTGCCGATTTCTCACACGTGTGTGGCCGCCGGGCATCACCGCCGCCAACCAAACCCTTGGTATACTTTTGATTTAACTTGGCATTTTCAGATCTATAGACATAACGCATGAAGTGTATTCCGGTCTTCCTCCTCAGTGCCACGGCGGTCTTCGCCCAAAGTTTTTTCACCGGCCAAGCCGGCCGGCTGGTAGTCGGCCAGCCGAACGGGTTTACCGCCCAGGACACGAATTCGAGCAACACCACGATCGGCAGCGCGAGCGGCATCGCGGTCGCCGGCGACATGCTGTTTGTAGCGGACTCCAACCGCGTGGGCGCCAGTCCGAGCAACAACCGGGTATTGATCTTTACCAATATCTCGTCCCAGTTGCCGGCTCCCACCGCGCAACTCCCTTACAGCAGCAAGTGCCCGGTGTGTGTGGGGACAGCCTCGGTGGTGCTGGGCCAGCCCGATTTCGTTACCACGACCGTTAACACCAGCGCCACGCAGAACAGTCTTCGGAACCCCCAGGGGGTGGCTTCCGATGGAGTACACCTGGTGGTGGCCGATACCGACGATAACCGCGTCCTCATCTGGAACCAGCTTCCCACCACCAATAACCAGAATGCCGATGTGGTCATCGGCCAGCCGAATTTCACCAGCAACAGCCTGCCCGGCAATACTCCCAGCGCGAAAACCATGCGCGGTCCCGAAGGTGTGTGGATTCAGGACGGCAAGCTGTTCGTGGCGGACACGCAAAATAATCGCGTTCTGATATACAACCAGATCCCCACCACCAACGGTGTGGCGGCCGACGTGGTATTGGGCGCGCCCAACTTTACCACGTACGTCAATCCGGACATCACGCAGCAGCAGACCGGTGCTACCGCCAGCACCATGCTTACGCCCGTATCGGTGACTTCCGACGGCACGCGCCTCTTCGTGACCGATCTGGGCTTCAACCGCGTTCTGATCTTCAACACTATTCCGACCGCCAATGGCGCCCCTGCGGATGTGGCCCTGGGACAGCCGGATCTGGTGAGTTCGGTGGCCGATAATGCATTCACCGGATCGGCGGCTACATCGTCCAGTGACACCACGGATAAGGAAGTGGCGGTGCTTTGCACGGCGTCCACCGGAATCGACCTTGCCAATAATCCCACCTACCCCTCTTTGTGCAACTCCACTCTGAGTTTCCCGCGGTACGCTTTGAACGTAGGGGGACGGGTGGTGGTCGCCGATGGTGGAAACGATCGCCTGCTGGTTTGGGATCAGACCCCTCCCGTTACCGGTTCTTCGGCCGACGTCGTTATCGGCCAGGTCAGCGGCCAGGTGGATACCCCTTCCGCCAACGCGGACGCCCTGGCAACTCCATTGGCGTTGGCATGGGATGGCTCCAATCTCTACGTCAGTGACACATATAATAGGCGAATAGTTGTCTATACGATCGGCGCCGCTAGCGTGGCATACGAAGGTGTGCGTAATGCGGCCAGCCTGGACATCACGGCAACCGGCCACTACACCGTTACCGGGTCAATCCAGGCCGGGGACGTGATCACGTTAACCATCAACACCTACAACTATGTCTATACGGTCTTGAGCACGGATACCTTGCAAACCATTGCGGCGGCTTTGGTCAACGTCATCAATTCCGCCAATAAAGGCGCCGGCGATCCCAATGTGATCGCGTCCATCAACTCCACCGCTAGCACCACTACGAGCTACGAGGTTGACCTCACTGCCCGGGCGGGAGGGGATCTGGCCAACAACGTGTCCTACTCGGTAGCCCTCACCCCGGCCACGAACGAGGCAACCGCGAAGATTACGGTAACGGCTGCCGGCACAAATCTCATCGGTGGCGGAGCCGCGGCCAAAGTCGCCCCCGGGACGGTGGTGAGCATCCTGGGGACAAATCTCTCGGCGGGGACTGTGAGCGCGGACACCACGCAGCTCACGCTGCCCACGGAATTAGGCGGCACCGAGGTATACTTCAACGGCATCCAGGCGCCGCTATTTTACGTTTCGCCCACATTAATCAATGCCCAAGTCCCATGGGAGTTGGGAGATCAGAGCAGTATCAATGCCTATGTGCGCTCCGTAATGCCCAACGGCCATATCATATTCACCTCGGCGGTAGGCGTGACGATTGTCCCGGCAAATCCCGGTCTCTATTTCCAACCCGGAACTTCCAACCCGTCGTTGGCGATCATCTATCACGGCAGCAGCTATGCCACCGCCGTCGTTTCGGTGGATGGCGGCCCGGCCGCCGGAGCCGTAGCCACCGTCACCGTGAACGGGCGAAAGTACAGTTATACCGCCACGGCGCTCGATAGCCTGGATACCATCCGCGATGCACTGGTGGTGCAACTGAATAAGGATGCGCAGGTCTCCGCCAGTGTTGCCGGGGTTTTCGACCGAATCATTTTGAAGGCCCGCGTGGCCGGCCCGCAAGGCAACGGAATCCCCATCACCGGAACGGCTAGCGGCGGCTCCCTGGTGGTGACGGTGTTTGACGCTCAGACCTGTTGCAGCAATATCGTCGGTTCGCCGGTAACCCAGACCAACCCGGCCGTCCCGGGCGAATTAGTCGTCACTTATGCGACGGGGCTGGGATTGCCGTATCTCTTCGATGCGGTGCAACCGCTCATCCAGACCGGGGTCCAATACCCCGTGAACGGACCGGCGACCATACCGCAGAACTTTGTCAGCGCCACCGTCGGGGGCAGCACCGCCGACGTGCTTCAGGCCACCATGCAGCCCGGATCGGTGGGCGGCAACGAAATCCTGCTGCACCTCAATGCTAATCTGGTTTCGTCCACCACCACCTTGGCCACGATTTCGCAAAATGACTTCACCAGCAACCAGGTGTCGTTTCCGCTGGTCAGTCCATCGGGCAACTCCGCGCTCGATCCCAGGCTCGAAATCACGTCCAACCACCCCGGCAACTTCTATCAGGGTCAGCAGAGCGCGTACTACACTCTCACAATCAGCAACAACGGCGGCGGCAACCCGACCAACGGCCAAGTGAAAGTCACGGAGACGCTGCCCACCGGTATTAACCTCGTCCAGATGATCGGCGATGGCTGGAGTTGCACCGGTAATGTTTGCACGCGTAGCGACTTACTGCTCGCCACGCTGGCCTACCCGACCATCACCGTAATCGTGAACGTGGCTTCGAACGCGGCCAGTCCCCTGACCAATACGGCGACTGTCACCGGCGGCGGTTCCGCCTCGAGCGTTTCGAACGACGTCACGGACGTGAACACCACGGCGCCGTCGAACCCACCGAACCTCTCGGTCTCGATTACGCATACCGGCACTTTCACCCAGGGCCAGCAGAACGCAACCTATACCTTGACGGTGAGCAACAAGGGTGGGGCGAGTGCGACCAACGGCACGGTGTACGTGAATGCACTTCTTCCCGAGGGGCTCACCCTCGTCTCAATGGCAGGCACCGACTGGACCTGCTTAAATGACTCGTGTTCGCGTAGCGACTCGCTGGGCGGGGGCAGCAGTTATCAGCAGTCGATTACCCTCACGGTCAGCGTGGCTTCGAATGCGGCTGCTTCGGTGACCACCGGGGCGGTGGTCTATGGCGGCGGGTCGGGCGCGTCGACTGCCAGCAACGCCACCACCATCCAGCAATAGCGGTACCGCGGATGCCAGCCGGCGTGGAGCGTCTTTGGTGGAGTCGTCCTGGGGCGGGCTTCAGTGGCGCTGGTTGGCGGGCTGAAGCCCGCCCCACCATCGGCGTGGCATGAGAAACTACACCGTTCGGCGGTGGAGTTGCGGGCTGCTGCTGGCCGCTTGGTTTCTTTACTTTTCGCGCGACGTTCTGGGGGTCCATTTCGCTCCCGACGACATGATGAACGTCGACAATTTCTACTGGACGCCCGGACTCTGGCGCCTGTTCTATTCGCAATTCCTGATCTGGCGCGGGTACTACCGGCCCATGGGCGGTCTTTTCTATCTGCCGATTCTCTCCGTCTGGGGGCTGAATCCGGCGCCGTATCATGTGGCGCTCTCGCTGGTGCTTGCGGTCAATGTTCACCTGGTGTATCGTCTGGCGCGCCTCCTCGGCGCCGGAGAGTGGGCCGCGTTTCTGGCGGCGCTGGTGGCTTGCTACCACGCCGGCCTGGGCAACCTCTACTACAACACCGCCTTCGTGTACGATGCCCTTTGCGGCTGCTTCTTTCTGGCCGCTCTGGTGCACTATTGCGGCATCCGCGAGAGCGGCCGCCTGTTGAGCGCTGGCCAGAAGGCGATATTCGCCGCTCTGGTCCTGTGCGCCCTGAATTCCAAGGAAATGGCGCTCACTCTTCCGGCCGTATTGGCGGCGTACGAATGGATTTACCATCCGCCGGCGAGCCGCGGCCGCGGACCGCTTGTGAGGTGGCTGCGCGGGCCGGGTTCGGCAGCCCTCATCGCCGCGGGCCTCACGCTGATGGACCTTTACGGCAAAGTATTCGGCCACGACGCTCTTACAGGCATGGAGGGTTACCGGCCGGTCTTCACGTGGCAGCGGTACTTGGACTACCAGAAGGCCTTCCTCGGGGACGCCGCGTTTTGGCATGCCGGCGGCGCGGGGGTGCTGGCATTTTGGGCGGTGGTTTCGTATTTGGCGTGGCGTCCGGGCGCGCGTCCGGTCCTGCGGTTCTGTTGGGCCTTTCTGGTTTTCACGCCCTTGCCCATCGAATTCCTGCCCGGAAAAAGCCAAGCCTGCTTGTACCTTCCGATGTTGGGGCTGGCGGTATTCGCCGCGGTGATTTTCGCCGATCTGGCTGGTGCGCTGGCGGGCGCACTAGCCGGCGAACCGTTGTTTCGCCATCTTTTTCGCGATCGGGGCCGGCCGCTTCTGGCCGCTGGACTGATCGCCGTGGGGCTCTTTTACTGGGGCCGCGAGAACCGGCGCCGCAAGCAAATGCTGGTCAATCCGGTGATGGCCGCACTAGGTGCGCAGACGTGGCAGGTCATTCAGCAATTCCGTGCGCTCAATCCACATGTGCGGTCTCACAGCCACGTGGTGTTTCTGAACGATCCATTTGCCGAATGGGACATGCTGTTCATCGCCGATTTGTGGTTTCGCGACCGGAGCGTTACCGTTCACCTGCAGAGGCTCACGCCGCTTCCCGCGCCGGAACTCGCTGGCGCCGGGGCCGTGTTCGACTATCGCGACGGCAAACTACTGCGCATTCGCTAATTATAGCCAAGGGCTGCGCCCTTGAAATCCTAAGGAGAGGGTGTCGAGGTATCCCTACGCCTCTTTGCGGCTTGGCGGCTTTGCGTGATAGCGTTTCACGTTCTGTCGAGTTCCAATCCAACC
>Ga0326727_10007273_pt1 | contig 29437 bp, 29 predicted proteins | sample MB2enrmetagenome_FD_207643 | JGI IMG/M metagenome (GOLD analysis project Ga0326727, IMG submission 207643) | Lab enriched peat soil microbial communities from McLean, Ithaca, NY, United States - MB29MY | ecosystem: Environmental > Terrestrial > Soil > Wetlands > Peat | place: USA: New York... | reverse complement strand
GGTCTACGGGGTTTTTCTCAGCTTTGATCTCTTTCTGCTCTTTGTGTTTTACGAAGTCGCCATTGTGCCCAAGTACTTTCTGATCGCCATCTGGGGCTCGACGCGGCGCGAGTACGCGGCCATGAAGCTGGTCATTTATTCCTTCGCGGGCTCGGCGATGGTCTTCATTGGCCTGCTGGCGGCCTACGCCACGGCGGGCAGCCACTCCATGGGATTGGCCGAGCTGGCCCACGCCGGCCTGCCGGTGAGCTTCCAGATGTGGTGCTTCCCGCTGGTCTTTACCGGCTTTGCGATTCTGGCCGGCATGTGGCCCTTCCACACCTGGGCGCCCACCGGCCACGTCGCCGCGCCCACCGCCGCCTCCATGCTGCTGGCAGGCGTGGTGATGAAGCTGGGCGCTTACGGTTGCCTGCGGGTCGGCATCGCGCTCTTCCCGCGCGGCCTTGACCCCTGGGGATTCTCGTTTGTCGGCATCGGCTCCTGGCGGGATGTATTCGCGGTGCTGGCAGTCGTCGGCATCGTCTACGGCGCGCTGGTCGCTCTGGCGCAGACCGACTTCAAATTTGTCATCGGCTACTCCAGCGTCAGCCATATGGGCTTTGTGCTGCTCGGCCTGGTAACCCTGAACCAGATCGGCGTCACCGGAGCGGTCCTGCAGATGTTCTCCCACGGCATCATCGCCGGGCTTCTCTTCGCCATTGTCGGCCGCATCGTCTACGACCGCACGCACACGCGGCAATTAGCCGAGTTGGAGACCATGCACCTATCCAGGCGCCTGCCCTTTGCCGCCTGGGCCTTTGTGATTGCAGGAATAGCCTCAATCGGAATGCCCGGCTTCTCCGGCTTCGTCGCCGAGTTTCAGGTACTGGTGGGCGCGTGGGCCGTCAATCGATGGTTGGTTTTGGCGGCGGGCGTGGGCATTGTGGTAGGCGTGGCGTATATCTGGCGCGCGCTGCAAAAAGCCTTCTTCAGCGATCTGCTGCCCAGCGCGCACGTGCTGGAGCAGGAACAAGGCCATCATTTCGCCGCCATCACCTGGCCTGAAGTTACCGGCGTAGGCTTGCTGGCGGGTGTCAGTTTGTTTGTCGGACTCTACCCGAATATATTGCTCAATGCCATCGAACCGGCCGTAAAGACGCTGCTAGCGGGAGGGGGACAATGAACTACGCAGACCTTTTCCGCGTGACGCTGCCGGAGACGGCGCTGGAAGTCGTGGCGCTCGTGGTGTTAGTCGTAGATCTCGCCTTCCTGCGCAAGGCCGCGCTCAAGGTGCGTGTGACTGTAGCGGCGCTCTTGGGTGTTGCCGGTTGCGGGGCGGCGGTTTGGGCGGTCCTTACGGTAGGTCCGAATGCTCTTAAATGTAATGGGGAATACTTGTTGATTTCAGGCCAATTCACCCTGGCGACGCAGGTCGGGATTCTAGTACTTACCGCATTGACTCTGCTCCTGTTTATCGATTTGGATTTCACTCAGCACGTCGGCGAGTTTATCGCAGTTGTGCTAATGTCAGCGTCAGGCGGATTGCTAATTGTAGTGGCTTGCGATTTGTTAGTTATTTTTGTTGGATTGGAGTTGCTTAGCTTGGGATTGTATGTCCTTACGGCGTTTGCAAAGCGGTCGGCACGAAGCGCGGAAGCGGCCATAAAATATTATCTATTTGGAGGGATGTCGGCAGCATTTCTACTCTTTGGGTTTAGCTATGTTTATGGGATGACCGGCAGCACGAATCTTTTTGAAATCCAGACAGTGCTTGCGGATTTGGGACCGAGCCCATTGCTCTATATTGCCTGGATTCTCATTATTGCGGGTTTGGGTTTCAAAGTGGCAGCGGTTCCGTTTCACCTCTGGGCTCCAGATACCTATGAGGGTGCGCCCGCACCAGCCGCCGCCTTCATCGCATCGGTATCGAAAGTCGCTAGTTTTGGCTTGCTGATCACTTTTAGTTCGTATTGGTTGGTCCCCTTTGCCAAAATCACTAAGATGGCAGCCGATGTTCCTCTTGCAGTAGTCTCTATGACAGAGCCTCTTTATCATGCGGAAGGTGCCTTTTCGCAATTGGGGTTAATACTTCTTATGGTTGCGGCTGCCTCGATGATTGTTGGTAATCTTGCGGCACTTGCGCAGGTGAGTGTGCGGCGGTTACTGGCCTATTCAGCTATAGCCCATGCTGGTTACATCTTATTGGGAGCTTCAATCCAACCGACTTATTGGGGATCAGGGAGCATAGCTGCTTTTTCGGATTCGGTATTCAGAACTGCACATATTAGCATCAACGCCGTCCTCTACTACATCCTCACCTACGGCCTCACTACAATCGGCGCATTCGGCGTGGTCTCCGTTGTCGAGCGCGCCACGGGCAGCGACCGCCTCGACTCCTTCCTTGGCTTGCACAAGCGCAGCCCGTTGCTGGCGGCGGTGTTGTTAGTGCTGTTACTCTCTCTGGCCGGCATTCCGCCATTGGTTGGCTTCTGGGCTAAGTTCAACTTATTCGCCGCTGTGCTCGGCGTCTCCGCCGGTCCGGTTCCCTTTACTTTGGTAACGTTAGCCGTTGCCTTCAGTGTGGTTTCGCTTTACTACTATTTACAAGTGCTCAAGCGGGCCTATGTAATGCCCGCGACAGACGAGACGCCCATCAAGGCGCATCCTGTCACGCTCGCCGTGCTGCTTCTGATTGCCGCGGCCGTGGTGGTGCTGGGCTGTTTCCCGGCGCTGCTTCAGGGTTGGATCGGGAGCTTCTATCCAGTGATATAGCTCACATAGCCTTATGCCCGGCAGCGATAAACCAGCGGGCTGCGGGTATAGATTTTCGCGCCGGCAAAAACAGAGCTGAATGCCGGATTCGTGAAGTTGATTTCCCGGCAGATTGAGCTTCTCTTCTGTCTTCCTGGATAAAAGTCACCTATTACTTTTTTCAGTGAGTACATTACCCCGGTAATGGAAAAGGGGGTATTTTGCACCTAAATATAGCCGATACAAGAATCTACGAAGTAAGAAGATGCTTCTAACAGAGAAAACTTTCACTTTGAAGAAAGTTCTCCTTGTCTCCCCCGTGTATCCACACGCCACACCTGACGTCGACACGTTCCTGAAGTGTGCGCGTATGACTAGATCCCTGTCCAAGGACCGGGATCGCCCATGAATGGGCAAGAAAGGAAATGGAAATGAAAAAGTTGAACGTTGGAATGACTCTGTTGGCCGTTGCGGTTTGTGCCCTGTTCTCGTTGACCCCGCAAAAGGCTTATGCGGATACCGTAACTCTCACGTATGAAAATCCAGGCGGGCAGTCCTCCGGATCTGATTATGTTTATCCCTACAACTTCAGCGTGGACGGCAGTGCAACCCTCACTCCGATGATGTGCCTCAGCTACAACCTGGAAATCTCCCAGGGTGAGAGCTGGACAGCAACCATCGTGCAGGTTATGGGCAACGCGAATTTCGAAGAAGCCGCCAACATCTTCTCTCAGGCCAGCGCTCCCGGCGCATCAAGCGATCAGATTGCCGTAGCGCAGTGGTCGAATTGGGTGCTGTTTGATGCCGATGCGTCGAGCAGCGTGCCCGCCAATTATCAGGGAGACGTGTCCGCTTTGCTGGATACCGCGGCGTCCTATGTCCTGGCCAATCCCAACGACAGCCTCTACTCCAAATACGTGGTCTATGAACCCTACGGCTGGAACTCGAGTGGCGAGCCGCAATTCATGATGGGCGATGCGCCGACGCCTGAGCCCGGCAGCCTGATCCTGCTCGGAACCGGCATGCTCGGTTTCGCTGTCCTCTGGTTCCGCAAAAAGCTCATGGCATAAGAAGCCTCTCCGCTGGCGCGCCAAGCAGCAGTGCGGCCTTTCGGCTCCGCAAGAGGAGATATGCATGAGTTATCATTGCGCGCGTTAGAAGCAGGCTTGCTATTGGACAGATTCCATGTTGGCCTGCCCCGGCGGCGGCGATGCTCGACTCCGTCTCCAGGGACGCGAGTTTTCTCGCATGCTTTCGCTCGTTCAGGCGTGGCTGATGTGCATGCCGCTCTGTCTTCTTGATAGAGAGGCAAACATTTACTTGAAAGTAAGGAGGATTCTATATGAACTTATTCTGGTTTGACGTGACTTCCGCAGGGGACGCTACTCCTCATTGCCGCGATTGCTTCGATGATATTGGGTAGCTTGAATCTTTCCTTGGCCTGCGCTGGCACAGTCGATCCTGGCTGCGGGACGATTGGCGCCGTTTCTGTCGTTGGCCGGGAAACCGACACGGGCTTCTGGGCCAGGTTCAACCTCGTTTTTGAAACCCCGGATCATCTGAGCTGAATCGCTGGAGGGACTTCTTAATTCGAATCGTACGCTACCGGTAATGTAAATTAGTAACCAGCATATGTAACCTAAGATTCATTAGGTATTTGCTTGAAATGGAGTATTCGCATTGACTGAAAATGCGACATTGGCTAATATCGATACAATTGCTGGAACAATTTATATGGCCCGATGAAACTTTCAGCGTGAGGAAGTTTTCTGTCGCGGTATGTCTTCGCTGTGGAAGTGCGTCCATTTGCGACGACTGCTGACAGTCAGGACTCACTCATGAGTTTGCACTCAGCCTGTAAGAGGGGAAGAGGGGAAAATGAAGAAATTTAATTTTGGCCTGGTTCTGTTTGCTGGTGTGATTTGTGCTTTGTTGCTCTGCCCGCCCAAGGGGTATGCAGACACTATGACGGTGACGCTCGATAGTGTCGGGGGGCAGAGTTCTGGGACTAATCCTGACGTTTACGTGTACCCCTATTATTTCAGCTTCGACGGCAGTACAGCCCTCACTCCGCTGATGTGCATCAGCTACGAGAATGAAATCTCCTTTGGGGAGACCTGGACGGCCACGATGGTGCCGGTTTCGGGCAACGAGCTCTACGTGGAAGCGGCTTACATTCTTGCTCAAGCCGCCGCTCCCGGCGCATCGGCGAATACCGTTGCGGTAGCGCAGTGGGCCAATTGGGAACTCTTCGATGAGAACGATCCGAATTTGCTGGCCAACCTGCCCGCCGGGTATCAGCCACAGATCGACACGATGCTGGCCACGGCGGCGAATTTTGCCGCGAACAACATCTACACAACGGACTTCCCGAACATTGACATTTTTATTCCCATAGACGGCACCCAAAACGAGGGTGGCACGCCTCAGACATTTGTCGGGGATCCTCAGCCTTCGGGCAATAATGATCCGCTTGATGCCGCGCCTGAGCCCAGCAGCCTTCTCCTGTTGGGAACCGGTCTGCTCGGCCTCGCGGCCTTCTCGTTCCGCGGAAGGTGCAAGGCTTGAGAAGCCTCAACACAGGCGCCTGAAAAGCGCGAAACTCCGCGGCCGCCGCGATCCGGTTCCCGCACGGCCGCAGATAGGTCAATACCGGTAATCCAGTCCTGTCATCCCCAAGCACGGTTCACGGAAGTTCGACTAAGTGCATTTATTTCATTGGTTTATAAAATTGCATCATGAGTTTCTTCAGATCGGAAATGAATCAACATCCGGGCGGAGAGGGCAGCCAGGTGACCTCCAGGTAACCTGAGTTTGTTACTTTGTATTCTGATTTTTTTCTTGCGCCGAATGCTTCTCTCAGGTTATGATTTCTATCAGTGACTTGCAGCTTGCTTGCTCCAAGCTCTATTCCCCGAGGGGCTTCCCCTCCAGGCACGCTGGGTCGGAAGAAACTTTGGCATGGTTCCCAGTTCTGCACTGGGTTCAAGACATCAAACAGCTAGCATCATGTTCGGGATGCTGTAACAAGCAGGGCCATCCCGAGAGTTGGCTTTGTATTCGCCAGCCTCGAAGCGTTGCAGAAATTTTTGGTTACCCCAGAAAGGAATTGCGCGTGACAAAAAATCTCTTGAAATACTCACTAGTAGTACTTGGAATTGCGCTCGGCACATGCACTGCCGCACATGGATTGGCTTTCTCTAAATTGCATCAGCCCGAGATTGATCCCAGCCTGGCGGTCAGCGCCGTCACATTGCTTGCAGGGTCACTTGCGGTTCTGCGCATCCGGCGTAACAAGTAGACGGTTTATCCACTGAGCTTGAAGAATACGCATACATGCGCCTTGACCGGGAACGGAAAATCCCGGTCGTGGCATTATGTTCTTTGGCCGAGCCATCTCTTGGGCCGGTTATATTTGATATTTGTCATCGTTGTATTTGAGTATATGTTCTGGTTTCAAGGCAGGGGAACAAATACCAGCATATCGATTCCCGACCATTTGAAATTATTTGGGATAGAGACCGATACCTTTGGTCAGATTCCCATCTTTGCGTACTTGGTGTTCCTGGGTTTCGGCCATTTCAGGCTGAAAGCACTGCAAGAAAAAATATCTTTCGGACGCATGTTGTTTGCGGGTCACCTGCTCTGCATGGCCGCGGTTTATGCCTTCAGCGTGGCCGCGAAAGAGGGGCGAAGCTGGCAGTTCTTCGACACCAACAGCTACATCAAGAGCGCTATCTACCTGCTGGGAACTGTCCTGTTGGCACTTGCCTGCGTTCCTCTCCGAAGCTGGAAGGCGGCGATTCGGGCTACCGGACGATTGTGGCTCTATGCGTCCCTTACCGGCGTAGCTGGATGGTGGTTTGGCACCCCGGTCAGGTTGCTATGGGGCGCAACCATGACCGTTGAGAGCGGCATGATGCAAAGAGCTACCCTCCGTGCGGTGAGCGCTGTTCTTGGCCATTTTCTCCCGGATCTTATCGCCGATCCCGCCACCTTCACGATTGGAACTCCGCGCTATGCGATTATAATTGCGCCTGGCTGTTCCGGGGTCGAAGGTCTTGGACTGGTGCTGATTTTCACCAGTCTCTGGCTTTGGGTCTACCGGAAGGAGACCCGCTTCCCGCAGGCGCTTCTTCTCATACCCGTTGCGCTGGGATGCAGTTGGTTGTTGAACATAGCCCGGCTTTGCGCTCTTATCCTCATCGCCATTGCCGGCGGTTCTGATTCGCTCCGGATAGGCTTCCACGCACAGGCCGGCTGGATTGCATTCGTCATAATCGCATTGGCTTTTTCCCTGGCCACCCAAAAACTATCCTGGATGCGAAAATCGCCCGCTTCCATTTCAAGCGCCGCTGGTGAGCTGCCCTTGAGCGGATTGGGGACCGTCACGGGCGCATCGGAGCATCTGCTTGAGCAACCGGGAGAATCTCCCGCAATTCGCGCCTATCTGCTCCCGTTTCTTGCGATCCTGGCCGCGGCTTCCGTCTCCAAGTTGACTTCGGCGTACTTTGACTGGCTCTACCCATTGCGTTTTGTTGTCGCGGCCATCGCCCTCTGTTATTTCTGGCCAGAGTTGAAAAAACTCAACTGGCGCTTTGGCTGGTTTGGCCCGGCCGCCGGCGTGGCTGTCTTTCTACTGTGGATCGTGCCGTCCTGGTGGGCGCATCAACCCGCGGCCAGTCGTTTGGGCGCGGACCTGGCAGCTCTTTCGCCCACCGAACGCTGGGCATGGATTGCCTTCCGCGTCGCCGCTGCTGTCGTCACCGTGCCCATCGCCGAGGAGCTGGCCTTTCGCGGCTATCTGGCGCGCCGGTTGATCAGCCGTGAGTTTGACCAGGTATCCTTTACCAGCCTGACGGCGCTTTCTATTTGCCTCTCCTCGGTTGTCTTTGGGATCGAGCATATGAAGAACCTGATGGATTGGCAACACCTGGCGCTCGGCGCTCTGGCCGGGGTGGCGTTTGCCGCCGCGCTCCGCTGGCGGGGACGCATGGGCGATGCCGTCGTCGCGCACGCCGTCAGCAATCTGCTGCTGGCCGCCTGGGTGCTCGGCTTGGGCGACTGGGCGCAGTGGTAAATCCGGTTTCAGGCGCGCATCCGGCCGTTCGCGCGAATCCGCCAACTTGCTAATATGCAATCCCCGCGCAGCGCAAACTGGGAGAGACGTGCGTGCCCATGCCGGCTAACCTGACGGGCTACTGTGCGCTGGGATTGCCGTTGGGCCTGAGCTTGTTGGTGCATCTGCGGCCTGTGGATAGGTCTTTTGCTGGCTCTGTTCGTCATCGCCGCGACGCTGCTTGCACGCTGGCAGCGCGGTTCGGCGCGACTGGCGTGTCAAGCTTGATAGCCTCGCATCAGGCGCCCCACCTATGACTTCCATCAATAGGAGCTCGCTGCCTTTTCACAGGGTGTGAGAGACCGTCATCATCCCCTCCACCGTCCCTCCATGGCACTTACAGAACGCAGATAAATGTTCTATAGTTCCTGTGCCATGAATTTCAAACTTCGTTCGCTTCTTACGTCCATGCTGGCGCTTGCCGGTATGATTTTGTGCGCCTCCGTCACCTTGGCGCAGCCTGCCCCCATCGTCACCCGCGCCCACCACTCCCACCGTCATGCCAACACTCGCCAGGCCCTAGCCTTCATTGCCAGCGCGGAAAAGGAACTGGCCGCGATGAGTGTCACCGCGGCCCGCGCATCGTGGGTCGAGGAGACCTACATCACCGACGACACCATTGCACTGGTGGCCGAGGCCAACGACCGGCTGATCGCCCGGCAGACCGCGCTGATCTACGAGTCGCGTAAATTCGACGGGCTGCCGCTGCCGCCCGATGCGGCCCGCAAGATGCTGCTGCTCAAGCTGGGCATCGGCTTGCCCGCGCCCTCTGACCCCGCGCTGCGCGCTGAAACCACCCAGAAAGCCGCCGAGCTGGACGCCGCCTATGGCCGAGGAAAGTATTGTCCGGTGGCCCCCGGCGACAGGTCTTCGTCGACGGGGAACCCTGACTCGAATCCAGATCATTGCCTGGGCATCGATGATATCAGTGTCAAGATGGCGCAAAGCCGTGATCCTCAAGAACTCGCGGCGTTGTGGGTAGGCTGGCACGCGGTCGGCAAGCCCATGCGCGGCGATTATGCGCGCCTGGCCGAACTGAGTAACCAGGGAGCGCACGAGCTGGGCTTTGCCGACACCGGAGCCCTCTGGCGCTCGCAGTATGACATGCCCCCCGAAGAGTTTTCAGCCGACATCGAGCGGCTGTGGACACAGGTCGAGCCGCTCTACCGCGAACTGCACACCTACGTCCGCCGCAAGCTCATCGAAAAGTACGGCGACGCCGCGCGCCGGCCCGACGGCATGATTCCCGGAGATTTACTTGGAAACATGTGGGCGCAGGAGTGGGGCAACATCTACGACGTGGTCGCGCCGCCCTCCGGCCCGATGCCCTACGACCTGGGCGCAATCCTCAAAGCGCGCAACACTGACCCCAAGCAGTTGGTCCGCTACGGCGAAGGCTTTTACAAGTCGCTGGGCTTCGACGCCTTGCCCGACACCTTCTGGCAGCGCTCCATGCTCTCCCATCCGCGCGATCGCGAAGTGGTATGCCATCCCAGTGCATGGGATCTGGACAACCAGCGTGACGTGCGCATCAAGGCCTGCTTCCAACCCACCGCCGACGACTTTGTCACTGTGCATCACGAGTTGGGCCACAACTACTACCAGATGGCCTATCGCAACCAGCCCTTCTTCTTTCAGAACGGCGCCAACGACGGCTTCCACGAGGCCATCGGCGACGCCATTGCGCTGAACGTGACCCCCGGTTACCTCAAGAAGCTGGGCCTCATCGACCAGATTCCGCCGCCCAGCGCCGATATTCCTCTGCTGCTGCGCACGGCGCTGGACAAGATCGCCTTCCTGCCCTTCGGCCTGCTCATCGACAAGTGGCGCTGGCAGGTCTACTCCGGCCAGGTGACGCCGGAGCACTACAACAGCGCTTGGTGGGCACTGCGCGAAAAATACCAGGGCATTGCCCCGCCGGTCGGGCGCAGCGAGGCCGACTTCGACCCCGGCGCCAAGTACCACATTCCCGGCAACGTGCCCTATATGCGCTACTTCCTGGCCCACGTCTACCAGTTCCAGTTCTATCGCGCCATGTGCCAGGCCGCCGGCTACAAGGGGCCGCTGAATCGCTGCTCGGTCTACGGCTCCAAGGAGGCCGGCGCGCGGCTCAACGCGATGCTGGAGCTGGGCGCATCCAAACCCTGGCCGCAGGCGCTCAAGGCCATGACCGGCAGCGATAAGGCCGACGCCTCGGCCATCGCCGATTACTTCCAGCCGCTGATGGAATGGCTCAAAGAGCAGAATAAGGGCGAGAAGGAAGGCTGGACCCTCCCCGCCGATCCGCTGAAGTAATTATTTCTGGTTCCCAGGTCTCCCAATCGAGACCTGGGAACCCAACATCATGAGCGAGAATCGAGATGTTGGCCACCTGCCGCCTGCTCTCCTGTTGACCTCTGCGCCGCACCGCATGAGCGACAGAAGTGCGTAAATACCGTCTGTCGCACATTACAAGCTGAGCAGTCGTGAAACACTAGCAGCCCGCAATGCATACAGAAGTTATTGAGCGGATCGCCTGTCTCAAACGGCCGCTCGCACCCTGGGCAAACTTTCTTTGCCAGCCGAGCCAGCGCGACATCGTAGCCCAGATCCTTCCGGCGCTGCTCCTCCGGTTTCTCTTCAGCCGCCTTCTGCTGTTCCAGATACCGATGCAGCGACCGAATCGCATACACCCCGGCGAATACAGTGAGCACAATGCCCACGATGTACCTTACATATCCTCCGTAACTGGGCAGATACGGAACTAGCTCCACAAAGAAATCAAACAATGAAAAGAAGATAAAGCCCCACACAAAGGGCCAATATGCGCTTTTGCGCGCTTTGAAGAAGAGGAAGGCCGATAGAAGCAGCAACGGCAGTGTAATCGAAAGACGCAGCAGAAAAACACGCAACTCCAGCTTCCGAACAGCGCGATCATACCCCACCCTGCCCGCATCCTCGACACTCTGCTCCTGCGATTTATGCTCGGTATTGCTCTGCTGTAGTGTAAGGCGCTCTTGCTCAAGATTTTCCTGTTGTTCCTCAATTGACCGCTCACGGGCCTGAAGCACATCCAATTCCTTGGTCCGTTTAACAACCTCTGCATCCTGGCTGGACTGTTGCGTCGTCGAACGGGTCGCAATCCAGTTGTTAAACGTCTCATGTGCGCTGTTCGTTTCGTCTCTTGCTTTTTGCACCGCAAGGTTCACGCGGTCGAGCTCATCCTGGTTCCTCTTTAATGCCGTTTCATCCGCATGCAACTGCGCACGCGTCTTGAGCAGTTGATCGCGATCCATGAACGACTCTGCATTCACCGGCTTCTCAACGAGTGGCAGGTCGCCGACAACAAGGCGTCCCAACCCCACCATAAACCCGGCAAAAACCAGCGCAATTAGCCATAAGCCGCGTTGAAACCATTTTTCAGACAATCGGGATTCTTTGTTCAAGCAAGTACTCTTTCTGTGTACAGAAGATTGCAATCTCCACCAAACGCATCTTAGTATCCAAGACTGTCTAGAGTAAAGCGGGCGGGTGACCCACGTCTCGACTTTGAGATGTGGAAGACGATGAACCTCAACCAGCGCGCCTATTCAGATCTCTGACCTCTGACAAGACGGCCGAGTGAGCCTTGACAGCATGTGCGTGATGCGCTACACTTAACAGATGATTAAGAGCTTTCGGCACGCCGGTATTGAGAAATTCTTCACGACCGGAAGTAAAGCGGGAATTCAACCCGCCCATGCCGACAAGCTCTCCCTTCAGCTTTACGCGCTGGACGGGGCAAAATCGCCCGCCGACGTGAAGACGCCGGGATGGCGATTGCATCCGCTAAAGGGCAATCTGGAAGGCCATTGGTTGATGCGGGTCAGCGGCAATTGGTGGCTCACCTTCAGATTTGAAGGCGAAGATGCAATTTTGATCGATTATCAGGATTACCACGGGAGCTAGAGCCATGACGCAAATGTTCAATCCGCCGCATCCGGGCAGGGTCTTGCGCGAGTACCTTGGAGAGATGGACGTCACCACTGCGGCCAAGCGACTGCACGTCTCGCGCACCACCCTTTCGCGCATTCTTAACGGCGCGTCGGGCATCTCAGCGGATATGTCGCTACGCCTCTCGGACGCGCTCGGAACCCACCCCAGCTTTTGGTACGAACTGCAAGCGGGCTACAATATGTGGCAGGCGTCCCACAACAAGCGGCCTAAGGTTGAACGCTTCGATGTGGCCGCATAGGGACGGTCATCAATAAACCCTGGCCGGAGGCGCTCAAGGCCATGACCGGCAGCGATAAGGCCGACGCCTCGGCCATCGTCGATGACTTCCAGCCGCTCATGGAATGGCTCAAAGAGCAGAATATGGGCGAGAAGGAAGGCTGGACGCTGCCGGCCGACCCGCTCAAATAGGTGGATTTCGTGGTAAATTCGATGCCGGAGTGATTTATCTTTGATGCACAGAGACTTTCAACTCTCCCCCGTGTTGAAATGTAGAAATCTCGATCATAGCAACGCGCTAACCGCTGTCCGGAGGTGGACGATGAAGTGTTCTACACGTGTGAGCATCACCTTGCTCTGGGTTTCAGTTTTGTTGTCAATCCCTGTTGTTGCAGCGGCCCTGGTCACACCCTACAGACCCCCGCCGCCGGTTTATCACCCCCCGGCTTATCACCCCCCAGCTCCGGCCTACCATCCGCCGGCTCCGGCTTATCATCCGCCGGCTCCGGCTTATCACCCGCCAGCTCCGGCCTATCACCCGCCGGCTCCAGCGCCTTCGCGCCCCGGCTATAACCCAGGCAACCCATCGCGGCCGGCTCCATCGTCACCGGTGCACAGCTATACTCCAGGCTCGCCCTCGGGCGGCAACACATCGGGTCCGCGGCCCTCTTCGGGCGCCACCACCTACACCCCGCATGTCTATACACCGGGCGCCTCCGCGTCATCCCATCCCTCCGGCGCCTCCGTCAGCGGGGAGGGCGTGAGGAACGCCAACGGGGTTACCACCTACACTCCCCATGCCCCGTCCAGCAGCGCAAACTACACTCCGGCAGCCCCAGCCGCTACGCACACCAACAGCTACACTCCGGCAACCCCACCCGCCGAGCACGTGAACACCAGCACTCCGCCAGCTCCAACCATTGCCAGCGGCGGTTCGCTCAATCCGCGGCCTCCGTCGCCGGGAACGGCAGCCGGCGCCGGCACTCATGCCGTATACAGCGTTCCTGCCTCGCCTGCGGGAGCCGGCAAGCCCGGCGCGGGTCCCTCCCCGCTCTCGCCCGCCGGATCGCAATCCGTGCTGCACCAGGTGAACACCGCGCGCTCTGGCTTGAACGGCGTCAACCACCGTCCGATACCGCCTGGGCAGGTGGCCGTTCATCCCGATAAGAGCCTGACCGTGACCGCCGCCAACGGGCGTAAGTTCGATCTGCGCCCCAACGGAACCCTGGCCTCGTACCATGGGCACGGACAAACCGCCACCTTCCGCGGCGATGGCCACTTGGCCTCCATGCATACCTCCACCATGGACATCGCGCGCGGCCCGCACGGGCAAAGGACCATCATCAGCGAGCGCCCTGGCCATGGCAGGCTGGTTTCCACCGGAGCGCACCGTGGTTATTTCGAGCACCCGGTCAGCTACCATGGCCGCGACTATTACCAGCGGACATACGTGCATGGAGACCATCGCTTCTCGCGCTTGTACGTCGGCTACCACTATCACGGCAGGGAATTCAATCAATACGTCCCGCACGCCACGTACGCTCCGGCATTCTACGGATGGGCCTACTACCCCTGGGACTCCCCGGCGGCGTACATGTGGGGATGGGCCAGTTCAGCCTGGCTCGCCTGCAACGCGGGATTTTTCGATCCGTCCAACTCCTACCAGAGCGGCGCCAACTGGCTCGCCGACTATTACCTGGGCGAAACGCTAGCCGAGAGCTTTGATGCCGGATCTCAGGCAGGCGCAGCCAGTTGTCCCGCCGGTGGCGGGCAGGCGGCGGATGCAGACGCGGCCGGCGACGAAACATCTGCCTCGGTTGACACGCCCATCTCTCCGGAGATCAAGCAGATGATCGCCGACGAGGTCAAGCAGCAACTGGCCTATGAGAATGCCGCCGCTACGCAGCCCGACCAGGCGCCCTTGCTCGACGGCCTGCCCCAGGTGCTGGTGCCCAACCATCTCTTTGTGGTGGACAAGGCCCTGAATGTCTCCACCGCCGACGGCCAGCAGTGCGGGCTCTCGGCGGGAGACGTGATCAAGCTGACGGCCGCGCCGCCCGATGGAGCCGCCACAGCCGACCTGATGGTGCTCAGCAGCCGCAAGGCCGATTGCCCGGCTGGGACGACCGTAACCCTTCCGCTGGAAACCCTCCAGGAGATGCACAACAACTTCCGCGCTCAACTGGATTCCGGCTTGCAGGCGTTGCGAGCGCAGCAGGGCAAGGGCGGATTGCCCGCGGCCCCCATGGCGGCCATTACACCTCCGCCCGTGCCCGCGGATGAACCTCCCGCGGATACGGAGAATGTGCAGGCTATGCTCGATACTCAGCAGCAACAAGCCGACCAGGCCGAAACCAGCGTGACGCAAACGGCCTTCGCCGTCACTCCGCCAGCGCCGCCGGCACGTTAGATCAGCGGGTGTCCCACCCTCGCCGCATCCTTGTTTTTGCGGCTAGGGTGGGATCGATCGATTCAATCCACAAATCGCGCGGCGGAAGTAGGGAGCAATCCCTGCTTCCGCTTTTGCCATAAAAGGAAGACAAAATCATGAACATGAGAAATCTGCTTGCGGCGAGCCTTTTCTGCGGCATCGTTTTGACTCTATCTGCGCAACAATCTGTCGCGCCCCCGCCCAAGCCAGCCAATGACGCCCCCGCCAACGCCGAAGTCCTGAAGCTGCTGCGGGCTGCCATGCCGGAGAGCGTGGTCCTGGACAAGATTCGCGCCATCACTGAGAAATTCGATACCTCCTCCGACGCCCTGGTCACGCTCAAACAATCCGGCGCGACGGAAGCCGAGTTGAAGGCCATCCTGGCGCGGGACTCAGTGCCCGCGCAGCCCGCCGAGCAGCCACACGCCGCCGCGCCCGCCGACAACGGACCATCCCTCGCCGAGACCATGCAGTTCTTACAGGACAAGCTGAACGAATTCGGCAAGGTTAGCTTCGTTGCGTATTTCCAAAACACAAACGACGGCAATCAGTGGACTACTCAAGACACCTTGCTGACCAGTAACGTCGTTGCTGATCCTGGCCAGTGCCGCATCTCCTATCATCGGAAGTTTATCGAGAATGGCAAAACTTTCGCTGATGTGAATAACGTCTATTCACTACGCGAAGTACAGGAGATTATGGTCAAACCTTTAGAACAATTGGAGAACGAATTGAATGCCCAGAACGGCAACAATCTTGTCAATACATCCAATAGCCCGCCTGTGATGAAACTGGTTGTGCGCCGCCCGCATGGTGAGCAAAACACCTTCATCTTCACCGACGCCGATCTCGCCGACCGCGTAGCCAGAGCCATGCAACATGCCGTCGAACTCTGCGGCGGCGGCAACAAAGACAAGTTTTAAGTTAGGAGGATTTTGTGATGAAAACCATGCGCGTCATCGTTTCCATTCTGGTTTTTACCGTGTTCTCTGCGGCCGTTGCCCAGCGGTCCGTTGTTCCTCCGCCCAAGCCGGCCAATGATGCCCCCGCCAACGCCGAAGTGCTGAAGCTGCTGCGGGCAGGAATGTCGGAGAGCGTGGTGCTGAATAAGATTCGCGCCACCACCGATAAGTTCGACACCTCCGCCGATGCGTTGGTCGCGCTTAAACAAGCCGGAGCGAATGATGCTGAACTGAACGCGGTGCTGGCGCAAGGCCCGGCCCCAGGCGGGCCGCAGCCTGGCGCCGCGCCATCCGCCACCGGCCCATCTCCCGCCGAGACCATGCAGTTTATCCAGGACAAGTTGAACGACCAGGGAAAGGTCGCTTACGTCCAATTCAACCAGAACGCAATCGACGGCAGCACACCTACCACCAATGCCATAAACGAGATCAGCAATGTTGTTGCCGACCCGAACCAGTGCATTATCTCCTACCATCGGAAGGTAACAAATAATGGTCAAATCGCCAAGGACGAGAATTGCGTCTTCTCGCTGCGCGATGTCCAGGATATCGTTGTCAAGCCTTACGAACAGTACCAGAACGAATGGAACTCGAGGAACGGATACCAAAACTGGATTGTTACATCCACTAGCCCGGCCATCACAGCGCTGGTAGCGCACCGCCCTCACGGTGAGGAAAACTTCTTCTCCTTCACCGACGCCAATCTCGCCGACCGCGTCGCCAAGGCCATGGTTCATGCCGTCGAACTTTGCGGCGGCGGCAACAAGGACAAGTTTTAAGTTAGGAGTTAGTTCGTGAAGAAATTACTGCGCGCCATTTTTTCCATTCTAATTTTGACAGCGTTCTCCACGGCCATCGCCCAGCAAACCGTCGCGCCCCCGCCCAAGCCCTTAAATGACGCCCCCGCCAACGCCGCCGTGCTGAAGCTGCTCCAGGTGGGAATGCCGGAGAGCGTGGTCCTCGACAGGATTCGCGCCACCACCGATAAGTTCGACATCTCAACCGATGCGCTGGTCGTGCTCAAGCAGGCCGGCGCCACGGAGGCCGAACTGAAAGCGATCATCGCGCAAGGCACAGCGCCCGCCGGTCAGCCGCCCGCCGACACGGCCCCATCCCTCGCCGAGACCATGCATTTCATTCAGGACAAGCTGAACGAACTCGGCAAGGTCGATTATGTCGCGTTTTCGCAGAACGCAAACGACGGCAGCACGGGGACCGACACATTCGCCTATGTGACCAGCAACGTTGTTGCCGACCAGAGCTCGTGCCGCATCTCCTACCATCGGAAGGCAACGCAGAATGGTAGTACCTTCGCGGACGTGAATCAAGTGTTCTCGCTGCGCGAAGTCCGGGAGATAGTGGTTATGCCCGAAGAACAGGATCAGACAGAATTTAATGCGAAGAGCGGACACCCCAACATTATCTGCCCATCCACCAGCCCGCCCACAACAGCGCTGGTGGTGCGCCGTCCTCTTGGAGAGACGAGTGTCTTCCGTTTCACCGACGCCAATCTCGCCGACCGCATCGCCAAGGCCATGCTGCATGCCGTCGAACTCTGCGGCGGAGGCAACAAAGACAAGTTTTAAGGAGCAAGGACATGAAGAACATCTTACGTTCCGTATTTGTCGTTTTTTCCTTAGTTCTGTTCAGCATTTCGGCGATTGCCCAGCAGTCCGTCGCGCCCCCGCCCAAGCCCGTAAATGACGCGCCCGCCAATGCCGCGGTGCTGAAGCTGCTCCAAGTGGGAATGCCGGAGAGCGTGGTCCTCGACAAGATTCGCTCCATTACCGACAAGTTCGACACTTCGATCGATGCGCTGGTCGTGCTCAAGCAGGCCGGTGCTACGGAGGCCGAACTGAAAGCCATCATGGCGCAGGGCGCCGCGCCCGCCGCCGCGCCCATTGACAACGGTCCATCCCTCGCCGAGACCATGCAGTTCATTCAGGGTAAGCTGAACGGCCTCGGCAAGGTGAGCTTCGTTGCGTTTTATCAGAGCGCAACCGACGGCAGCACTGGCACACAAACCATCACAAACGAGATTAGCAACGTGTTTGCCGACCCGAACCAGTGCCGTATCTCCTACCATCGGAAGGCAGAGTCCAATGGGAGCATCTACAAGGACGAGAACAGCCAGTTCTCGCTGCGCGATGTCCAGGACATTGTTGTCAAGCCCTGGGAGCAGTATGAAACCGAATGGCAAGCGAAGAACGGCCATCCCAACGTTATCTGCTCATCCACTAGCCCGCCCGTGACGGAACTGGTGGTGCGTCACCCGCAAGGAGAAGATAACCGCTTTGTCTTCGCCGACGCCAATCTCGCCGATCGCGTCGCCAAGGCCATGCTCCACGCCGTCGAACTCTGTGGCGGCGGCAGTAAGGAAAAGTTTTAAGTTAGGAGTGGTTTTATGATGAAATCTCTACGCGCCATTGTTTCCATTCTGGTTCTTACTGTGTTCTCCACGGCCATCGCCCAGCAAACCGTCGCGCCTCCTCCCAAACCCGCCAATGACGCCCCCGCCAATGCCGAAGTGCTGATGCTGCTGCGGGCGGGAATGTCGGAGAGCGTGGTCTTGAATAAAATTCACGCCACCACCGATAAGTTCGACACCTCCGCAGATGCGCTAGTCACGCTCAAGCAGGCCGGCGCCAACGATGCGGAACTGAGCGCGGTGCTGGCTCAGGGAGCGTCACCGGCAGCGCAACAGCCCACCGGCAACGGCCCATCACTCGCCGATACCATGCAGTTCATCCAGGACAAGCTAAGCAGTCTCAGTAATGTCTCTTTCATCGTATTCCTTCAGAACACAAGTGATGGCTTCACAGGAACCAGCAAACGCATACACGAGCTCAGTAACGTAGTGGCTAATCAGAACCTGTGCAGTATATCTGATCATGAAAAGTTAACTGCAAATGGCAATACCGTATACGATTTAAGTGAATTGTTTTTGCTTCGCGATATTCAGGAGATAGTGGTCAAACCCGAAGAACAGCTTGAAACCGAATGGAATGCACGCACCGGCAGCGCAGACAACATCATCACATCCACAAGCCCGCCTATAACAACTCTGATAGCGCGTGGCACTAAGAATGCGGAACACATCTTCCGTTTCACCGACGCCAATCTCGCTGACCGCGTCGCCAAGGCCATGCTCCATGCCGTCGAACTCTGCGGTGGCGGCAGCAAAGATAAGTTTTAAGGAGAGAGTGCATGAAGAATATTTTGCGAGCCGTATTCGTCGTTTTCTCCGTGGTTCTGTTCAGTATTTCGGCCTTCGCGCAGCAGTCCGTCTCGCCTCCGCCCAAACCCGCCAATGATGCGCCGGCCAACGCCGCCGTGCTGAAGCTGCTCCAGGTGGGTATGCCGGAGAGCGTGGTCCTCGACAGGATTCACGCCACAATCGAAAAGTTTGACCTCTCAACTGATGCGCTGGTCACGCTCAAGCAGGCCGGCGCCACGGAAGCCGAGTTGAAAGCCATCGTGGCGCAGGGTACCGCGCCCACCGCCGCGCCCGCCGACACAGGTCCATCCCTCGCCGAATCCATGCGGTTCATCCAGGACAGGCTGAACGAACTCGGCAAGGTCACCTTCGTCGTATTCGTCCATAACACAAGTGCAGACATCACAGGTTCCACTACCGAGAGATACGAGATCAGCAACTTGGTTGCCGACCAGAACCAGTGCCGCATCTCCTACCATTGGGAGGACACAAGTGACGCCAATACCCCCAAGGCCGGGGATATTGAGTTCTCGCTGCGCGATGTCCAGGAGATCGTGGTCAAGTCCCAGGAACAGTTGCGAACCGAATGGAATGCAAAGGGCGGAGCTCCCGACAACATCATCACATCCACCAGCCCGCCTGCAACGGCGCTGCAAGTGCAAGGCCCACATGGAGTGGTGCCTTACTTCCCTTTCACCGACGCGGAACTAGCTGACCGCGTCGCCAAAGCCATGCTCCACGCCGTCGAACTATGTGGCGGCGGCAACAAAGACAAGTTCTAAGGAGAGAGTGCATGAAGAACATTTTGCGTGCCGTATTTGTCGTATTTTTCGCAGTTCTGTTCAGTATTTCGGCGATTGCGCAGCAGTCCGTTGCACTTCCGCCTAGGCCCGTAAATGACGCCCCCGCCAACGCCGCCGTTCTGAAACTGCTCCAGGTGGGTATGCCGGAGAGCGTGGTCGTCGACAAGATTCGCGCCACCACCTATAAGTTCGACACCTCCATCGAGGCGCTGGTCACGCTCAAGCAGGCCGGCGCAACAGAGGCCGAACTGAAAGCCATCATGGCACAGGAGACGGCGCCCGCCGCCGCGCCCGCCGACAACGGCCCTACCCTCGCCGAGACCATGCAGTTTATCCAGGAAAATCTGAACGAATTGGGCAAGATCGCCTTCGCCGAATTCGTTCACGACGCAAGCAGCGGAAGCACATTTACCGGAACAGTTACAAAAGAGATCAGCTATGTATTTGTCGATCAGAACCAGTGTCGTATCTCCTACCATTGGAAGACGACCGCTGATGGTAATACGATGAGGGACGAGAATAGTGTGTTCTCACTGCGTGATGTCAAGGAGATTATGGTTAAGCCAGACGAACAGTATCAAACCGAAATGCTTGCGAACAACGGTAGCCCCACCGTTATCGTCACATCAACCAGCCCGCCTGTAATGGTCCTGCAAGTGCGCCGTCCTCATGGAGAGGAGAACTTGTTCTACTTCACCGACGCCAATCTAGCCGACCGAGTCGCCAAGGCCATGCTCCATGCCGTCGAACTCTGCGGTGGCGGCAGTAAGGACAAGTTTTAAGGAGCGAGTCTATGAAACACGTTTTGCGTTTTGTTTTTTTTGTATGTTTCGCGATTCTACTAATAGGTTCGGTATCTGCCCAACAGCCCGTCGCGCCTCCTCCCAAACCAGCCAATGACGCCCCCGCCAATGCCGAAGTGCTGATGCTGCTGCGGGCGGGAATGCCGGAGAGTGTGGTCGTCGACAAGATTCGCGCCACCACCGATAAGTTCGACACCGCCGCCGCCGCGCTGGTCACGCTCAAACAAGCCGGCGCAACGGAGGCCGAACTGAAAGCCATCCTGGCTCAAGGCGCAGCGCCCGCCGCCGCGCCCGTCGACAGCGGCCCCTCCCTCGCCGAGTCCATGCAGTTCATCCAGGACAAGCTGAACGAATTCGGCAAGGTCGCCTTCATTGAGTTCGCCCAGGACGCAAACAATGGCGCCACAGGAACCACAACCCTCACAAACGAAATCAGCAATGTGTTTGCCGACCCGAACCAGTGCCGCATCTCTTACCATCGAACGGCAACACAGGACGGTAGTACATACAAGGACGAGAATAATACGGTCTCGCTGCGCGATGTCCAGGACATTCTGGTTAGGCCCCGGGAACAGTATGAAAACGAATGGCAAGCGAAGAACGGCCATCCCAACATAATTACTACATCCTCCAACCCGCCCATAACAAGGCTCGAGGTGCGCCGGCCGCATGTAGAGGAGAACTTCTTCTACTTCACCGACGCCAATCTAGCCGACCGAGTCGCCAAGGCCATGCTCCATGCCGTCGAACTCTGCGGTGGCGGCAGCAAAGATAAGTTTTAAGGAGAGAGTCATGAAGAACCTTTTACGCGTCGTCTGCGTTGTGTTTACCACGCTTCTGCTGATCAGTCCGGCGGTTCCGCAGCAGCCCGTTGCGCCTCCGCCACCGCCCCGGCCCGCCGCCGGCCCCTCGCTGGCCGTCACCATGCAGTTCATCCAGGACAAGCTGAATGACAATGGTAAGGCCTCTTGGATCGACTCTACACAGGGCGTGTTGGGAGCCTTAACCGATACAGTCACCCACGAGACCAGTAATATTGTTGCCGATCAGAGTCAGTGCCGCATCTCTTACCACCTGTTCACAAAGCATACGGCACCTTATCGATGGGTCCCGACCAGCGATGGCAAAAATAACAAGGGCGTCGTGGAGAGCTTTTTCTCGCTGCGCGCTGTCCAGGAGATTGTGGTCAAGCCCTGGGAACAGTATGAAACCGAATGGCTGGCGAAAAACGGCCATCCCGACACCACCGTCACATCCGTCAACCCGCCCATGACCGTGTTGGTGGTGCGTCAGCCGCATGGCGTGGAGAATGTATTCACCTTCACCGACGCCGCGCTGGCCGACCGCATCGCCAAGGCCATGGTTCACGCCGTCGAACTCTGCGGCGGCGGCAAAACTGAAGAGCCGTTCTAAGGAGAGTGGCTATGAGGAACAATTTACGCGCTGTCTTTGTCGTATGCTTTGCGGCCTTGCTGTGCGGCCTCACCGCTGCCCAGCAGCCCGTTGCGCCGCCGCCCCAGCCCGCCGCCGGCGGCCCCTCGCTGGCCGTCACCATGCAATTCATTCAGGACAAGCTGAATGATCTCGGCACGGTTTCCTTCGCTGTCTTCCTCCAGGACACCAGCAACGGCAACACATGGTCCGCTAACGTCACAAACGAGATCAGCAATGTCGTGGCCGGCCAGAACCAGTGCCGCGTCTCCTACCACTGGAAGGGAACTGATATTGAGTCGCTTTCGACGAACGAGATTGCTCCTCGCCGCATGATGAAGATCGACGCTTTCGCCGCGGCCTTCTCCATGGCGTCGCCGGCGGAGAGAAGGACGCGTGGTAAACCCTACAAGGAAGAGGATGAGGTCTTATCCCTGCGCGATGTACAGGAGATTGTGGTCAAGCCCTACGAACAGCATGGAACCGAGCGGCTTGCCAAGAACGGCTCTCCCAATGTGGTCGTTACATCCACCAGCCCGCCCATAACGGCGCTGGTGGCGCGCCTCCCTCACAGAGAAGAGAACGTGTTTTTATTCACCGATGCCGATCTTGCCGACCGCGTTGCCAAGGCCATGCTTCATGCCGTCGAACTCTGCGGCGGCGGCAAAGCTCCGGAACCGTTCTAACGGAAGCGAAAGGAAACAAATCTTGACAAAATCCATCCTCGTCGCCGCTCTCGCGCTGCTGCTCTTCGCCGCAACTGCCTTCTCTCAAACCGCCGGTACGCCCCCGCCCAAGAGCATCAGCATCTCCGCCGGCGTGATGGCGGGCATGTTGCTGGTGAAGACCAACCCGGTCTATCCGCCCATCGCCAGGGCAGCCAGCGTCTCCGGTACGGTGGTGCTGCAGGCCACCATTTCTAAGACCGGAACCATTGAGAATCTGCGCGTCGTCAGCGGACCGCCCTTGTTGCAGCAGGCAGCCCTGGAGGCCGTCAAGACCTGGCGCTACAGGCCCTACCTGCTTATGGGCGTGCCGGTAGACGTTCAGACCACAATCAACGTCGTTTTCTCTCTGGGAGGACGTGAACAACCCGCAACCCCTGCTGCCCCGCCAGCCGCCGTGCCTCCTCCTCCTCCGGGCGCGGTAAACGGACCGTCGCTGGATGCGACCATGCAGTTCATTCAGAAGATGCTCCGCGAGCCGGACAGGGTCTCCTACACGGTCTATACCCACGACAATGTCCTCATCACGGATACTGCCAACCGGCGCTACGTTGAGACCGGCAACGTCATCGCCGATCCCGCCACCTGCCGCATCTCCTATCACCGCAAGGCCACCGTGGATGACAAAGCAGCCGCCGATGCCGATGATCGCTTCAGCCTCCGCGATGTGGAGGATCTTTCGGTGATGACCGGCGAGCAGTATCTGATGAAGCTCCAGGGCGCCACCGCCGACCCCCCGCGCGAGGAGTATCGATTTGATCCGCCCATCTTCTATCTCGTGGTGCGGGCCGCCAGATACAACGCGGCATGGTTTGTCTTTACCGATGAAGCAACGGCCAACCGCGTCGCCAAAGCCATGGTCCACGCCGTCGAGCTTTGTGGCGGCGGCAACAAGGATCCGTTTTAATAAGCCTGAAAAAGGAAAGAGTTAGCTATGAAAACTCTGCAAATGATTGCTCTTGTTCTTGGTTTGGCGGCCTTCTCCGTGTCCTTTGCCCAGCAGCCCGTTCCGCCTCCGCCCAAGCCCGTAAATGACGCGCCCGCCAACGTCGAAGTGCTGAGCCTGCTGCGAGCAGGAATGCCGGAGAGCGTGGTCCTGAATAAGATTCACGCCATCACCGATAAGTTCGACACCTCAACCGGTGCGCTGGTCGCGCTCAAGCAGGCCGGCGCCACGGAAGCCGAATTGAATGCCGTCCTTACGCAAGGCACTGCGCCCGCCGGCCCGCCGCCCGCCGCCGCGCCCGCCGACACCGGACCATCCCTCGCCGAAACCATGCAGTACATTCAGGAGAAGCTGAACGATCTGGGCACGGTCACATGGATAGAGTTTAATCAATTCGCAAACAACGGCAGCACTTCGACAGACACTCTCTCCAACGAGACTAGCCATGTTGTTGCTGACACGAACCAGTGTCGTATCTCCTTCTATCGGAAGGGAATACAAAATGGCAAGATATACAAAGACGAGAATAACTCCTTCTTGCTGCGCGATGTACAAGAGATTGTTGTCAGGCCCCTTGAACAGTATGAAAATGAGTACCTCGCGAGGATGGGCCACCCCGAAGAAATCGTTACATCCACCAACCCGCCCATGACAGCGCTGGGAGTGCGGCGTCCTCATATGGAGGACATCACCTTCCGTTTCACCGATGCCAACCTCGCCGACCGCGTCGCCAAAGCCATGCTTCATGCCGTCGAACTCTGCGGCGGCGGCAAGAAAGACAAGTTTTAAGGAGAGAGGGTCATGAAGAACATATTGCGTGCCGTATTTGTAGTATGTTCCGCGCTTCTGATGAGCGGTCCGGCGTTTTCGCAGCAGCCCGTCGCGCCTCCGCCCAAGCCCGCCGCAGACGGTCCCTCGCTGGCCGATACCATGCAGTTCATTCAAGCCAAGCTAAGCGAGCGCGGAAGAATCAACTTTGCCGTCTATACGCACGACAATGCCGATGGCAAGGACTATATCGATCAATACAGCACCGAGGCCACCAGCATCGTTGCCGATCCCGTCGCGTGCACCATCAGCTATCACAGAAACGTCAAAAGAAATGGCGCCGCGTTTGCGGAGGGCAGCGTCTCGTTCAGCCTTCGCGATGTGCAGGACCTGGCGGTGATGCCGCTGGAGCAGGAATTCAAGAGGGCGTACGCCGCTGCCGGACACCCCACCTGGGATCCGCGCGTCGATCCATCCATGTTTCTGGTGATGGCGCGCAAAGCCGCTTCTCCAGGAAATGGCTTCTATTTTCTCACTGAGGAGATGGCCAACCGCGTCGCCAAAGCCATGGTTCACGCGGTCGAGCTCTGCGGCGGGGGCAGCAAGGAGCCATTCTGAGCATTAGCCCTGCACAACCCTCCGCGCCCCTGGCGTAGACGCTTCGCGCACGGAGTCGTAGCTTCCCAGGTCCCCAAATGCGTGGGAGCTAAAGCACCAAGACATTGTAGTGAATCTACTCCCCTGAAACCCTGGCCACCCGGCTCGTGCTATACTTTGATTGAGGTTAATCAATATCAATCAATGAACACCATCAAACGGCTCCCTATTACCAAAGCGCGCATCAACCTCGGCCAGATCGCCCGGCGGGCGCATAACAACAACGAATACTTCATCCTGGAAAAGGATGGGATTCCCGTCATCGGCATTATGTCGGCCGATGAGCTGGAAGACTATCTCGAACTGCGCAATCCCAGGGTCAAAGCCTCGATTGCGGTTAGCAGCAAAGACCGCGCCGCCGGCAAGGCCCGTCCCGCCGGTGCTCTGCTAACTGAACTAAAGCGAAGTGCCGTCCGCAAAATGACATAGTCCACTTATGGCCACACCCGCGTATACCGTCCTCACCACCGCGCACTTCGACCGTCTGCTGAAGAAGCTCGACGCCGGGCATCCCGGGCTTGTGGAGCGATTCGAAGAGGCAATCACGATTCTCTCCATGGACCCTCACAACAAGAGCAGAATGTACCCGATCAAGAAGCTGCGAGGGGTTCCCGCTGGAGAAGGCCAATACCGGCTGCGCTCAGGAAGATTTCGTTTTCGCTACGACATTGAGGAGCACGAGGTGGTGCTGCTGTATTGCGGGCTGCGGCGCGAGGATACGTATTGACCTTATACCCTGATCTCAAATTCGGGGATTGAGGCGCTCGAATTGATGGTTGAGTACGAGGCAGTTCTCTTCATCGGCATTCAGGAAATCCTGAATTCGGGGAAATGCGTCGCGAAGCAGGAAACCGGCTCGAACGGTAGTGCAATTGCCTATGCGCAGCCAGATCACTTTCGGCGGGCTTCCACGCAGGACGCTCAGTTCTGAAAAATCGGAATCCTTGGTGACAATGGCGAAGCCGTTCTCCCCGGCATAATCCCAGACCATATCGTCGGGCGTATTGACCAGGCCACATTCTTCAACGTGCGCTGAGCCAGGATAAAGATCGGTTATCGACGCAATCAAGCGCGGAGAGAGATTTTCGTCCATCAGGAGTTTCAAGCGGAGAGAATCTCGAATTTGCGTTCGCGGTCGGCGGCAAAGGCCAGACAGGCGCGAATGTCCGATTCGCGCAGAAGAGGAAAGTCGGCGAGAATTTCAGCCTCGGTCATGCCGGAGGCCAGATAATCGAGCACATCGTAGACGGTAATGCGCAGGCCGCGAATGCAGGGCTTGCCGCTCCGCTTGCCTGGTTCAATCGTGATGATGCCCGTGTAGTCCATGCACATTCAGGATAGGACAAACGCCGTCTCTGCGCAAGCAGGACAGGCCGTCCAGGCGGGTGCGCCTCGCGCATGGGGTTCGTGGTATCCCTGGTCCCCAAATGCGAGGGAACTCCACCCCACGGACGAAGACCTGTCCGTGGGGACCCCGGCCTGGGCTATTCTCACGCTCTCCCTCCGGGATGCACCTACGGTGCGACCAAACGCTCGCTATTCGCTCGCATAGGGTTCATCGTCTCCCAGGTCTCAAAGGCGAGACCTGGGGCACCCGGCAATAGCAGAAATAATGATGACAATGCGCTTCACGGCTGTTCCTTTCTGAACGACAACACATTCTACATCTCTCAGACCTGGGGCACCTGGAATTCAGCTTAGATAGCCAAATAATTGTTCACAATCGCGGGATCCATTTGCGCAAACCAAAGCCTCGCAGCTTTCTTGAACTGCTTGTTTCTCTCCGGATGTGCCTCGACGTCATGTAGTTGATTCGCCACTGCATTCCGGAATGCGTCAATCAAATCACGCAAATGCACACTTGAAAAGTCATAGCCACCTAATTTCCGTCTTGACATTTCAAGACTGTTTACATCAGCAGTACCCCATGCATACGCAACCCTTTTTGCTTTTCCTTCTCGGTAAAGACGAGAATCAGGTGTAAATGTATGAAGAATGCCACATCGCGCGGCATAAAGATCTAATGCAGTACACGGAAAATTATAACCATTTAAGAAATATGTATCCACCCATCGCACGAAAGAACTTTGAGTCCTCTCTCCGGGTATAGATTCTAACGACGCCATGACATCTATTCCTGTATACAACAGGACCAAACACGGCAAGATTCGGCCCTTGGTATGACAGTCTTCGATTGATTCCACTAGGTCAATCATGTGTCTATAAAAGGCATCCATGATGTGAATTCTCCTTCATGAAAATGCCAAGTCAGAGTATAGGCCGAATCGGACGCTAGACTTGGCTGGCCGACCGTGGATCGGTTTCATCGAGGAAAAACAGGACCTTAGTTTTGAAGCCTTTCGGGTCTGATGTGATCTCGGTCAGAACAGGACGCTTAATGGTGATGGTATGGCCCTCCTTTTCCAATTTGGAGGTCATTGCGAGGGCGATCAAATCTTTCATGGTTAGATCAACTTGCATCGGTGCTCCTTCGGCTTGTGGCCTATCGACATTCTAGTCCTATTCGTGACTACACAACCTTTGTTGAAAAGTCGGCAATTTCCTCATTTGACCTAGATTTCAACCGTATTCTGTCAGAATGCCGAGGCTTCCCTGAGTCTAGAATCGTAGTCAGCCATGTCTGAATTCACGCATCTCCATTTGCACACCGAGTACTCGCTGCTGGACGGGGCCTGCGACCTGACCAAGTTGATGGACCGCGTAGCCGCGCTGGGCCAAACCTCTGTCGCCATGACCGACCACGGGAACATCTATGGCGCGGTGCATTTTTTCGATGCGGCCAAAGCCAGGGGAGTCAAGCCGATTCTGGGCTGCGAGCTCTATATCTCCAAGAACGAGGACCATCGCGCTCCCGGCGAGGGGGACGACAACAATCACCTGCTGGTGCTGGCCCAGAACGAAGAGGGCTACCGCAACCTGGTGCGGATTACCTCGGAGGCTTCGCTCAACGGCTTCTATCGCAAGCCGCGCGTGAGCAAGCGCTACCTCGCGGAAAACGCGAAGGGCCTGATCGGCTTCTCCGGCTGCCTGAGCGGCGAGTTGTGTGAGGAGCTGGTGGCGGGCAACTACGAGAAGGCGCGCAGCGTGGCGCAGCAGTACGAGGACATCTTCGGCAAGGGAAATTTTTATCTCGAGATCCAGGATCAAGGCCTGGAGCAGGAGAAGCAAATTCACGAGGCGCTCTTCCGGCTGGAAAAGGAACTGAATATTCCGCTGGTGGCCACCAACGACTCGCACTACCTCTGCGGCGAGGATTCGCACGCCCACGACGTGATGCTGTGCGTGCAGACCGGCTCGAAGATTCTCGATAAAGAGCGCTTCCGTTTCGATTCGGACCAGTTCTTTGTCAAAAGCGCCGACGAGATGGGGCTGCTGTTCAAAAACTCTCCAGAAGTCTTGCGGCGGACCATGGAGATCAGCGAGCGCTGCGAGTTGAAGCTCAAGCCGGTGGAGAATCCCTTTCCGGAGTTTGCGGTTCCTGAGGGGCACACGGTCGATAGTTATTTTGAGCAAGTCTGCCGCGAGGGCTACAAGAAACGGCTCGACACCGCGGTGCGCGCCCTTGCGGCGCGCGGAGTGCTGCGCTCGCCGGTCCATGAATATGATGCGCGGCTCGAATATGAGATCAAGATCATCGAGCAGATGAATTACGCGGGATACTTCCTGATTGTGTGGGACTTTATCAAGTATGCGCGGGACCATGGAATTCCGGTGGGGCCGGGGCGCGGATCGGGAGCCGGCTCGCTGGTGGCGTACTCCATGGAGATTACCAATATCGATCCCATGCAGAACGTGCTGCTCTTCGAGCGGTTCCTGAATCCAGAGCGCAAGCAGATGCCGGATATTGACGTGGACTTCTGCCAGAACCGCCGCGGCGAGGTGATCGACTATGTGACACGGAAGTACGGACGCGAGCAGGTGGCGCAGATCATCACCTTCAACACCATGGCGGCCAAGGCGTCGATCAAGGATTGCGGCCGCGCCATGGACATACCGTATGGCGACGTGGACCGCATTGCAAAGCTGATTCCGGCCACAGTGGGTATGAAGATCGATCAGGCTCTGGAAGAAGTTGCGGAGTTGCGCAAGGCCTACAAGACGGACGCGCAGATTCGCGAGTTGATCGACACGGCCAAGAAGCTGGAGGGGTTGGTGCGCGGGTCGGGTGTTCATGCGTCGGCGGTGGTGATTGCGCCGCGTCCGCTGATCGAGCTGGTGCCGCTGGCCAAAACCAAGAACGACGAAATTGTAACTGCCTACGACATGAAGGCCATCGAGAAGATGGGCCTGCTGAAGATGGACTTCCTGGGGCTGACGACGCTGACGGTCATTGACGATTGCCTCAAGCTCATCGCATCGAACCGCGGAGAGAAGCTGGACATCGAAGCGATTCCGGCGAATGACGAGGAGACTTACAAGAAGGTCTTTCACGCGGCGCTGACCTCGGGCGTCTTTCAGTTTGAGTCGAGCGGGATGCGCGATGTGCTGCGGCGCTACAAGCCGGATTCTGTGGAGGATTTGACGGCACTGAACGCGCTCTACCGTCCGGGGCCGATCCAGGGCGGGATGATCGATGACTTTATCGAGCGCAAGTTAGGCCGGCGCAAGGTGGAGTATCTGCTTCCTGAGTTAG
>Ga0326727_10007272_pt1 | contig 29438 bp, 18 predicted proteins | sample MB2enrmetagenome_FD_207643 | JGI IMG/M metagenome (GOLD analysis project Ga0326727, IMG submission 207643) | Lab enriched peat soil microbial communities from McLean, Ithaca, NY, United States - MB29MY | ecosystem: Environmental > Terrestrial > Soil > Wetlands > Peat | place: USA: New York... | reverse complement strand
CTTGCCGCTAACCGGCATTACCCCGCACTGAATAACTGCTCCTGAATCCTTCGTTCGAACCGCGCGACAGCCTGGGCGTGAGTCGATGCTGCTGTATCTTGTAAAGCAGGCCGCGGTAACTGATATTCAGATCCTGCGCCGCGTGACGGCGATTCCATCCGGATGCATCCAGCGCATCCTGGATCATCTGCACTTCCGTGCGGTCCTTGACGTCGCGCACGATCGATCTCATGCCCGCAGAGTCGGGCTGTGCGCTGACCATGCGGTCATTTTGGCCTGGTGCTGCGGAGGCTTCAATCTTGGTCTCCAGTTCCCTTAATGCGGCATCGGGGTTGCGCAGGATAAGTGTCCGCGTAACAAAGTTACGCAGTTCCCGCAGATTTCCAGGCCACCGGTAAAAGAGCGCCGCATCCACCAGCCGGGAAGGCAGGCCGCATTCGCTGTTACTCTTCATTTCCTCCGGCGTCCGCCGGATGGTCTCCTCTATAAGATACGGAATCTCCTCGCGCCGCTCGCGCAGCGGGGGAATATGAATTGTGAAGGCACTTAGACGGTAATAGAGATCCTCGCGGAATGTCTTTTCCTGCAGCGCGTTCTCGATCTGAATGTTAGTGGCGGCCAGAATGCGCACATCGACCTTGGTGGAATCCTGCCCGCCCAGGCGGGTAAACTGGCCATCCTGGAGCACGTGCAGCAGCTTCGCCTGCATTTGCGCGGTCATTTCGCCGATTTCGTCCAGAAGCAATGTACCGCGATTTGCCTGCTCGAACTTACCCGCCCGATCCTTGATCGCTCCGGTGAAAGCCCCTTGCTGGTGCCCGAATAACTCGCTTTCGAGCAGGTCCGCCGGCAGCGCCGCGCAGTTGACGTTAAGAAACTTGTGCCGGCCCCGTCGAGAATGCTTGTGAATCAGGTGGGCAATCACTTCCTTGCCGGTGCCGCTCTCACCCAGCAGGAGCACAGTTACATCCACGCCGGCAAGCAACTTAACCTGGCGATGAATCTCAAGCATGCTCGGCGAAGCGGCGAGAAAGAACCGGTTATCGCCGAGTTCCTCCAGCAGCGGCACTGTGGCCGTCTGGGCCGTGCCGGCCAGAGCGGGCGTTGAGGCTTCCATGGCCGGAAACACGGCTTCGCCGTGAAACTCCGCCGCGGGATGAATCAGGCCGTCTATCATCGACTCGATATCGCCGCGGGTCACTGGCTTCATCAGGAAGTGGCGGATACCAAGATCGGAGGCTTCCTTCCGGATCGTATGCTCGGCCATTCCCATAAGAAGGCATATGTTCTGTTTGGATGCAGACTTGAGGAGCTGGCGAAAATGAACCGTCTCGGAGGGACCTTGCGGCGTTGATTCAATCAGCAGAAGATCGGGAGCCAGCCCATTGCTGAGAAGCGATTGCGCCTGTGAGAATTCGCCTGACTCGATCACGCGATGCCCAGCGCCCTGCAGGACCACCTTCACTAACGAGCGCGTCTCGGGATTCCGAATGACGGTCAGAACCAGCAGCAGTTGCTTCACGGGGCACCTTCGGCAATCATTCTTCAAATCGTTCAGCGGGCCAGCAATTGTGCTTACATGCCGGACTTGGTGGACATTACCCGGACTCTTGGGACGTTGGCCTGGGTTTTGACCGGGCGTCAGCAAGATCCTTCGGTACAGCCATCCACAAATGCCGGTTTACCGGAATATTCCGGGGACGATAACACCCGATCAAGGGTGCTTTGACCCCTCGAATCGGGACATGTCCTGTGAGCATGATTCGTAGAAATGCGCGATCCGTTCAACAAGCGCCTTTTGGCCTAGGACAGCTCGCTGCGCACTTCCATACTTCGCGATTTAGATGGCCCAAGCCGATCACCCGGGGAAGGTGGTAAGCAAGGGGAAGATGACTTTTCTTCACTGTCCTGACTCGATTGGTCATACCTGACCAGTCTTGTGCCATGCAGCCTCTTATACTCTCGCGACTTTAGGGCACAGCCAGGGGACTGTCAACGGTCCAACGGTAATAAACTTTGGTAATCACCTTTAGAAACTCTTATCGGCTCCAAGTTCACGAAGCCTTTTTAAGTAGGTCAGTTAGTTAGAATCGTGTGAATTTGTCCCGAGATCGCACTTCGATCCCCTATTTTATCAAATACCATAACTTTAAAAAGCAGGCGAGAATCACGCGACTCTCCGCAGCCGCGCCAATCGAGGGTTTTGTCCCTGTCCGCAAGGGCTTTGCTGATTTTCGCATCCGGATCCAAGTCAAAATCGGGGCTCTCCGGAGAAGGAATCTAATGCCAATCGGTGTAGACCAGGGAGCACCGATTTACGTTTTTTGCCCGCGAGGGCATCGTATCCAAAAGTAACAATGAGACTACATCCGGTTGGGTACTTTTACTTCTCAAGATCTTGCGGCGCGAAAGCACCTTGACCTGGCTTACCAATCTTCCCCGCGACTTAACCCCATGGCCGCTGCTGCCGAACACATGTCATCGCTTCAATAGCCCGGGACATTTCCGATGGTTATCAGACCTTGGAATAAGTGCCTCAACCGCCGCATCGCGATGGAGCCGGCTCGAACCCGCAACCTTAAACCCAATCCGGAAAAATCCGAGTGTCGACAAAGCCCTCGCAGCCGCAATGCCGACCTATCGCTCAATTGGGGAATGCAACGCATTGACGCGGTTTTGGGTCTTCAATGGGGCGGGGCTTGCACTGATTTATTGAGATGGTGGACGCGGTAGGAATCGAACCTACAACCTGTCGGTTAAGAGCCGAATGCTCTGCCAGTTGAGCTACGCGTCCAGATGGAGTGGAATCGTGTCGCGGAAGACCCGCGCACAGGGCGGAATCGAATGCTTTCCACCCTCCGGCCCCTTGAAAAATATAGCACAGACGGGCGAGGACACCAAAAGCGGCAAGCTAACGGAGAGGCGCGCAAAAGCGGCTCAGAAAGTGAAGGCCAGGCCGGCGCGGATGCTGCGCTGGTCCTGGGCGAAGATCAGCACCGATCCGTCGCTGGAGAGGACGGGACGGTAGCCCTCGGCCAGCAGGTTGCGCACATCGAGCAGGGCCTCAATGTGATCCGCTGCGTCATGGCTGGAGTGGATGGGCTGCCGCAGATGGAGGTTGAAGTAAGGTTCAGCGGCATTCATGGCGAAGGGCGCTACCGGCGTGACGGTGTCTTCCGGCTGCCACCGGTAGCTGGCCCGCCAGCGGGTTCCAGTGCCCTCCAGCGTGCCCGAGAGTGCCAGGGAGTACATCTGGGCGCGGTGCGGATGAGTGTCTGCAATGAGTTGCGCGAGAACCAGGGGCCGAGCCGTAGTGGGCATCACCAGCGCGTCGCCGTTGGCGTAGCTCAGGCGGATGAGGTTGCCGCCCGGCAGGCGGCGCTCCAGCGAGGCCGACATGCCGGCCGATGAAAAGTCCGGCCCTGCCATGCGCAGCAGGCCGCTGGCGCGGTCGTAGAGCACCATCGCGGGCCCAGCGTTCCCGGCTGCGCCATGAACCATGGCCTCGACCACCGGGTCGTCGACGTTATCGGCATAGACCAGCAGAGACATGCCGGAGGCATCTGTGCGCCGTTCCCAGCCGACCTCCTGGTGCAGCCCATGTTCGAGCACCAGATTGCCGTTGCGCTCGGAGAGCTCCGGCAGCCAGGCAGCTGACTCCGTCTCGCCGGCGGCCGGCGAACCGGGCAACTGGGTAGTCATTCGATAGCGGACGGTCGAGTTGCCGCTGCGCCAGCCCACGGTTGCAAAAGGCAAAGCCGCGGCCACGGTGGCGGGGGAATGCTGGCTGAAGCGCGCCAGCACCTCGCTGGAACCCACTTCGGCCTCCAGTGCGTCGCCCAGGTTCATGGTTTCCCAGGTGCGCACCGCCGCCTCATCCAACCCTGCGGATTCGGCGCCCTCGCCGGAGTCGACTTCGGGATGAATGGCAACTGCTGCAACCGACTGGACGGAGCCGGCAAAGCCCAGATCCTGACGGAAACCGAGCATTGATTCCATGCCGGCATCGGAATCCGGAGCAAAATCCACCCTGGCCAGCAGTTCGCGGCTATCCGACGGCGTATCTTCGACGCTGGCCGAGAAGCGCTCGCCGCTCTCGCCGAAGGTCCCTTCCTGGCCGGTCGCCATCAGCCGGGCTTTGAGTCTGGGGGCAGCCTTGGAGCCATCGGTGACCACCACCAGCGGCCCATCCTCCAGCCAGCGCAGCAGGGGACGGTTGGCCGCCGAGCGCAGAGTCCAGGCCCAGTCGTCTTTCTGGGCGCTGCCCGCGCGCGGCTCGGCAGGAAGCCACTGCATGACCTCGTAAAGCGTATTCAGAGTGAGATTTACGACGGTGCTGGCGCGAACGCGGAGATCCTCCCGCAGCGACGGCAGGAACGAGGTGCCCATCGCCTTGAGGGCATAACGGCCAGGAGTGATTGAGTCGATCGCGAAGCGGCCATGGCTGTCGGTGTAGACGCTGGCCACCACGGTCAGATCGGGCCGCAGCAACTGAACAACGGCGCCAATCTGCGGCACTCCTGCGGAGTCGCGCACCGACCCCGATACCGATCCCAGGGACGCTCCATGGACAGGATTGCTTCCCAAGGCGATCAGCACGGCAAAGAGAGCGAAATGGACCCTGCGCATCACGCTTATATGTGACCCGGCGGCGTCCCTGGCAAATTCCCCATAAAGAATCCTCGCGCGGCTGTCCGAATCTTGAGTCCGGTCAGCCGTCTGCGCGGGATGCATACTATTCGACGACAAAAGGGGTCGATTGCGCAATCTCTTGTTTCGAAATTGTGTCGTTCACTTTGATCGTCACCTTGTACTTGCCCGGCTGCAAGCCGGCGATGGGCAGCGACTTCTCCACCGTCAACTGGTCGCTGTGCGCCCCCAAGTCCTTTGATTGCAGCTGTTTCTCAAGCATAACAGTATTGTTCGAGGTATCGATGATCTGATAAGTGACCGTGGCTTCGTTGCTCTTAGTGGCCTCGTCGATACCCAGATTGTAAACCTGCATCCAGAAGTTCAGCTGCTGGTTGCGCTTGAAGCTCACCGGCGTCGCCGGGTTGGCGCTCACCCGCGGACAAATGTGGGTATTGCCGATGACGCAGATTCCTTCGCCAATCTCGCGCGAGGAAACCTGGTTCATTTCGTCGGCCAATATCATCGAGGAGGTGGCCAGCTTCTCGTCGTGGAAGGTCGGAACTTCAAGGCCGCGCCCGTAGATGCCCACGTGATCCGGGTTGTTCACATCCTTGATGGCAATGTCCAGCCGGTAAAGGCCTGGAACCACGGGGATGGCCTTCCAGTAAATCCTCTTCCCTTCCAGTGTCTTTTCCAGCAGCTCGGCCGGCTGCTCCACCTCGACCGTTTCCTCAAAGGTCTGCACGGTCTTGTGCGTGAGGGTGGTGACCTTGCCCAGAATCTCCACGAAGCCCTTTGAAACGCCATCCTTGGTCACAAAAGTGATGTCCCGGTTCTTGATCTGCACCGTGATCGGCACCAGAACCATGTCCTCGGTGACTTTGACGAAGTCGGTACGTACATCAAAGGGGAAGATCGGGCCGTTGATCACCTTGTGCTCGGAGATGAAATTGTCCAGGTCCTTGAATTTGACCGGAGGCGGAGCAAAGAGCTTGGCCGCCAGTTCCAGGCGGTCGAACTCCTTTGAAGCTTGTCCGTTCGACAGCGGACCGGTGCCCAGGTTCTCAAAGCCGCCCTTGAAGCGATCGGCCTTCTTGGCCTGGCCCATCTCTTCCCATTGGGTAAGACCGGCGTTGGGCGTATGCAGCAATGCATCCTTCTCGCCACGGTCGATGGTGAAGTGGTAATCGCCGCACTGGCAGGTGTCGACGAATTCTAGGTCGATGTTCTCGCCGATGCCCTCAATATAGCGGTAGTGCCAGATTTCGAAGGGGAATGTGGAGGTCTGGCCGCCGCCTTCCTCCATGGGCCGATCGTAGTTGCCGCCCGAGGGGTGGGAGTCGATGGAATCCGGAGCGCCAAAGGAGATGTAGATATGGCCGCGATCGGTCTTCCAGCCGGGCTTGCCGGCGGCAAACCGGTCGTTGGCATAGGCGATGCGCCGGTAGTGCTCCTCGCGGAACTCATTCTCGGGCGAATCGGGATTGGGATTGCGGCGCAGCCAGAACTGCTCGATAAACGAGTCGCGCTCTTCATCGTTGCTGAGGGCCTTGAAGGCCCGGCGCTCTTCATCCGATATGATGTAGGGCACCTGCTCGTCCAGCCAATTCTTATAAGCGCCCTTCAACTCCTGGCGGACCGCCTTCTGGGCCTGAAACTTTTCCTTGTCTGAGCGTTCGCGTTTGAGGGGATCTACTTCCTGGTCCTGGCTGGTTGACGGCTTCGCCTGCGCCGAAGCGGGCGTGGTGGTGTCCTGCTGGGACAAGAGCCGCGGAACCGGGGCCACTGCCAGACCGCAGCCAACTGCGAGGTAGAGAAACGTACGACCCTTGAGCGTCATTGCCTTCAAAACTCCTGCAGCGTCTATTTTACGGTTCCTGTTGTGGCTGAGCAACAGTCCCTTTGGAGTTTCCTGGGGTTTGGACGCGGAAAGGCCGGGAAGGTCACCCAAAAGGCGCAGGCTGGGGCAGGAAACCAGAGGTCCATGCCGGTTTTGAGACCACCGGCACCCATGAGCCGTCAAAAGAATAATCGCCATTCTTCCGCCCCGACGTCTCCAGGTGGCTCCGCGGTTTGCGGTTTCCCTGGCTTCGGCCGGGGTTGGGGTTTTCGGGGGAAGACCCGGAATTGAGTCGGCCGGCGGCACCCGCCGGGGCCGGTAATCGCGGAAGCGCCACCGTCGGGATTGGGAACCATTCCGGCGGCAATTGCGTACACTGAAAGCGGAGATACCCGGAGCACGCACAGCAAATGAAGAAGATTCTCATCATCGCACTCGTCATTCTGGTGGCCGCCGGGCTTGTGGCCTTCATGTACTTTCATTCCGCGTCCGGTTACACCAAGGTCCTGACTGCCAAGCTAGTGAAGCAGGACCTGGCCACGGTGGTCAGCGGCACCGGCCAGATCAAGCCCAAGACCTATATGAATGTAGGCGCAACCTCGTTCGGCCGCATCACCCACTTCTTTGTGAAGGAGGGTGACATGGTGAAAAAGGGCCAGACGGTGGCCACCATTGAAAACGTGCAGCAGGAAGCCAATGTCGCCGGCCAGGAGGCCGCCATCGCCGCGGCCAAGACCGACATTGCCTCCTATATAGCGGCGGAGAGGACCGCGGAGGCCAACGTCGAGCACGCCAAGGCCGATCTCGAACAGAAGCGCCTGGACTGGGAGCGCGCCCAGGGACTCTACCAGGCCGGCATCATGGCCAAGCAGGATTTCGACGCCAAAAAAGCCGCCTATGACACCGACGTGGCTTCGCTGGCGCAGGCCGTGGCGCAGCTCAACCAGGCCAAGGCGCAGACCGACTCCATGCGCGGGCATTTGCAAACCCAGGTGGCCAGCCTGCGCGTCAACCAGGACCTGCTCAACAAGACCATCGCCGTTGCCCCGTTCGACGGCATTGTGACCAACATGCCGATCCGCGAGGGCGAGACCGTGGTCGAGGGCATCCAGAACGCCGAAGGCTCGACGCTGATGACGCTGGCCGACATGAGCGTGATCACCGCCGAGGTCAAGGTGGACGAGACCGACATCGTCAACATCCAGATCGGCCAGCCTGCCGACGTCACCGTGGATGCGCTGCCCGGCAAGGTCTTCAAGGGCCATGTGACGCTGGTCGGCGACCAGGCGCTGCTGCGCTCCACGGGCGTGGCCACCTCACAATCGACCACCGGCACGGAAGAGGCCAAGGACTTCAAGGTGGTGGTCACGCTGGACACCCCGTCGAACGATCTCCGTCCCGGCCTCTCGACCACCGCCAAGATCACCACGGCGCACAAGTCGAATGTGCTGTCGCTGCCCATCCAGGCGCTGACCATGCACACTCCTGAGGCCGACACCGCCAAAGGCGGCGTGCAGGCCGCGTCAATCTCCTCATCGCAGGCGAGCAAGACGCCGGAGCAGGGCGTCTATGTGGTGGACAAGGACGCCAAGGGCAAGTTGCGGGCTAAATTCGTCCCGGTCACCACCGGCATTACGGGCGCCACCGACATTGAGGTGCTCTCCGGTTTGACCGAGGGCCAGGAGATTGTGATTGGTCCCTTCAAGACCCTGCGTGGCCTGAAGAGCGGCGCGCTGGTGAAGCGGGACACGGAGAAGCCGGTGACCACGGGCTCCGGCGCGACTTCCTGAGGAACGGGCAGTCAAAAAGTTAAACCGGAAGCCCATGGAGACGGTTGGGCGTTCCCTATCCCGGACAGGCAAGGGAAAAAGAAGAGGTTCGGATGGCTCTGGACAGCATCAGCAGCGAAGCGGTTGTGGAGCAGGCGGCTCGGCCCACGGGCAATGTGATCGTGGTCGAGGACCTGTGGCGCACCTACGATATGGGCTCGGAGCAGCAGGTGCAGGCCCTGCGCGGCATCACCATGAGCATCAAGCACAACGAGTATGTGGCCATCATGGGGCCGTCGGGCTCGGGCAAGTCCACGCTGATGAACCTGATCGGCTGCCTGGACACCCCTTCCAGAGGCAAATACTGGCTCAACGGCCAGCTGGTGAGCGAGCTGGACGACGACGAACTGGCGCGCATCCGCAACAAGGAGATCGGCTTCGTCTTTCAGACCTTCAATCTGCTGGCCCGGGCCACTTCGCTGCACAACGTGGAACTGCCGCTGATCTATAACGGCACGCCGTCTGCCGCGCGGATTTTGCGCGCCAAGGAAGCGCTGACCGACGTGGGCCTGGAATCGCGCATGAACCACAAACCCAACGAGCTATCCGGCGGCCAGCGCCAGCGCGTGGCCATCGCCCGCGCCCTGGTGAACCGGCCCTCCATCATCCTGGCCGACGAACCCACCGGCAACCTGGACTCCAAGACCGGCATTGAGATCATGGCCCTGCTCGACAAGCTGCACGCCAACGGCAACACCATCGTGGTGGTGACTCACGAGCCGGATATCGCCGAATACGCCCATCGGGTAGTGCACATCCGGGACGGCGAAATCGCCTCCGACGAGCCCTCGAAGCGCTTCCGCTAGCGCTCTGCCAGCTTGCCGGCGGCGTACTGGCCGCTCTACTGGATTGGCTCTTCGCTGAACCTGTAGCCAAAATGAGGGACGGTGAGAAGATAGCGCGGAATCAGCGGATCGTCTTCGATCTTCTTGCGCAGCTGGCTCACCAGGATGCGAAGGTGCACGAACTCGTTCCCGTAATCCGGCCCCCATACGGCATTCAACAGACGCTCGCGGGGAATCAGCTTGCCGGCGTTGGTCATGAAATAACGCAGCAATTCAAATTCCTTGGGCGTCAGGTGAATCGGGCTTCCTGCCTTCAGCAACCTGTATTTGACCGTATCCAGTTCCAGCTGGCCATGGCGGATCCGCCCGTCCGGGCCGGTATCCTGAACGTTTCTCCGGCGAACCGCGGAGCGCAGGCGCGCCGTCAGCTCGCGAAGACGAAAAGGCTTGGTAATGTAGTCGTCGGCGCCGGCGTCCAGCGCCACCACCTTGTCTTCCTCGCTGTCCATTACAGTCAGCATCAGGATGGGCAAGCGCGCTACGGCATGCCGGATGCTGCGGCACGCCTCCACTCCGCCCATCCCGGGAATATCCACATCCAGCAGCACCGCATCGAATCGTGTCAGGCGGACAAGCGATACTGCTTCTTCGCCCCTGGCCGCCTCGACTACCGTGAAACCCATGCCCGGCAAAGTCAAGCGCAATGCCCGGCGCACGGAGTGGTCGTCGTCCACCACCAGGATAGTGCCCTGTCCGGTTTCTATTGGCTCGGTTTGCAACGTTTCCTCCTAGCGTAGACCGGAAAGGAGAGTCATCAGGCCGGCGGTGCGCCTCCCGCGCCTGTAATGATGCTTTGGAACGTGAAGCGCCTGCCGCGCTGCGAATCATCGAAAACCCGGCAAATACCAGATACTCTCGGACCCTGCTCGAACGCTATCCCTGGCGAGTCAGGTCCAGCCTATCCACCGGCTTGCAAAGAATACATAAAGAAAATGTAGGAATATCGTACGTATCGCGCCAGTCGATTTGAGTTGCCTCACACCTCTGCGCCAGATTGAGAGCGAAAGGATGGAAGGCCAGGCTCGGACGCGAAGAAAATGCCACGCCGCGGCTGCCAGGCTGCCGCATCAGGCGCCGGTAAGCCGCCACCGCGCCGGGCCAATGCTATTTGCCCGTGTTGGAATGGCGGGTCGCACGCAGTCTGGATTTAGCGATCTCCTTCACGTCCAGCTCCCCGCTCTTGTCGGTGTCCAGCCGGTCGAACTCAGCTTCCATGAATTTCATCCACTCCGCCTTGGAGATCTTCCCGTTTTTGTCGGTATCCATCAAAAGCAGCAGTTGCTTGACTTCCTCCTCTCCGAGCACCAGCTTATCCGGTGGCTTGGGAAGCGTGTCCTTTTCTTGAGCCCCGGCTGCGACCGCGGCCCAGGTGGTTCCAAACACCGCGATAGAGGCTACAAAGTTTCTACGCGTCAACATGTCTGTCTCCTTAGTGTCAGTCCTTTACACAGTGGAATCTTGAGGCAACACCGGGGTCGTAAGCAACCCCGGTGTTGCCGATTCAATCAACACATCGGATTTTTCATTTGCGGATCAAGTAGTTAGAACCTGACCATGATCGCCATTGTGGCGACGGTTTGGTTGGTTCGCAGATCGGGCCACCAGAGGGCTCTCTTGTCGCCAGGTGCGCTGAAGCCATTGGCCAGGTTCAGGCTCTGGCAGTTCATGATCGCCTGCGCCTGACCGGTGGGAGCCGACGAATTGGCGGGTGGGAAGTAGCCCGCGCCAGAATCTCCGCCCTGGGCGCATTGGTAATCGCCCGGCGCGCCGTTCGCGCCTCCCGGAGGCGTGATGCCGCCATGGCCCGTCCAGTAAGGAATGTCGGAGAAGCGGTAGCCCGTCTCCCAGCGGAAGGTGATGAACTGGCTGGGCATGTAGTCCAGGGTGAAGGTTCCGTCGTGCATCTGGGCGCGATCGCCCGGATTCTCGGTGAAGTACGGAGTACCGGTGACCGCCGTGGCGTTATTGATGGGCGGAAGCAGCGTCAGGTAGCGGCCGGGGTTGGTCATCTGGCCGCCGCCCAGCGTAATGGCCCATACATCTTTCTTGAACCAGAAGCGCTGGTAGGCCATCCAGCCCTCAAAGGACTGCTTGGGCTTGCCGTTCTTGCTGCTGTGGCAGTTTACGCCGCCGCTGTAGGTATCCTTAGTGCCCATCTCCGGAGAGACTCCGTTGGCCGGGTAGTACCCGCTGGGGGCGCCGCCGCCGTATTCGCAGCCAAGATCGCCGGTAAGGGTAAATGCCATCTTGTCCATGAACCGCTTGGGCTTGTCGTAGTACTTGAGTTCGATGCTGTCGTCGGTGTGGATACGGGACCTCGTCGCCCCTGTGCCTCCGGTGAGCTGACCCTGCTGTTCGAGGGGATCGTCTTCGCCCAGGCCGTAGTTGTTGCTCACCATTTCAAACCACCCGGTCGGACGCCAGAGTACCTGGCCGCCGAGGCCGGGCTTGCCGTTGGGCCGGGCATAGGTCTGCCAGCCGTTGATGAACCATGGCTCGATCTTCAGCTTGGAGGTCGGGAACCATTGCAGGCGCACTCCATTGAAGAACCAGGGAGTGTTGGAAGAGACGAAAGAAGGCTGATAGGTCCAGTTATCGAAGTTATAGTAACTGAACAGGCCGATGTAGGAGACGAAGATGCCGGCATCCAGATTGATGCCATGCTGCACGTCCCAGTGATATCCGCCCCACCCCTCGGCAACGTATTTATAGGCGCCGGACAAATCCCATGTGCCGCGCACTACGCTGGGATCGTTACGGGTGGTGGTTACCGACCACAGGCCGCCGCACAGGCAGAGAAAGCGCCCGCGCACGTTGTCGATGCGGATATCGCCGCCGATCGAGACCTGTTCAAGCTGCCATTCGTCGGACCGGAAGGTCTCCGTCGAACCGCCCAGCGTGTCGTCCTCGGGGTGGTTCATATCGATGGTGTAGTTGGCGTCTGCCCGGAACTCCGGCGTGAAGTACTTGGTGGCCATGGGGCTATCGACCGCATGTCCGTTGTTGTTCGTCCAAGTCCAGTCGCCGGGAAAGGGTTCGCCCTTGGTCGTCGTCTGCGCGGAAATTTCGGGAGGGGCCGGAGCCGCTGCTGCTGCCGGCGCCGCGGCCTGGCCATAGGTCGGCGCGCTGGTGTTGTCGACTCCCTCAGCCATCCGTAGCGCACTCGCGTCATGCTCCGCGCTCGCCGCATCCTCGGCCGCTGCGGTCCCGTTGAGCACCGACTCCAGCCTGCCCATCCGCGCCTTCATGGCGGCTTCCATCTGCGCCATCTGCTCCAGCTGCTTCTTCATGTCGAGAAGCTCTTTGATCACCGCATCGTTCTTGAGCGGCGCCGTGACGGAGGCCGGCGGAGTCGAAACCGGCTCGGTTGCAACAGCCGGAGATGGCGCCTCATCCTTGACCGGCGCGGCGGGTCCTGTTTCCGGCCGCTCCAGAGCAGCGAAGTCAATGAGAGCTGTTTGCACCGGGACCGCCTGGGCGGCGTCCGCGGGGGCAGGCTTGATGCCGGCAGCCGATGCCGGGCTTGGGGCTTGACACATGAGCTGCGCGGCGAACCCGCACATGACAACTCCTAGTATGATGGCCGTCCTGCAATTCGTTTTCATCGTTGTCTGGTCTCCTCGACGTCTGGCGTCGCCGGGTTAAGAAGTGTTTGCGTCCCATCCGGAATAACTGGCCCGTTTCGCTCCCCTCATCGCATGACTCCTGTCTGCAGCGTCCTGCCAAATCGCCGGGGTTAAGGTGGCGAGTTAGTAGCTTCCGCAGTCATGCGACTTAGGTCGCACACTCTCCCTGAGGCCGCTTCGCTGGGCAGAAGCGCTCCAGGCAGTTTTTGTCACTCCATGTCCTTCATCGTCGGCTGCCCGCTGTAAAATCGGCATGAAGAGACCCTCAAGAGATCGTAGTAATGCTGATGTTCGCCGCCGCCGCGCCACACCGGATCACGGCCGCCTGAGGCGCAAACCGGCCCCGCCGCGCAAAACCAGGCCGCTTCACCGGAATCGGCGCCCCAGCAGCCGGAAATGTGCCTCCCATCTACCCCGTTCATGTTTCTCCACGGGTCGCCGATGAAACCTGTGTCGGCCCGGTACGTGCCAGTGGGCTGTGGAGGTGCGGGACGGTGAGATCCATGCAGGGCACACATTTCCAGCTCCCCTCCGCCGTCTCCGGCCTCACCCTGGTCGAGACCGAGTCGCCGCCCTCCATCCAGGTTGTGGGAGTCAGTGCGGCCTGGCGCAAGTTGCTGGTGCAGGCTGAGATGGCCGCGCCGCATGTGCAACTGGCGACGATTGAGGGCGAACACGGCACGGGCAAGTACACGCTGGCGCGGTTTCTCTACAGCCGCTCGCCGCTGGCTGGTTCGACGTTTCAGCGCCGCGATGCCCGGGAATGGCTGGCGACGGATGCCGATCCGGCGATGCTGGCCGGGATGACATACCTGGAGCGCGTCGACCTGCTGGCGCCTCCCGGCCAGGGATTGCTGCTGGGCGTGCTCAAGGCGCTCCAGGATCGGCCTCCGGGCCGGGCGGTGGTGCTGGCCTCCGCGCAAACCTCGCTGCGCCAGATGGCAGGGCAGGGACTGCTACTGCCCGACCTGGCTTTCCGCCTCACCGCGGTCCGCTTCGCGATTCCCCCTCTGCGCCAGCGAAAGGAAGACATTACCGTACTGGCCCAGGCGCTGCTCGAGCGCATCTGCATTCGCTACCAGCAGCGGCCCGTCCTGCTGGGCGCGGGTGCGCTGGCCCGCCTGCTGGACCACAACTGGCCCGGCAACGTCCGGGAACTGGCCTCGGTGCTGGAGGCCGCCCTGCTTGAGGCGGCAAACGGCACCATCCAGGCCGCCGACCTCGCCCTGCCCGCCGCCGACATCCTGGCGCCCGTGCAACCCGTCACGCACGGCGAAAACCTGTCGCTGGACGCGACCATCCGCCTGCATGTGCAGTATGTCCTGGACCTCAATCGCGGCAACAAGCTGCGCGCCGCTCGCCAACTCTGCATCAGCCGCTCCACGCTCTACCGCATCCTGGGCAATGAGACCGTCCTGACCCACTAGGAATGCCCCCGGGCAAAGCATGGTCCAGTCAGACGAGAGGACTTGTGCCGGAGATTGAAGCCCGATATCCGGATTGAGGCTCGCGGAACGAGCTTCTGCCAATCAATTACCGCGGTCAAGATCCCGGAAACGGAGTAGAATGTGTGCGCCGGGAAAGCGCACGTGCTCCTGCACTAAAGGAGACGGCCATGTCGATTCGAATGGTTCGATCCGTCCAGTTGTCCTGCGTCCTTCAGACAACCTTCGCCGTAACTTCCTTAACATCCCTGTTGTCCTCCACCACGCACTGGGCCCCGGCCCGCCGCCGCGCTCTCGCCCTCCTGCGCTGGGCAGCGGCCTTGCCGATCGTCATTGGAGGCCTTTCGTCTCCGTGCGGGGCGCAGGCCGCTCATTTCAGTGGATCGCAAAGCACCATCGCCGGCGGCGTCTTCCTGGGTGTCGGGGTGGATGGAGCCGGCAACATCTACACCACCGATGGCGGGCGCCACGCATTCAAGGAAACGCCCTTGGCCAATGGCTACGTTCAAAGCACGATCACCAGCGACCTGAATACGACCTATGGGCTCACAGCCGATGCGAGGGGCAATTTATATATCTTGGATACAAATAACGCGCGGGTGCTGAAGGAGGCGCCGTCGAACGGCGGGTACATCGAAAGCACGATCGCGAACTTCGGCGATGGCTTCTGGCCCATAGCAATCGCAGTGGATGGGAGCGGCGACGTCTTTGCTGGGTATCCCATCGACTATGGAAGCGATCGAGGGTCTGAATATGTGGACAAGACCGCCGCTTCAAATGGTTCTTACATCGGGATGGGTGTTGTTTTCGGCTCGCATGACGATTTTGGATTCACTGCCGACCTGCAGGACAACCTCTACATAGCCGATAGCTCAACCGGCGAGATCCTGAAGCTGACGCCAGTGGCCGGCAGTGGATCCAGCTATACACAAAGCACGATTCTCAAGGGGCTGTCCCGACCTGTTGAGATCGCTGCCGACGCAAACGGCAATCTCTATATCGGCGAAGACGTGGGAACTGAAGGCCTGTTGCTGAAGGAAACTCTGTCGGACGGCAGCTATACGCAAAGCACCGTGGCAACCAGTGGTCTGGGGGGTTTCGGGACGATTTTAGGGGCGATGGCCGTGGATGACAACGAGAACGTCTACATCGCCTCGGGAGGCCCACACGGTCTCGTGAAAAAGGTTCCGCCGGGCACCGTGAACTTCGGGCCGGTCAGCGTCGGCGCCACCAGCCCGGCAATTACCTTGATCTTCACATTCGACACCGCGGGCACGCTGGGCCGCACAGCCGTGCTGACGCAGGGGGCCCCGGGACTGAGCTTTGCCGACGCCGGCACTGGAACCTGCGCGGCGGGGACAAGTTACAAAGTTGCCGATAGCTGCTCGATCGACGTTACGTTCACGCCACAGGCCACGGGAACCGGGAGCGGGGTGGCCGAGATCCTGGCAGTCAACGGCAGCACGCTTGCCACCGCGGCGCTGACCGGCACGGGTGTCTATGCTACACAAACGACCATCGAAGCGCCGACTCTTGCTGTGCTGCAAGGCCAACCGCTTAACTTGACTGCCAATGTGGCTGCCATGGGCGGCACGGCTGCGCCCACCGGACAGGTCACATTCGCAGGGATGGGTAATCCTGCGCCGACTGCGACTCTCAACGCGGGCGGTACGGCTACCTGGACGTCGTCGAACCTGGCGCCGGGAGCCTATCTTGCGTCTGCTGTCTACGAGGGAGACGCGACCCACGTTGCGAGTACGAGCCAGCAGACCCCCGTCACGGTGTTTGGATTGTCAGACCAGATCGTCCCGTGCGGATACTCCGGGACTTTTTATTACGGTCAGCCGATTGGCTTGTGCGCAGGGGTGTATACCCCAGATCGCATGGGAGTGCCAGGGGTCGCGGTCATGTTCACCAGCCCGGAAATGGCGATTTCGCCCGCGACGGCGGTTACGAATGCCAGCGGGGAAGCCTCCACAAGTGGCACGCCTCTGACTGCCGGCACTGTGACCACGACGGTCTCCGTGGCAGGTCTCGCCAGCACGGGAACGATTCAACTCACAATTACGCCCGTGCCGTTGCACATCACGGTGCGTGGCGGCTCGCGCCTCTATGGGGAGGCCAATCCCAGCTTTAGCAGCACCGTCAAAGGGCTATTGAACGGGGACACAGTGAGCTTGACCTATCAGACCGCAGCCACACCCGCATCTCCTGTAGGCTTCTATCCCGTCACGGCCAGCGTGGACACCGCAACGCAGACTCGGTATTCACCGATAACGATCGTTGACGGCACGCTGCACGTTCGGCCGGCGGTGCTGCGCATTTTCCCGAAGGGCGAAGGGATCACCTACGGCCAAACGCCGGCGACCCCCACGGCTTATAGCTTCACAGGGTTCGTCAATGGCGATACCGCGAGTGTAGTATCCGGCGCGCCGGTGCTCTCGACGACCGTGACTTCCACCACACCGGCGGGGATTTACAAGATCACATCGCAGGTTGGATCGCTGAATGCCACCAACTACACGTTTTATACGGAATCCGCTCCGCTGGAGGTGTACAGAGCTCCCCTCACTGTGACCGCGAACAATGTAACCATGACCCAGGGCAGCCCCGTTCCGCCGCTCACCTATACCCTGGCGGGTTTCGTGAATGGCGATACAGCCAGCGTGGTATCCGGCGCGCCGGAGCTGCTGACCGCTGCGACTTCGAGTTCTCCGCCGGGAACGTATGCAATCGCTGTCAGAAAAGGGACGCTGACCGCGACGAATTACGTTTTTGTCCCTGTCTTCGGCGGAGGTTCGGTGACGGTGACGCCGTAAAGCCCGCCTGCGGCCTCCGGCATTTTATGGGCGAAGCCTGAAATGCGCACTGCCGCGCAACGGATGGCCTCACTTGAGTCGGCTCGTCTAAACTCAAGCGTGGGAGTATTTGCCCTGAGGACCTACCCCGTTGAGAAAACCCGCCCTCACCCGCCTGGCTGTTTTTGCGCTTACGCTTCTGGCTTCCGCACCTGCGATCCGCGCGCAGTTTTCTCCCGCTGCGCCGGCGCCCGCCGCCTCGCTTGAGGACCGCCGCAAGGCGCTCAATCAGCTCTTCCAGGATTACTGGGAAGACAATCTCAAACACGCGCCGGAGTTCGCTTCGATCCTGGGCGACAAGCGCTATAACGACCAGGTTTCCGACTTCTCCGTGAAGGCCTTTAACGAGGGGCTGGCCCGCGAGCAGGGGTTCCTGATGCGCCTGGCCGCGATCGACCCCGCCGGGTTCACTGACCAGGAGAAGATCAGCCGCGAGCTGCTGTTGCGCCAGTTCACCGAGGACCAGGAGGCCGCGGAGTTCAAGGAGTGGGAGATGCCGGTGAACCAGATGAACGGCATCCACACCATCTATCCGCAGGTGGCGGCTATGCTCAGCTTCGCCACCGTGAAAGATTACGACGACTGGATCGCGCGCCTGCACGCGATTCCCAGGGCCTTCGAGCAGGTGACCACGAATATGTCGATCGGCATGGACGACCACCGTGTTCTGCCGAAGTACCTGGTCGCAAAGGTGCTCGAACAAGCGAAGGGAATGGCCGCCCAGAAGCCCGAGGAGTCGCCGCTGGCACAGCCGCTGAAGAGCTTTCCGGCTTCGATCCCGCCGGCCGAGCAGGCGCGGATCAAGGCGGAGATGCTGGACGCGATCGGCAAGGAGGTCCTGCCGGCTTACATGCGCTTTGCGCGTTTCCTCGAGGTGAGCTACATGCCCGCCGGCCGGGAGCAGCCAGGCCTTTCTGCCCTGCCTGACGGCGCCCGCTATTACGCCTTCCTCATCCGCCGCACCACCACCACAAACCTCACCGCCGAGCAGATTCACCAGATCGGCCTGGATGAGGTCAAGCGCGACGAGACGGAGATGCTGGCCATCGCACAGAAGCTCGCCTTCAAGGACCTGGCCAGCTTCCGCGCCAGCATCAAGACCAATCCCAAACTGCATCCTGCCTCGGCCGACGCGCTGCTGGACGCTTACCGCGGCTACCTGACTCCGATGCAGGCCCGCCTGCCGCAGCTCTTTGGCCGCCTGCCCAAGGCGAAGTTCGAGGTTGCCGCCGTGCCGGATTACCTTGAAAAGACCGCCGCGGCGGCCTACTACGAGGGCGGCGCGCCCGATGGCAGCCGCCCCGGCCGCATTCGCATAAATACCTACGACGCCACCAGCCGGAATCTCTACGAAGTGGAGGACACGGCCTACCACGAGGGCCTTCCCGGCCACCATCTGCAGATGTCCATTGCCCAGGAACTCGACGGCGTGCCAACCTTCCGCAAGTATGAGGACTACACGGCCTTTGGTGAAGGCTGGGGCCTCTACGCCGAGAGGCTGGGCAAAGATATAGGCCTCTACCAGGATCCCTACTCCGACTACGGTCGCCTGGAGGGCGACATGGAGCGCGCCATCCGGCTGGTTGTCGATACCGGCGTCCACGCCCAGCATTGGACCCGCGAGCAGATGGTCCAGTTCTTCCACGACCATTCGGCCATCGCAGAGACAGAAGTTCAGTCCGAGGTGGACCGCTATGTCGCGTGGCCCAGCCAGGCGCTGGCCTACAAGGTCGGCCAGCTCAAGATCCTGGAACTGCGTGACCGCGCGAAAGGGGCCCTGGGCGACAAGTTCGACCTGCGCGCCTTCCACGACCAGGTGCTGGACGCAGGCGCCTTGCCGCTGGACTTGTTGGACGACCGGATCAACGCGTGGATCGCCAGCCAGAAGCTCACCAATTCGCACTGAGCTCAGCTTACAGGCCTGCAGAAGGAGGGAAACCTGCCGTGCCGGAGGCCGACGTTTTTCAAAAAACGATCCTTGGCGGCATAACGCCGGCGTTGATCTCTACCAGTTTTTATGAAGGGTCCTGTCCCTGCGCGCCTTAGATGTTGAAAACAGCCCCAAATGGCCCCAACCTGGCGCATCTTCGCGCAAGCTCAGTGCCATTCGGGCGACGACGCGGGGACTCGATGCAAGCATCCGCGATTATCGATACCAATCCGTCCCGTTTCTTGAAAAGCCGCCCTCCGTTGGAGGCCGGCAGCGTTGACCCTGCCGACAAGCTGCTTCCGTGCTGGCATCCGTCAGTTAAACTGGCATCGGTAAAAACTGGCGTACCTCAACCCGCGCCCGGCAGGCGATGACAGCCTTGCGCCCCCAAGCCAGTGCCTCGTCCAGGTCAGCGGCTTCCAGTGTCCAAAAACCGCCTACGTGTTCCTTGGCTTCCAGATACGGCCCGTCGGTGATGAGCACCTCGCCATTGGGCTGTGCCCGCATCGATTTCGCCCTGGCTGCGGGCTGCAAGGCCGCCAGCGAAGAACCTGGCGCCAACAGCTTTCATCTCGACGTTGAGTGAACTGAATTCGCGGCGCATCGCTTCGTCCACGAAAGACGGGTCGAAGTTGTCGGGGTGGTGAATCGCAACCAAATACTGCGGCATGATTTTCCCCGGTAACGGTCCTCGGGCGGGCGGGTCTGACCTGCCTTCACTATAACGACGAACAGCCTGACCCGAGTTCTACGAGTGGTCTAAGATTTCTTAAAACGGAGGCCTCGAACATGAAGCCTGATGAACCCAGCCGCACAGCCCTGATGATCGCCCGGCAACGAGCTGCTCATCAGGTGCTCGATCATGGCTCAATCCTCCATGACCCATTTGCCATGAAGATTCTGCGTGAAGACGAAAGGGATGTGCTTCAATTTGCGAACAAGCACCCCCTGGCCAGCATCGGACGTCTGTTCACCGCCGCGCGAAGCCGAATTGCAGAAGATGCTTTGTCAAGAGCTGTCGACAGAGGGGTTCGGCAGATCGTCATCCTTGGCGCCGGACTCGACACTTTCGCTCTCCGCAATCCAAATGGCGCAATCGAGATCCGTATCTATGAGGTGGACCATCCCGCGACGCAGGCATGGAAACGCCAGCGCCTGGCCGAAGCTGAAATCGCACTTCCGCCATGGCTTGTTCTCGTGCCAGTCGATTTCGAGCGGGACGATGTTCGCAACAATCTGAGAGACAAGCTCGCCGCCGCGGGCTTTCAGGAGGACTCGCCCGCGTTTTTCACCTGGCTCGGGGTTATGCCATACCTGACACAGGACGCTATCGGCCGCACTCTGGACTACATGTCGTCCATCCAGAACTCCGAGGTGGTGTTCGACTACATGGAACCTCCCGAGGCATTCTCAGGAGAGCTAAGGCAAATAGAAAAGGCGCGGGCCGAACAGCTAGAGAAAATGGGTGAACGTTCTGCCAGCCGGTTCGAGCCGGCTGGCATGGCAGCGTTTCTTCGCTCGCACGGGTTTTGTGACCTCGAAGACATCGATTTCCAGGAGATCGCGTCCCGGTTTGGCAGCGCAGTTCAAGGGCTCGCGCCCGGACACGCCGGCCTTCATGTTGTCCACGCTAAGCGCTAGAGCACTTCTCCCCTTTATGTAGCCCTTGTGGCTGCGCGCCGCAAGAACTATCCGGTCTTCAAAGGCCCGGCGACCTTGTAAAGACTGAAGATGACGCCGGACGGCAGTGCTTGCGAGCTGACGAGCTCGAAGGAACGCGCCGGGGTTCCCTTCGCAAAGAAGCGCTTCCCCGTGCCCAACAGGACCGGATAGACGACCAGCAGGACTTCATCCGCAAGCCCATGTTCGAGCAGCGTCGATGTCAGCGTGGAGCTACCCGCGAGCATAAGGTCCGGGCCGTCCTGCGACTTGAGGAGGCGAATGCCTTCGACGATGTCCGGTCCAAGGTCTTCGAACGGGCCCCATTTAAGACTCTCCGGACGGTGGGTCACGATATATTTCTTTGCCGCATTGAGCCCGTCCGCCATCGGACTGCCAGGCGCCTTCGGCCAGAAGCCTGACCAGATATCGTAGGTGCGACGGCCAAGCAGCAGATCGAAGTTCCCGCCATACGCGGCGACGATTGCCTCCCGGCCGGCGGGGGTCCGGTAGGGCGCGGTCCAGTCGCTGTAGGGGAAATCGCCGTCATCGGCGGAGTGCTGGATTACGCCGTCGAGCGATATGTGTTCCATGATTCTGAGCCTTCTCATTTGAGTCTCCGTTTGCCGGGGTTGGAGTTTCTATTCCGTTGGCATTGCGAGGGAGTCGCGCACCTCGACCGATGCGCGGCAAAACCCGCACCAGCGCGATGCGGAGGTTGCTGTTGCCGAGAGCGTTGTCGAGGTCGGAGGAGGAGCCGGTTTCACCGGCGAGGGTGTTTACGGCTTTGGCTTTTGGCGCGATGGGTGAGGTGTGCCGGCCGGCAGGCTGCTGTATGGGATCTCGCGCACCTCGATCGGCATTCGGCCGGCGATGACGCCCTTGCGGGCCGACGCCAGCGCCTCGTCCATGTCAGCGGCTTCGATGATCGAGAAACCGCCAACGTGCTCCTTGACCTCCAAATACGGGCCGTCGGTGATGAGCACTTCGCGATTGGGCTGCGGCCGCAGCGACTTCGCGTCGCTCGCCGGGGAGAGGCCGCCGGCGACGAGCCTGGTACCAGCAGCTTCTGCCTCTTCGTTGAGCTCGTTGATATCGCGGACTGTGGCTTCGTCCACTGTGGATGGGTCAAAGTTGTCGGGGAAGTACATCGCAAACAAATAGTGTGGCATAACTTCTCCTTTTATCCTGTCTCCGTCTTCGGGCGGGCCGGGAGAATCAGTCTGGCCAGCCTTCACTATAACGACGAACGGCTTGACCCGAATTCTACAAAGGGGTCAAAGTTTTTTGTCTCACCGCGCTTGAGAAGGTTTCCCTCGAAACGAGATTTCGGAGACGAACACCGATTGATCCTGGGAAGTCGTCTGTGTTCACCGATCCAAATCTCTGCCGAGAGGCGCATTTGCCAGGAGAATCCGGGCTGAGCGAAAGAAGCCGATTCACGGCCCCCAACCCGCTATCGTTCGCACGAAGTTGGGGACTGTGAGGAATACAACGAATTCTGCCGCCCTGAAAGGCGTTATGCCGTCACCTGGTGCAGTCCAAAGCTGCCAGTTCAGTACAGCAGAACCCTGCCAAAGTGAATCCAGAAGACTGAGCCGCATCCTCCACGCCGCGGCGGATGCGGATGCTTATCAATCAGAACTGACGGGTTGCCGGTAATTCGGGCGCAACGCAAAGCCGCGTGGGGCAATTGGTGATTCTTCCACAATCCAACCGAATGCTACACTTCACCAATCCCTTGGGAGGTCCTCATCGCGCGGCGGTCATTTCTTCGCCAGTTAGTTGCGCTACCTTTTGTCGGGGTTGCGTCTTCGTTGAGTCAAGGAACTTCGCATAGATCCCTGAATATCATGATGAAGAGTGCCTGGGGATCGGATGATCCAACCAGGGCAGCGTTTCCTTTCCTGCACAGCCTCGCACTTTCTGTAGCGGGGCATTCGGTGCAGATTCTCTTGCTTGGAGAAGCAGTTTCGCTTATGCGGAAATCGGTTGCCGGCGCAGTTGTGCCGGTTGGCTGGCCGCCGTTAGGCAGACCCCCACGAAGGTTGCTGAGAGACATGTTCAGATCTACGCTTGCGGCGCCTGCAGCCGTGCACGGGCGGTTCTGCAAACAGATCTGGATCAGTGGGGAGCGAAGTTCGGCAACCCTGCGATCTTCGTTTCGCTCGTGGAATGGGCCGATCGGGTAATTACGGAATAACTCGGCAGTTCACCAGACGATGAGGGGAAATGGACGGGGTGGACGCAGGTAATTCGCGCATTCAACAGTCTAAGGTGGATGGCCGGCAATCCATCCCTATGACGGATCTTTGCGCCGGAAAGCGACGGAATCCGGCCGGGATTTGAGTGAGGATGAGTAGCAGGTAAACCGCCAGCAACCAGCAACGTTGCCTTCCGGGCCTCCAAAACCGGGAGACCCTGGACGCCCACGGGGTTTAGGCAACGGCGATCACGACTTTGCCGCGAGCGTGGCCTGACTCGACATGGCGAACAGCTTCTGCGATCTCGCGCAACGGGTAGGTGCGGTCGACAACGGGAATCACTTTTCCTCTTTGGACAAGATCGGCGAGCATGGCCAAATCTTCGGGGTTGATTTTGGCGATCAGGCCGGGCATTTTCTGGCTGACAAAATGCGACCGAACCGCGTTCTTCAGCAATCCCGCGACCAGATCCATGGTGCTCCGGTCCGGGCCCCCGCCGCTGCACGAGATGTATGTGCCGCGCGGCTCGACTGCCCGCAAGCAGTCGGCGAGCGAGCGATTGCCCACGAGATCGAAGAGCAGATCGTAGTGCTGGGCTGAATGGGCGAAATCCTCACGGGTGTAGTCGATTGCTTCGTCTGCTCCGATCGACCGGACCAACTCGACATTTCTGGTGCTGCACACCCCTGTGACGCGCGCGCCAAGCGATTTGGCAATCTGCACGGCAAAGGTTCCCACGCCGCCCGCCGCACCGTTGATGAGAACGGTTTGCCCGTTCTGAACTTTTCCTATGTCGCGCACGCCCTGCAGCGCGGTGACTCCCGCGATTGGTAAGCATGCGGCTTGTTCAAACGAAATCTCCTGCGGCTTCACGGCAAGCTGCGATGCAGGAGCGCAAGCATATTCCGCAAAGGAGCCTTTGGCCGTACCGAAAACGGCATCGCCGGGCTTGAATGGCGCGGCCTCGGCGCCGACTGCTTCAACGACCCCGGCAACATCGGCGCCGAGCCGCGGAAACTTCGGCCTGCCCATTCCACTGATCAGGCGGATGAACGATGGCGTGCCGCGCAGGAAGTGCCAGTCATACGGATTTACCGAGGCGGCGTGAACCCGGATCAGGACCTGGCCTTCAGCGGGGGTTGGTTTTGGGATCTCCTGTAATTCGAGTACATCCGGTGGGCCATAACGGTGATAGACGATTGCTTGCATCGGCCGATCTCCACTTGGATAGTCTCGCCTGCAATCATACGCGCAGTCGGCGGAATAAGTTCCCGATGACGGTCTTTCGTTTGGCATCGGGGTAATCGGGGCGGATTGTCGCCAATCGGTCCCTGCCCCTGCTTTTTGACTGCTGGCGACCCCGGTAGGCCGAAAACCCGGTTTAAGTCCGGTTAGGCGGTGACTCGCCCGGAACCCTTAATTCGGCACAGTCCCATGCCTCTGTTCTCGAGTGCCTTAACTGCGATTACCGGCCAGACTTGAAGTTGACCAGGCATCGTCGATGACCCAGGGGCCTGTCATTGCGGCTTGAGCGGCGGAGCGGCCTGCGGGCTCCCCTTCGTGTAGTCTTTGCCCAGCAGCGCTGCAACCGTAGCGGCAATCTGCGCCTGGGTTACGGGTGCGGTGTTAGTGCGCTCCCCGAGCGACGGCGTATCGGGACCGATCAAACCAATCCAGATGTTCTCCGACCCCTTTTCCTCTACGCCGTGTTCCTTCCACTCCACCAGGCCCGAGCCGCGGCCGTGATCGGTGGTGATGATGAAAGTAGTCTGGTCTTTGTATTCGGGCATGGCCTGCATGGTCTCCCACAATTGGCGCACAAAGCCGTCGAAGAGGTGCGCGCTCTCAAGCACCAGGTCGTAGCGGCCGGAATGGGCCCAGTTGTCCGTCTCCCCATAGCCGACGAAGAGGACACGCGGATGAGTCCGCCGGATGGATTCGAGCAGCGGAATCTGCAGCAGGGCATCGTCGAGGTCTTCGTCGTCGAAGCGCGTGGAGGTGCGCAGCAGTTCGCGATAGAGGCGGTCGCCGGCTTCGCTGCCCGTGCTGGCGTCTATATCCCATCCCGACTGCACCGGCAGGTGGCTCCGCTTTTCGTTGAAGATGTCCTTGAAGGTCTCCCAGGTTCCGAAGACCTGTACACGGCCTTTCAAATCCGGCTGCTGGTTGAGCCACTCAAATACATTCGTGTTGGGGTTGGGGCCGAATTCGTTCTTGTCGATGCGCGGATCGGGCTTGCCGGTGATCATCTCGTTGTAGCCGGGGTAAGAAAACGCTAGGCCGTTGGTTACCTGGGCCACGCTGCCGCGATCGCGATTGCCATAGATCTGTCCTTGGCGCGCAACCACGTCCCACAGGAAAGGAAACAGCTTGCGCCGCCGCTCCTGCACATCGTCGCTCCAGTATTCCTGGCGTAGTTTCTCTTCGCTCTCCCAGATGCCGCCATGCTGCTCGTCGAGAAGCGTGGGATCTGCGCCTTTGAAAACCTCCTGCCAGCGCAGGCCGTCGGTAACGATCAGAACCACGTTGCGCGTCTTCGTCTGCGCTGAAACTGGGGCATGGAAGGAGAAAAGCGCAAGTGTGAAACAAGCAATCAGGATGCGGCGGAGAGGCATTGCGACTCCTGGTGACAGAATTCCGACATAGCGGGTTAATAGTAGTAGCGCAGGCTGAACTGCATCACGCGCGGCTTGGTGAGGGTCTGCGAGAAGTTGCCCAGCGATTGCTGATACAGAAGGTACTGGTTGATGGTTCCGTCGTCGAAGCGGACCGAGTTGGTCACGTTGAACACGTCCCAGGCAAACCGCAGCCCGCTTTCGCGAGCCAGGGTCCATTCCTTGGCCAGGCTCATGTCCACACCGAAGTAGCCGGGACCGACTAGGTTGTTCCGCTGGCCCGATTCGCCGGGATAGGCAAAGCGAAACGCCCCGGAGGCGGCCACGGGGCCAGCCTTGAAGATGTTTGGAACGCCGTCCTGAACTGAGACTCCCGTGCGCGGCTTGGCTCCGACCACCACCGCGCGGCCGTCCTGCTCATAGTTTGTCGCAAAGGCGTAAGTGGAAATGCTGAAGGGATAGCCGCTGGTCCAGCGCGCCAAGCCGGAGACCTGCCATCCGGCCAGCGCCAGGTTGGCGGCGGCAGGCATTCCGGAGGCGAAGCGCTTGCCTCGGCCGACAGGGACATCCAGCACCCAGTTGCCGTTGAACTGATGGCGCGTGTCGAAGTCGGACGGGCCGTAGAGACCCTTGGTGGCCCATGAGTTGATCACCTGGCCGCTATAGGCAACAGCCGTTCCCGCGCCATTTTCATACTCATTGATGCGCTCGGCATTGGAGTTTTCGTCCAGGGACTTCGAGTAAGTGTAGTTGATGTCGAAGCCGGCTCCGCCGGTGTGTCGGCGCAGCATCACCTGAAGGCCGTTGTAACTGCTGGTGCCGGTGCTTCGCCAGGAGTAGAGGGAAGAAAACTGGTCGTCCCAGAACGCGTAGCCATTGGGAGCGAGCCTGGAGCAGCCCGGAAAGCAGTAGGTGTCCAGCGATTGCAGCGCATAAATGAAGTTGGGATTGTTGGCAAAATAGAGGTCGTAGATGTTTTGCGTAGCGGTTGGGTTGGAAGGAGCGGGGCCGGGCGCACATGGTACGTTGTTGCCATTGGAATCGGTGCAGGAAAAACGTCCCCCTCCGGCAGCGGCGGGGAAGAGATTTTCCCAGAAGGGAATGGGACCAACGTTGCTTATCGGCGTATTGGCGTTGGCGAGCTTTGCCAGTTGCGTCGCGGCTTGAAAATAAGTCGAGCCGGCGAAAGACATATTGACCGGCTCGGCCAGATCGACTTCCTGGAGAAGATGCCGGCCCAGACGGCCGGTGTAGGCCATCTCGAGAGTGAAGTGGGAGGGCAGCTCGCGGGCGATGCTGAAGTCCATCACGCTGGCGTAAGGCGTCTTGAGCGTGTTATCCAAGCCCCAGGCAATGGCAAAGCCGCCATTCTGGCCCATGCCCGGCGGCGTGGAGGGAAAGCCTCCGGCGGGGCGGCCCGGCAACTCTGGTACGGGCGGCCCATTTGGCTCGACAGGACAGCCGTTGGTGCCGGGAATGCTGGTGAGCGCGGTGAAGCGGACAACGCAGTTCGTAGACTCTACGCCGGAGGGATTTTCCAGGTTGGTGGTCAGGCCAAAAGACCCCTCGCGGTCAAAGCTGTTGACCACGCCTTCGCCAAAATGATCGAAGTAGAGTCCATAGCCACCTCGAATGGAAGTCTTTCCAGATCCGAGGACGGAATGCCAGAATCCATCGGGCGGAGATGGCGAATACGCAAAGGCCAGGCGCGGCGCAATATCGTGCCAATCCCAGTTCCAATAGGGTTGCTTGCCATTGGCCTGGCCGGCGAGCGCGAACGAGACCGGAGGCCTGTAAACCTCACCGCGTTCCATAGCCGCCGTGCGTCCGGCAAAAAAGCTGGCCAGGCTGGGCGTGGGAGCCACCTGGTTGCCGGCGGTTTCGTAAGGAGGTTGCAGCAGGGTGTAACGGAGGCCAAACGTCAATTGCAGACTCGGCGAAGCTTTCCACGCGTCCTGAAAGTAGGCTTCGCTTTCATTGCCGAGAAAATGACGGGGGATCAGCGCGCCGGGTGATGCGAACTGTCCGGCCTTGTTTTGGTTGTAGATCGCGGAGATTGACCCGAGAATGCCCGTCACGTCGCTCACCGCCGCATCGTAGGCATAGCCGAAACCGGAATCGACCGGAACAAACGCGGTGCTCGTCGCCGGATCGAGATTCTGGCCGGTGTTGGCGATGCCTCCATAGAGCAGCCAGGTGGGATGGGTAGAGCCATAGAAGAAGTTCTGTTCATTGGAATAGCGGTTATCGCGAATCATCCGCCAGTTGGCGCCAAACTGGAATGTGTGGCTGCCGTGGATCCGTGTCACGTCGTCTGCCAGCTGCGTTACCGGTACGTTCACCAGGATCGAGCGGGCGAAGGAGATCGGATCGGAGAGGTTCCAGAAGCCGACGTTCGAATAGTTGTTGAACCCCGACACATTCACGCCCTCGCGGATAAAGGCGAAGCGGAGATTGTTGATCAGACGAGGGCCGAAGACCCCGGTATAGCCGGCCGCAATCCCCTTGTTGTTACTCTCCGTAGTCTGACTCGGTGGCTGTCCGGGGAATTCGGCTGCGCTGAGCGTCTGGTCGTCCTGCAGGTTGCCGCGCACAAAGATGCGGTGACTGCCGTCTCGCGTAAGATTCCAGTCCAGCTTGACGAGGAAGGTGTTGAGATCCTGAGGCTGCGGCGCGGCAAACGAGTATCCCGCAATGTTCAATCCGCCGTCGGAGCCAAAGGAATTGGGCGTGTTGGGCAATGGATATGCGGGGATTCCATTTCCGTTGGGCAGCTTGCTGGCGCCGTTCCACAATTGCAGCACGGCGGGATTCGGTCCGTTGCCGTTGGGGCAGGTGCCGCTGGCCAGGCATCCCTGGTCGATGCTGCGCAGGTTGGCCGGCGTTAAGCTGTGCTGGTTCCCGTCCTGGCCGATGTAGTTCACCACGCCGGCGCGCAGGCTTGCAGTGGGCACGGCCTGGTTTTGCTGGACAGCCTCCCGCGAGCGCTGCCCCTCATAATTCGCAAAGAAGAACAGCCGGTCCAGCCGCACCGGACCACCGAGCGAAGCGCCAAAGGTATTGCGGATCAACTGGCCCGGCTTGTTGGGCTCGCCGCTCGAGAGCTGCGCTTCCTTGTTGAACCAGTCGTTGGCCACGCCGAAGCGGGTCCGGTTGTACTCGTAAGCGCTGCCGTGCAGTTTGTTGGTTCCGCTCTTGGTCACCAGCGAAACCTGCGCGCCGGAAGAGCGGCCGGCATCTGCGTTTGCGTTCGAAGTGGTCACGCGGAACTCTTCCAGCGAGTCCATCGGCATGCGCAGCGCGCCTGTGAAGGCAATGCCCAGCAATGGGTCGTTGTCGTCCAGCCCATCCACGGTAATGTTCGTTTGGTCGCTGCGGGCCCCGTTCACTGCGCCGCTGCGCGAGTCCGAAGCTTGGTCGGTGTTGGTTCCCAGGTAGGCAACGCCCGCTTGCAGGCTGAGCAACTCGACCGGATTGCGCCCCTCCGACGGCAGCGCAAGGATCTGGGTTGAGTCGAAGGCATTGCCCAACGTCGCATCGGTCGAGTTGAGCGGGCTGCCGGAGGAGACCTGCACGTCTGTGCTGACGGAACCCACCGCCAGGCTGAGATTAAGAGTGGCAGGCGTGTCCACCAGCAACACGACACCCTGGCGCGTGTTGACAGAGAAACCGGGAGCCGTCGCTGTCACGGTGTAACTTCCCGGAGGAACCTGAAGGAACTGGAAATCGCCCTGATGAGCGGAGACAGCAGTTCGCGTCAGCCCTGTCGCAGGATTGGCGAGCGTGACCTCCGCGCCGGGAATCACGGCCCCGCCCGGGTCGGTGATGACACCGCGCAGGGAGGTGGTTGCGCTCTGAGCGAACACGCCGGGTGTTGAAACGAGGAGAGCCGCGGTCGCCAGCAGGATCGCCAGCGTGCTGCCATAAATGGAGGAATGCGGGGAAGAACGTGGAA
>Ga0326727_10007271_pt1 | contig 29440 bp, 27 predicted proteins | sample MB2enrmetagenome_FD_207643 | JGI IMG/M metagenome (GOLD analysis project Ga0326727, IMG submission 207643) | Lab enriched peat soil microbial communities from McLean, Ithaca, NY, United States - MB29MY | ecosystem: Environmental > Terrestrial > Soil > Wetlands > Peat | place: USA: New York... | reverse complement strand
GGCTTGCTTCCATCGTTCACCCTCCGGGTGTGGCCTAGATTTTCTCGCAAAATCTCTATACCACACATCCCGCGAGGGTGAACGTCTTTTCTGCGCTTTTCCGCTCATACCAATCGCGATTGTTGGGAGACATCGGGCAACGCGGGCTTGTTGGTTTCCGGGTTTGTTGCTAAACTGAGTCATTGCAGATTTGGGGTCGATTCCGGCTCATATTGCAGGCTTGCTGGCCGGGTCCGCGAGGCATTTCATGGCAGATGAGAAACAGCAGGAGCCCTCGGGGTTCAGAGTGGTTGACCGCCGTACCTTCACTTCGGAAGGTTCCCGGCGCAAGGAAGATTCACCCGAGGTGAAGAAGGCTGAGCCGTCCCCACCGGCGGAGAGGAAGGAGCGCCCGCTCGTGGTGGAACCCGATGAGGCCGAGCTTGCCGACGAGCCGTCGGGTTTCGAAACCTTGGTCTCCTATCTCAGCACCACCACCATGTTTCAGCTTGGCCTGATTGCGGGCCCGGGCGGCGAGCGCATCCCTTCCGACATGCCCAACGCCCAACGCACCATTGACCTGCTCCAGGTTCTACAGGAAAAGACCAGCGGGAACCTGACGGCCAACGAATCCCGCCTCCTCGACGACGTCCTTTACGAACTGCGGATGACGTTTGTGGAATTGCAGAAGCGGCAGGCACGCAAAGGGTGATGACTCTCAAGTTTCTCGGCACCGGAACCTCCACGGGGGTGCCCATGCTCGCCTGCCACTGCTCCGTCTGCACCTCCCCCGACCCGCACGACAAGCGCACCCGCCCGTCCATCCTGCTGGAGTACGACGGCCGAGTGGTGGTGATTGATACCACTCCCGACTTCCGCGCCCAGGCCTTGCGGGAGGGCTTAACCCGTCTGGATGCCGTGATTTTTACCCACCATCACGCCGATCACATCCTGGGCCTCGATGATACACGCGTGTTCTATTTCCGGCAGCAGGTGCCGATTCCCATTTTTGCCGAAGCCCGCTGCATGGCGACGGTTCGCACCGTCTTCGCGTATATCTTCGACGGAAACTACCCCTTCGGCGGCGTGGGCAAACTCGATCCGCACCTGATCGACGGGCCTTTTGAATTGTGGGGGCTGAACTTTACGCCCGTCCCGGTGCTGCATGGCAATCTGCCGATTTTGGGGTTCCGCTTTCGTGACGCGGCTTATGTCACGGATGTCAGCGAAATTCCGGAATCCAGCATTCCCCTGCTCGAGGGCCTGGACATTCTCATCATCGACGCTCTTCGCCACAAGCCTCACCCCACCCACCTTTCCCTCGCGCAGGCGGTGGCGATGGTCGAACGGCTGAAGCCGCGGCGCGCCTTCTTTACGCACATCGCCCACGAACTCGGCCATGAAGCCACCAACTCTGCCCTGCCCGCGCACGTGCAATTGGCTTATGATGGGTTGAGGCTGGAATTGTAATGGGGGAGAAAGCCGAAACTCGAAACTAGAAACTCGAAATTCGAAACTGCTAACTCGCCGCTATCTTCGAGTTTCGAATTTCGATTTTCGGATTTCGATTTTCGTTTCGCATATGCGCGTCATCAGCAACCTTCAGGAACTCGGCGAACCCTTGGCGCCCAGTGTAGTGACCATTGGGAATTTCGATGGTGTTCACCTGGCCCACCAGACGTTGCTGCGGCGCGTCGTGGAAGTGGCCCGGCCGCAGGGCTTGCGGGCGACGGCCGTCACGTTTGAGCCCCACCCCATCAAGCTTCTCGCCCCCGACCACGCCCCCAAACTCCTCACGCCGCTGCCGCGCAAGGCGGAGTTGATCGAAGCAACGGGAATCGACCTGCTGGTTGTTCTGCCCTTTACCCGCGAACTGGCCCGCCAATCGCCCCTGGAATTCGTGCGCCGGGTTCTGGTTGACCCGCTGCACGCATCGTCCGTGCATGTCGGACCGAATTTTCGCTTCGGCTATCGCCAATCGGGCGATACGGAAATCCTGGAAGCTCTGGGAAATCAGGAAGGGTTCCGCGTGGAGGTATTGCCCCTGATCTACGTGCGAGGTGACCGCGTTTCCAGCACGCGCATCCGGGAACTCCTGACGGAGGGGTATGTCCATAAAGCCAATCGCCTGCTGGGACGGCCGTTTTCTTGCCGTGGGCCGATCGTCGCCGGAATGGGTGTGGGCCGCAAGCATACGGTGCCTACGCTCAACCTGGCTCCCATTGAGGAACAACTGCCCAAAGTCGGCGTCTACGTGACGCACACCCTGCTGGGCGGAGTAGCCTACGATTCCGTGACCAACGTTGGATTCAAACCGACCTTTGGCGACCATCGGCTGACCGTGGAAACCTTCCTGTTGAATTTCTCCGGCCAAATCGACGCCGCCGACATGGAAATCGAGTTTCTCTACCGCCTCCGCGACGAGATGAAGTTTCAGAATCCCGCCATCCTCAAAGTGCAGATTCAGGAAGACGCGCGCCGCTCACTGAAGTTCTTCCGCCTCCTCAAAGAATACCGTCAGCGGCGAAACAGGAGTAAGATGTCGTGCCAGACAGGTTGAAGAATGGTCTACAGTGAATCTTAACCCTCTGGAGAGGTAAGAGAATGGGAACACCTGAAGCCGGGCCGAAGCGCTCGAGCGACCGTGTCACGACGGTCATTCAAATCCGGATTTTCGGCTCCGATCTGGAAGGCCGCGCCTACAGTGCGCAAGCGCGAACGCTGCTGGTGAGCCGTAATGGGGCACTGATCCTGGTGGACCGCAATCTGACTCCCCAGGAAGAAATCGTGATTCACCGGGAGCTCACGGGCAAGGAATCGCCAGCGCAGATTGTCGGGCAAGTGCGCAAGGAGCCGGACGGATTTGTCTACGGCGTAAGGCTTCTCGATACCAGCGTCAATCTGTGGGACATCGAGTTCGTTCCTTTGACCGAGGAGCAGCTAGCCGTGGGGCGCACCTTGCTGGAGTGCGCGAAATGCCGGCTTCGCGAGGTGGTTTATCTGGAGGAGTTCGAGACCGAGGTTTTTCACGCCAACCGATACATCTATCACGACTGTAAGCGCTGCCGCGAGGCGACGATCTGGAATGAGACGGCACACGAACCCACGCAGAAAAAGGGGAATGCTTTACCGCCTCCCGCTCCCCCTCCCCCGCCCCCGCCTACTGCCGAGCCTCGCACTAAGAACGAACGCCAGTACAATCGTGTCCATTGCAAGCTGCAAGCCCGCATTCGCTACAAACAGTATTATGAAGAAGAAGTTCTGGAGGTCAACGACGTCTCGCGCGGCGGCATTTCCTTTACCACCCGCAAATATCTAACCCCCGGGACCAAAATTGATGTCGCCATCCCCTATTCGCCGGGCATGGCGAACATTTTCGTTCCTGCGGAAATCGTTCGCATCAAGGAGCTTCCAGACAAAGGCCTTTATGAGTACGGCGCCGCCTACGTCAAGCGCTGACAAATCCGGGCACGAGGATTCAGCGGTAAGGGTCTATTGCAGGGTTACGAGGGGAGTCTCGCGACCTTCCGGCTCAGGCGGAGGTGCAATCTCGGCGGGAGCGGTATTGACGCCGGCAGCCTTGTCGGCGATAAAGCGTTCCACCTCTTCCAACAAGGCAGGAACGATCTCTTCTTCTTTGACGCGCCGGATGGCTTTCCCTTCCCGGTAAATCATGCCATTGCCGCGGCCGGCAGCGACGCCCAAGTCCGCCTCGCGCGCTTCGCCGGGACCGTTGACGGCGCACCCCATCACCGCCAGGCTGATGGGAGTCTTGATGTGTTTGGTGGCTTGCTCAATCTCTCCGGCGATCTTGAACAGGTCAACTTCCAGCCGCCCGCAGGTTGGGCAGGCGATCACAACGGGGCCGCGGCTGCGCAATTCTAAGGACTTCAGCATCTCGAAGCCCACGCGCACTTCTTCCACCGGATCGGTGGCAAGCGAAACGCGGATGGTATCGCCAATCCCTTCCGCCAGCAGCATCCCCATACCCACACAGGACTTTACGGTGCCGGAAAACTGCGTGCCTGCTTCCGTAATGCCCAGATGCAAGGGGTAATCCACTTGCCGGGAGAGCAAACGATAGGCGGCGACCGTCAACTTCACGTTCGAAGCCTTTAAGGAAATGATGGTGTCGGTGAAGCCCAAGTCCTCCAGAATCCGGATGTGGTATAGGGCGCTTTCAACCATGGCCTCCGGTGTGGGGTAGCCGTACTTCTCCAGCAAACGCCGTTCGAGTGAGCCGGCATTGACGCCAATGCGAATAGGGACGTTTTGTTCCTGAGCGCGCCGAACGACCATGCGGACTTTTTCGGCGTCGCCAATATTGCCGGGATTGATGCGCAACTTATCGATGCCCGCGTCCAGGGCCATCAAGGCAAACTTGTACTGGAAGTGAATGTCAGAAACCAGGACGGATTCGGGGCAGCGCTTGCGGATTTCCGGCAGCGCTTGGGCAGCCTCGAGATCCGGCACGGCCAGGCGGACAATCTCGCACCCGGCGGCTTCCATTTGCTGGATTTGCTCGACCGTCTTTTCCACCTCGCGTGTGTCCGTCTTGGTCATGGATTGCACGGCGATGGCAGCATCTCCCCCAACCGTAAGGCGTCCGACCTTGACAGGACGGGTTTTCCTCCGCGGTGGGAAGAATTCGGTGTCGCTGAAATTCACGGAAACTCCTTGAAGCAGGGATTAGGGGTTAGGGATTAGGGGTTCGGGGCGCAAGGGTTCCTGTTTTTCCCGAATCCCTAACCCCTAATCCCGAGTCCCGATTCAATAAGGCCTAAACGTCTTCACCAAGTCATTGTACATCACGAAGGCCGCGAGCAAGAGGAGGAAGACGATTCCCACTTGCACGAAGCGCTCCTTGACTTCCAGACTCAAATCTCGCCGCATCAAACTCTCAACGAGCAGGAGGAGGATCACGCCGCCGTCGAGGACCGGAATGGGGAGCAGGTTGAAAATGCCCAGTTGCAGGCTGATGAACGCAACCAGGTAAATGAGGTCGGGAAGCCCCGCCCGGTAGGCTTCTCCGGAAGCCTGCGCAATCCCGATGGGGCCGGAGAGCTGGCGCGCCGACATGCGCCGGGTCAGGATCTTCCCCAGCACGTCGAAGGTGACAAGGCTCATATGCGCACTGTCATTCAGAGCCAGTGATATTGCCTGACCCCAAGGCAATTGACGGACCACCATCCCCGGACGGAATGCAAAACCCACCCGCCAGCGTTTTTCGCCCATCAACTCGCTATAGACAGGTTGAACCGTGATTTGAAGCTCTTTACCGGCACGGAAAACCTCAAAGGTCACGGGTTTGCCATTGCCCGTCTGAATGGCATAAGCGACGTTCGGATAGTAGAAAACCCGGTGCCCGTTGACTCCCACAATTTCGTCACCGGGTTTCAGTCCAGCCTTGCTGGCGGGAAGTCCAGCCTCCACCTCTTCGAGAATGCCGGGGGCGACCGGTTCCCATCCCGCATAGCCCTCCCGATTGGGGCCCTTGGCGATCGGCGTAATGGAGGTTTTCACCATCGCGCCATTGCGCTCAAGTTCCACAGGGATGGCTTCGTTCACGGTAGTCATGACTTTTAAAGCGACGTCCTCCCACTTGGGGTTATCCTGTGACCCAAAACGGAGGATCAGATCCTCGGGTTGAATATTGGCCTGGGCGGCGGGCGACCCAGCCTCCACATCGCCGACGCGGGCGGCTTGGTCCAGGTAGGCGGGGCGTTGAAAATGGTAGTGGTAAAGTCCAGTCGTCAGGACAACGGCCAGCAGGACGTTCATCGCCGGCCCCATCACCACAATTATAAAGCGGTGCCAGCGGGGTTGTGACAAGAACTCCGCCTTGTCCCCCTCGCGGACTTCGGACGGATCGTCCCCCGCCATTTTGACGTAACCCCCGAATGGCAAAGCGCTGATGCGGTAATCCGTGTCGCCGTGCTTAACATGAAGGAGCGTCTTTCCAAATCCCAAGGAAAACACCAAGACGCGCACGCCAAAGGCTTTCGCGGCCATGAAGTGACCCAACTCATGGATGAAGATCATAATCCCCAGGACCACGGCCACGACTAGCGCATCGGTCAAAAAACTTCCCATGTGAGCGTCCTTTTCCCTAGTTAGAAATGCCAGAAATCTCCAGCGCCGCGCGGCGCCGGGCTTCCCGATCCCCTTCCAGAACGTCATCCAGCGAAATGACTTTCCGGCACGTGTCCATTTGCCGCATCACCTTTTCAATCAGCCGGGGGATGGCGGAGAACCGCAGACGGTGATTCAAAAAGGCCTCCACCGCAACTTCATCCGCGGCGTTCAGAACGCAGGGCGTAATCCCCCCTTGCGCCAGGGCCTGGCGGGCCAAATCAAGGCTGGGGAATCGTTTGGTGTCGGGCTTCTCAAAATGCAGCCGGCCCGCCGAGATGAGGTCAAGCCCTAGCCCAGTTTCGGTGACGGCCACACGGTCCGGATAAGTCAGCGCGTATTGAATCGGAATGCGCATGTCCGGTACCCCTAATTGCGCCATCACCGAACCATCCTGAAATTCTACCATGGAATGGATGATGGATTCAGGATGGATTACAACGTCGATTTGTTCCGGAGCGGCTCCAAAAAGCCAGTGAGCTTCAATGATTTCCAAGCCTTTGTTCACCAGCGTTGCCGAATCAATGGTGATCCGTCCCCCCATATGCCATATTGGATGCTTCAGGGCTTGCTCAGGACTTATGGAATCGAACCCCCGCCGGGGGGTTCGCAGGAAAGGTCCCCCCGATGCGGTCAAAATGAGGCGTTTGATTTCCTTTCGCTGCCCGGCGCGGAGACACTGGTGCACGGCGCAATGCTCGCTATCAATGGGAAGAACCTCGATCCGCCTTTGAGCAGCGGCGCGCATCACCAGTTCCCCGGCGGCTACCAAGGTCTCCTTGTTGGCCAGGCCCAGGTGTTTGCCAGCGCGCACCGCTTCATAGGTGGCCACCAGTCCCGTGGTGCCATGCGAGGCGGAAACCACGAAATCCACGGAATCGTGAGTTGCGGCTTCAACTTGGCCCTCGCCCCCAAAGGTGATCTTTATCCGCCGGGTGTATCCAAGCTGCTTCAGGCGCTCACGCAAAGGTTCCTTGTATTCGGGTTGGCTCACCACCACGATATGGGGATGGTGCTTCACCACCTGCGCGACAAGCACCTCCAGGTTCTTCCCCGCCGAGAGCGCCTCCACGCGGAAACGCCCCGGCAGGCTCTCCACCACGCGCAGACAGTTCTGGCCGATGGAACCGGTGGAGCCGAGGATGCACAAGCCCTGGGTCATGGGAAAAATCCTAATATTGACAAGGCGAGCCAGAAAGCCGGCGCGGCAAAGAGCAGGCTATCGATGCGGTCGAGAAATCCTCCGTGGCCCGGCAGGAGAGTGCCGGAATCCTTTTGGTTGGCTCCCCTCTTGATGGCGGACTCCACCAAGTCACCCGTCTGGCCCGCCACGGCTACCCATGCAGCAAGCAAAATAGCCATTTTCACGTCGGCGGTCTTCCAGACCCAATGTGCAAAGGCCCAGGCGGCAAGGAGGCTTCCTGCCAACCCCGCCAGTGAACCCTCCCACGTTTTACGGGGAGAAATGCGGGCAAAAAACGGAATGCGGCCCATTGAGCGGCCCACCAGATATGCACAGGTGTCGCCCGCCCAAATAACCAGGAATAAAAACAAAACTAAGTGGGATCCGAGGGTCAAGCTCGACGGTCGATCCATGGCGCCGGTGAGCACCCAGCCATATCTGAACAGATCCTCTGAAAACCGAACTGGCACCAGGGACGATAGAGAGAGGCCAATATACAAGATTCCAAAAACTGTGACAGACGTAGCCACAAGGTAGTCTTTTAAATCCGTGCTTGGCCGCATAGCAATTGTGGGAATGAGCAGCACCAATAACGCCACGAGCATGAGTGTGACATCGGAGTGGTTCAAATGCCTTGGCATCGCCTGCGCCACGCACAACGCGACGCTTGCCACACAGCCAATCCAAGGGAAATTCTTATAGCCCATAGCGCGGCACAATGCAAAGTACTCCCTCAAGGCAAGGACCACCGCCGCCGACACCGCCAGCACAAAAAGCCATTTCGGGGACCACCCAATCAGGTAAACGACGGGGGGAATTAACAAGAGGGAAGTCAGAGTGCGTTTGAGCATGCGCAGAACAGACGAAATTCGAAAATCGAAACTCGAAATTCGAAACTCGCTACGATTTTCGAGTTTCGAATTTCGAGTTTCGGCCTTTCCGGTCAGCTCAGTCCCAGGCCGCCGTAACGGCGCTCCCGCTTCTGGAAATCGACGATCGCCTGGAACAGATCCCTTTGCGTGAAGTCCGGCCAGAGCGTTTCCGTCACCCAGATTTCCGCGTAGGCCACCTGCCAGAGGAGAAAATTGCTCAGGCGCAATTCCCCGCTGGTGCGGATCAGCAGGTCGGGGTCCGGCAGGCCGCGAGTGTAGAGGTGCTCACTCAGCAGGGACTCATCAACCGTGATCGATCCATTTTGCTTGGCATGGGCCAGCAGTTCGCGCACCGCATCCACCAATTCCGCCCGCCCCCCATAATTCAGTGCCAAAACCAGGCGCAGTCCGGTATTTTGCCGGGTTCGTTCGAGCGCATTCTGCAAGTCCTGGAGCACGGGTTGGGGCAGTTCCTGAATTCTCCCGATAACCTCCAGCCGGATGTTCTGCCGGTTGAGTTCGCCGATTTCCTTTTTCAAGTATTCACGCAGCAAGCCCATGAGGAGCTTGATTTCCGTGTGCGGGCGCTTCCAGTTTTCCACCGAAAACGCATACAAGGTCAGGTAAGGAACGCCCAGGCGCGCACACGCCTCCACGGCATGTCGCACCGCGCTGATTCCCGCCCGATGGCCGGCGATGCGAGGCAGGCGCCGCCGCTTGGCCCACCGCCCATTCCCATCCATGATAATGGCAATGTGCCGGGGCAGACGGTCGAGATCGATCTGGGCGAGGAGATCTGCTTCGATTGGTTCTGTCTTCACGGGAACTCAGACCTTGTCACATCCGAAATCAATAGAAACCCTAACATACCCGCGTGGTTACCGCAAGCAATGCGCGGAGCAAGCGTTGGGCAAGTTTCATGGTAAACTCACTTCCAGATCAACTGTGCTTCCCCGGGGTCGGTCGATGAGGAAGTCTCGTCAAGACCTTCAGAGGTTGGTCGAAGAGGAACTTCGCAGGCGTGCTGCTAAGCGGCCCCCAACCCCGCTGTACCAGAAGATTATGTTCTGGGTCGTAATGCTAGTAACGCTTTTCCTGATGATCGCAGTCGTGTCTTCTCGATAACAAGCGAAGGCCGGTTCACAGAGAGAGCGGCCATCGCCTTGCCCCATGCAGGAGACGGAGGACCGTCACCGCGTCCTTTGTAACGCGATAGGCAGCAATGTAGGGAGTCCCGACGATCACCAACTCGCGCGTGCCTGGGACGCGGCCAATACGTCCTGCCCCGGGGTGTGCGGCCAAGACGCCGGTCTGCCTTCGAATCTCATCATGCATACGGTAGGCCGCCTTCGGATTGTCAGCGGCGATGTAAGTCACCAGTTCAGCCAAGTCGGTGCGCGCCAAAGGATGCCATTCGACCCTCACGCCCGAACCTTCTTACCCGTGATTCGGTCGATAATGGCGCGTGTTTCGGCCATTACGGCATCATGCGGAATGCCTGGGCGCGGATCGTCGAGGGCTTGCTGTACCTCGGCACGGAACCAGGCGTCATGCTCCCGCGCCTCACGCTGGCGCTGGACGAACTCGCGCATGAAGTCGCGTACGATTTGTGAGGCGGGCCGGTGCGCCGCCTCGGCTTCGGCCGCAAAGGCGTCCCGGAGATCGGATTCCAGCTTGACCGTGAAGACGGCTTCCTTCGCCATGGGGCAACCTCCTATGCAATCACAATGACTATACCACGTCATTACCTTGGCTGTACTTCATTTCTTGATTCCTGCACGATGGTGCAAATCTATTCTGAAGGTCTGCGGTTCGTCCCCAGTTTACGACCAAAAGCCACGACCTAAAGAACAGGTCCGCGCTACAAAGGTGAGAGCGCGCACACCGAGGCCGAAAGCGGTTCGGTTCTACTGCTTACCGCCCACTGCCTTCCCTTACCCCGGCAACTTGCCGGGCATGAGGCTGGTGACGGCCAACAAGGCGGTCAGGACGATCATGACGATGCAAGTTGCCCAGGCGATGATATTGAATGAGCGGCTATTCTTATACGGCCCCATGAGGTCTTCGCGGTTGGTGAGTTGCAGCATGAAAATGACGACAAAAGGCAGCAGGATACCGTTGGCAACCTGGGAGAGCAGGATGATAGGAACTTGTTGGTCCTCACTGAGAAGGATAACGGCCAGCATGCCCAGGAAAATCAAACTGGTGTAAAGCCAGTAAAAGGCCGGGGCTTCACCGAACCGCTTATTGAGGCCGGATTCGAGTCCCAACCCTTCACAAACATAGTAAGCGGTAGCGAGGGGCAAAATGCAGGCGGAAAAAAGCGAAGCGTTGACGAGCCCAACCGCAAACAGCGCACTGGCCGCATGGCCGGCCAGAGGTTGGAGGGCCATCGCGGCGTCGCCCGCATCTTTAATATCCCGGTGACCGGTCAAATAGATCGTGGCGGCGCAGGCCACGATAATGAAGAACGCCACCACGTCGGTCATGATGCAACCGACGATGACATCCAGGCGTGAGTAGATGTAATCCTTGAGCTTCACCCCTTTTTCCACGACGGCGGACTGGAGATAGAACTGCATCCACGGCGCAATCGTTGTCCCCACCAAACCAATGACCATATAGAGGTAACCGGAACTGAATTGGAATGAGGGCTTCACCGTGCTGATCAGGGCGCTTGACCAATCGGGATGTGCCAGGAAGCAGGAGATAGGATAGGCCAGATAAATAACGCACGCCGCCAGAAAGACTTTTTCCACGTAACGGTAACTTCCCTTCACCACCAGCAGCCACACGAAAACGGCCCCCATGGGGACCGCCACGAATCGGCTCATATGGAAGACGGACGTTCCCGAAGCGAGGCCGGCAAACTCCGATACGGTGTTCCCCAAGTCGGTGATAATGAGCAGGACCATCAAGATGAAGGTGGTCCGGAAGCCATATTCCTCGCGGATCAGGTCCGCCAGGCCTTTGCCGGTCACCACCCCCATGCGGCCCACCATTTCCTGGACGATAATCAAAGCCACGGTGATGGGGATCAGCGTCCAGAGCAGCGAGAACCCATACTTCGCTCCCGCCACGGAATAGGTGTAAATGCCGCCCGCGTCGTTATCGACATTGGCGGTAATGATGCCGGGGCCCAAGACGGCAAAGAAGATCAATAGCTTGGCGCCAAAGTTTCGAAACTTCTTGTAGTTCACCGCCATGGGAAGTCTCCAAGTACAGTGATGAGTGACCAGTGACGAGCAACCGAAAGACGAAAATCGAAACTCGAAATTCGAAAATCGCGACGAATTTCGCGCTCCGTTTTTCTGTTGCTTGTCAGTCGATACTTGTTACTCGGCTTAAATCGCGGCGAGTTTCGAATTTCGAGTTTCGATTTTCGTCTTTCGGCCTTTGACGGCTCGTCACTCGTCACTCTTCACTCGTCACTTCCGGTTGATCACATGCTCCAGGACGTCGTCAGCGGTGACAATGCCCAGTAAGTGGCGTTCTTCGTCGACGACGGGAAGCGACATCAAATTGTACTTATGAAAAAGATCCACCACCGCTCTTGCGCTCTGCTGCGCCTCCACTGAAATCAAGGGTTCGGTGGCAAGGTCCTTTAGCGGTGTGCTGGAGGCGGCAAGCACAATCCGCCCGATGGGCACGGCCCCGGTCAGAACCGTCTCGGAATCGATCAAAAGAATCTGCTGAACGGCTTCCACCTGCCCCTCGAAATTCCGCAAGGCCTCAATGGCCCCCTCGACGGTGGCGGAATCATGCACCACAACGTACTCGTTGGTCATCATCGACCCGGCGGTATTCTCCTCGAACGCCAACAGTTCTCTGACTTCCTCGGCCTCATCCTTCTCCATATCCGCGAGCACTTCCGCCGAAGTTTCCGGAGGAAGCTGGTTCAGGACGTCGGCCGCTTCATCGGGAGGCATCTCTTCCACAATGTTGGCCGCTTTCTCCGCGGAGATGCTTTCGAGCAAATCCGCCTGCATTTTGATGGGAATCTCGGAAAGAGCGTGCGCAGCGGTTTCCTCATCCAACGATTCGATCAAGGCTTTTTGTTCGTTGTAGCTTAGCTCTTCCATAATGGCCGCGATGTCGGCGGGATGCAATTGCGCCAGCCGGTCATAGGAGATGCGCAGCTTCACGCGGCGCGCCGGATCCGATTCAATGAGATTCACAAATTCCCACTGGATGGTTCGATTCGAAAGGGTGTTGGTGATCAGGCGGATTCGGTGCTTGGACATCGTGCCCTGAAGCAAGCGGCGCACCGCCGCAGCCAGGCCCACGTTGACCGCCACGATCCGCAGTTCGGTGTGCCCGTCGTTAGGCTCGATGTCGAAATCCACATCGTTTACCCGCACCACCTTGCGGTTGTTGACATCAATGATCTGCTGGTCGAGCACATCCTTCTTGATCCGGATAAGCCCCTCATCGGGCGCATAGCACCTTACTTCATCGCGCGGCACATTGGTTTGGCCGGCGCGCACGGAGATGGACTGGATTTGAGCGTAGGTAATACACTGAATGCCCTTGTGAGGAGTGCGGATCAGATAAGAGGCCACCCGCGCCGCCTTATTGCCGGGATCAACGCACAGGTCTTCCAGTTCCCCCAGAAACTCACCCTTTACCCCGTAGAACGGAAGGTTCTGCAGCTCGGTGAAGTAGATCATGGTGATCCTCTCCTCGGTCAAATTAAAATTCGGTGTGGAACCGCAGGGCAAAGAGATCGACAGGCCCGCGGGCGTGGTTATATGCCGGGTCCGGCGCGAATTGATAATCCGCCGTCAACTGGAAGTGTTTCGCGATCTTCCAGTTGTAATACGTTTCGGCGACCCGTTCCGCGCCGTAGTCGAGGGCTCCGTCGCCGATGGTAATGCCCAGACCACCCGCCGCAAGGTACTGCCGATGAACGGCGCTCATGCCGTTGATGACACCGGCAACGCCTACCGTGTCCTGCGGGCGGCGCCATCGCGCCCCTTTCAGGCAGAGCCCCGCCGTGGCGGTGCGATCCACATCGGTAAATTCATACGTCTGGTTTTTGCCATCGCTCCAACCCAGGCGCGCGAAGGCCCCGAGATTCTTGTGGATTTCCTGCTCCAGATTGATGCCAAATCCGTACTTGTACCGGTACGCCGCATTGAGCTGGATATCCTCGCCGAGGCTCGGATTGTTGAGGGTTTCCTGGTAGCTTCCCATGTGCGCCCGCGTGTCGTAGGCAAAAAGGCGTATAGCCCCTGCATGTCCTTTAGCTGAATATCGCCTTTCGAATTCCGCCGCCGCCGACCAGGCATGGGTCAGGTTCCAGTCCATTCGCAACCCGTTCGCAACTTTCGACACCTGGAATATGCCCAGCCGCCCGGTCCATGTGCGCATATTCAGTTCGGCGGCAGCGCCATTCGTAAACCCCAGCGTGTCCGCAGGATAATCCCAGGCGTCATTGGCCATCAAGGACCAATTCATGAACTGCGATCGGGAGTCGTTGGCGTAGGCGTTGGTGTCGAAGATGTCTTTGGCGCTGAGGTGGCCTACCGTAAACGTCAGATTCCGAAGGTTCTTTGTACCGCGCAATTCGGTGGGCCCGTCATCGGCAGCTTCTTTTTCCCCACCGAGGCCGATCGTCTCGCGCAGAAAAGCGCGGCAGAGGTAGGCATCCGGATAAGTCTTGCCGATTCGAAACGCCTCGCCATTTGGAAAGCCCGCCATACCGAGCGTGTTACTCAGGCCGTATCCTTGCCAGATGACCACGTCCCCGAAAAACTCTCCTCCGCGCCACAAGCGTACGCCGCCCATCACGTCCACAGACACGGTGTCTTTAATCTGGGCGCCCGGCGTAAGACTGTTCGCTCCAGTATATCCGGCCCGGAATGAAGGGTAGCCTTGAGCACCAGCCGTGGACTGGAAGTGCAGGTTCCAAGACTGCGGGTCGGGTGGCGTCGAGTTGGTCGAGTCCTGGGGTTGATCCGGGGGAGGACTGCCCTGCCCGCAGGCGGAGGGCCCGGCCATCGCCACCAGAAGCAACACCACGCCCAGCCCTCCCCACAATGTCCAACGCCATCCGGCGCGCTTCCGAATTATGAGGTCATGAATTCCAACCATCGGACTACCCATTCCACAGAAAATGCCCTAAAATCAAAACGCCCCTGGGAGCAAAAGCTCCGCAGGGGCGATCCTGGAAGACCAGGCTGTAAGAACCTGGTTCCTCAAACCTCCTGGTGAGAGCTTTGGCTCCACACAACGTAGTGTCCCGTAATCCGGAACAGCCACATTAGACAAAGCCTTAAGCCGGCCTTGCCTGCTCCACCCGTTGGCTCGTCTCCGAGTTTCTGGGCAGTGGCTTATGTTTGCGTGGTAACCTCGCCTAACGAGGTTGAACCTTTTCACGCGGCATCTCGCCAAGATTTCACAGGCAAGAGGCCGCTGGTTTTTGGTATAGCAGCCCGGAATTTCCCCTGTCAAGAAAAAAGCGCCGCCGAAACAAAATAATATAGATTCTTTATGTCGTGAACAGCCTTTGGCTCATTCCTCTTCCCGCATGACCCATTTGAAGGCCTTCAGGAGCATGTCCTGGTACCGGGGATCATTCCAAACCGCCTCCTCGTGCCCCAGACTGTTGTAATAAACGCGCCCTTTGCCGAACATCCGCGTCCACGCAATCGGCCATCCGTAATAGCGCCGGCGCACCCCCTCCTTCTTGAGGTCCACCGACGCCGGATCGAGCCTTAACAGGACGTGCGACGTGTCAGCCTGAAAATCGGCGATCTGGTAAATCTCGTCGGTAATCTGGAACGACTTCCCCAGCGAACTCACCAACTTGTCGTTTGGGTCGACCACATCGACGGTCACCAGTTGATGCCACGGGTGATCATTGAAGTAACCACCGATAATCTTGTTGTAAACGCCCCACTCGTACCACGTATCGGTGGCGCTGTGGACGCCCACAAAGCCGTGTCCGGATTGGAGGAAATCCACCAGCGCGCTTTTCTCCTCGTCCGTAAAGGGCAATTCCCCGGTGGTGTAGAACATTACCGCAGAGTAATTCTTCAGATTCTCCTTGGTGAACGCCCCCACGTCCTGCGTGACGGTAACCTGAAAGGCCCCCGACTTCTCACCGATTTGCTTTACAATCTGCTCTGAAAGCTCGACGCTCGAGTGGTGATAGCCTTTCGTGAGCGTCATGTAGAGCAGCTTGCCGTTTTTCGGGGCTCGACCCCACACCCCGCCGGGACCGCTGCCCAGGGCTAACACCATCGCTGCTACCAACGACAACCAAACCCACTGATATCGTCTCATGATTCCTCCTCGATATACATTTCCTGAAGATGACAACACGGTGAAGATTGCTCTTTGACTTGTTTCGCCTCACGCCTTTGCGGCATGGCGAGCCACCGCTTGGGTCTTGAGCGCCTTGACAATCTCCCGGCAAAACGCCGGCAAATCCGTGGGCATGCGCGAGGTAATGAGGTTCCCATGGACCACCACCTCTTCATCCACATACTGCGCACCGGCATGAATCATGTCATCCTTGATGGCCTTGAAACAGGTGGCCTTGCGGCCGCGCAGGATGTCCGCCGAGCACAGCACCCAGCCAGCGTGGCAAATCGCCGCGACCACTTTGCCTGCTTTGTCCATTTCCCGCACGAAGTTCAGCATGCGTTCGTCCTGGCGCAGAGTGTCAGGCGCCCAGCCACCGGGAATCACCACCGCGTCGAAGTCCTTGGATCGAGCGTCGGCAATCGATTGGTCAGCGACCACCGGATAGCCTTTCTTGCTGGAGTAGGTTTTCCCTGCTTCCGCCCCTACGGCCACGGTTTCCGCTCCCTCTTCGCGAAAACGCAAAAGGGGATACCAGATTTCCATTTCCTGGTAAAGATCCGCAGCCAAAACGGCAATTCGTTTTCCTTCGAGGTCCATATCTCCCTCCTTTGGACATTATTTTTCCGCCTATGGTATCACAGACGCCTGGCAGTGAATCAGATTGGCTTTTGGCTAAAGCGCCATGTCGCGATTTAAGCGTTTGGGTTATGATAACCAAGACAGTCCCCCTGCACGTCGTAGGGCAAACAGCCCCCTGATCCATCGGAGGATGCTTATGTCGTCGGTGATGAAGACGCTCTTCCTGAACCCACCCAGCTTCGATAAGTTTGACGGCGGAGCAGGCTCGCGGTGGCCGGCGACGCGTGAGATCAGTTCTTTCTGGTATCCGGTGTGGCTCACCTATCCCGCCGGCATGTTGCCGGGCAGCCGACTGCTTGACGCCCCGCCCGCCAAAATCACGCAGGGGGAGACGGTGCGAATCGCGAGCGACTACGATTTTCTGGTGCTGTTCACTTCCTCCGTGGGCTTTGAAAGCGACGTGCGCCTGGTGCGCCGAATGAAAGAAGCCAAGCCCGACTTGAAGGTAGCCTTCGTGGGTCCGGACGTCCAAACCCGGCCCACCGAGTGCCTTCGCGCCAGCGAGGATATTGACTTCGTGGTGCGCGGCGAGTTTGATCATCCGGTGGTAGAGTTCGCCCAGGGAAAACCCCTCGAAGGAATCAGCGGGGCGAGCTACCGGAAGAATGGCGAGATCATTCACAACCCGGCGCGCCCGCTGCTCGAAACGGCGGAACTGGACGAACTGCCTTTTGCCACGGAGGTCTACAGGCGCGACCTCGCGATCGAGAACTACAACATTCCCTTCCTGCTCCACCCCTACGTGTCTTTTTACACCAGCCGAGGTTGCCCGGCGCTGTGTACGTTCTGCCATTGGCCGCAAACCCTTTCCGGTCATGCCTGGCGGGTGCGCTCGCCGGACAACGTCGCCGCCGAGTTCCGGCATGCGATGAAGCTTTTTCCCCAGGCCAAGGAGTTCTTCTTCGACGACGATACTTTCAACATCCGCAAGGATCGGGTGCTGGAAATCTGCGCGAAACTCCAGCCGCTGGGCTTTACCTGGTCGGCCAACGCTCGCACCCATGGGGATTACGAAACGCTGAAGGCGATGGCCGATGCGGGCGCGCGCCTGCTGATTGTCGGTTTCGAGTCGGGCGATCCCCAAATTCTCAAGAACATCAAAAAGGGGGCGACCGTGGAAATGGGCCGCGCCTTTGTGAAGAATTGCAAGAAAGTGGGCTTGGCGGTCCATGCAGACTTTATTATTGGCCTCCCCGGCGAAACCCCGCAGACCATCGCACGCACCATCGAGTATGCCAAAGAGCTTGACGCCGAAACTGTGCAAGTTTCCGTGGCCCATGCCTATCCGGGTACCGAGTTATATGAGTACGCGGCGAAAAACGGCTACCTGGCATCCGAAACTCGCGCCGATGGCAGCGGGCGCCAGTTGCCGCACCTCACCTACCCCGGCCTGAGTCTGGAAGCGATGATGGCGGGAATGAACCAGTTTTATGATTCCTACTATCTGCGTCCGCGCGTCGTCTGGCGCATTGTCCGCAAGGCTCTGTGGGATGCCCACGAGCGCAAGCGCCTGTATGATGAGGCGGTCGAGTATTTGCGCATCCGCGCCGAGCGCTGGAGGTACGTCCGCAAGGGCGCGCAGGCTCGAACCGCGAACCAAGCCTCACATTAAGGAGCAAGCGCGGACCCCAAGGATGGGGGCCCGCGCTACCTGTTCGGATCCGAATCTTGCCGAATACTTTACCAACCGTTCCAAGCTAACTCGGTTCCAGGCGTGAAAGAAACGCCGCGCAGAACCTCTGCGAAACCGGCTTGGCGAAGCGTAAAGAATGGTTCTTGAGCGGCTACCGATGGGTCGGTGTTGTTGAGAAGGTCGACGACGGTCACGAGCCGGTTAGGGTCCGCGCCGGTATCTCCATTTCCGCTAATCGTCGAAGTCGTGGCCCAGATGACGGCGATCTCGCCACCATACACAGCGCCGGTGAGATTGCGAAGGCCGTCGGTGGCAGGTGACCAAGGCAGTCCGGTGGCCGTATTGGTTCCCGTCGGGAAGCCTGGCACGGTATAGGGAGTGCCGAGACCCAGCCCCGTTTGCAAGGTGTAAGCGAGATTCCACTGCTGGGTGGTGGAATCGAATACCCACTTCTGCAATCCCGCCAGGGTCTGAGCGGCGGCGTGCGTGTAGAGATCAGTCCCACCGGTGTAACCGTCACCTTCGTCGGCGACATAGAGCGTATTGGCATTGGCGAACCAGAAGCCGAAGGGGTAATGAGTTATCGCCGGATTGCTCTTATTCGAAATCGCCGGGAAGCCCGTCAGGATGCACATATTGCTGGGAAGGCCTGAGGTCTGGAGGGTGCTCACGTTATAGGCGAGGGGCGAAGAGGGCAAGGCCGCCGAAGGCGAGGGAAGCCCCACGCCATTGGGGCACGCCGTACCGGTGGTGTCAACAAAATAGATGGTGTTGACCCCATTGCCGCCGCTGCCCTTGGAATAGTATAGGACGTTGTTGAAAATGGTGAGGCCTCGGAAGTTGTCATCCTTGCCGATTTTATCCGCCTTGTCGCCCAGTTCCGTAATTGAAAAACTGCTGACGGGGGTCGGTGCTGCCGGAGCCTGGACGCTTTCCAGTTCCTCCACGGGATCGATAATTTGGGCGCCGGCGCTGATAATGACCGAGTCGGGCTGCTTGGAAGCGGTGCCATTTCCGGCATTGCCACCCGTAAAGAAGAAGTCCGCGCCGCTAAGGTTGTTCAGGATCGCCACGCGGCCGTTGTCTCCGGTGTAGGCATTGGTTTCCGTAAAGTGGAAATGGCCGTTCGCGTCAACCTGCGCCACCGCCCGGTAAATATACTCGCCAACGGGATTCGTCGGGTCGATCTCACCGGGGGTATTGGAAGCCGACGCATCGATGGTGTCCACGGGCGCCACATAGCCCATAAAGGTAAGGTATTGGCCGTCGGTGGAGAGGTGCAGGGCCAACTCGGATTTTGAGCTGAAACTGGTAACCAGTTGGTCGCTCGTGTTGGTGATACCGGCCTGGGAACTGTTGGGCACCTCGAGAGTATTGATCAACCAGCCGAAGGGAGTGAGCTGATCGAGAAGAATCTTGGAGGTGATGCCGAAGCTCGAATCGTCATTGTCGTTGTTAAATACATACGGAAACAGCCCGTTATAGCCGGCCATACCACCACATCCACCGGACGCCTCCACACAATTGGGGGGCAGGGGTTCGCCTACCGTAACGTTGTTCGGCTTGTTGTCATACACGCTGCGACTGACCACAAGATTGCCGGGCCAGAAATGTTGGTTCCAATCGAATCCTTGCGCCTTCGCGGGAATGCTGCCCACGAAGGCGCTCAAGAATATCAGGGCCATCCCTCGGGCCAGGGTCTGCCAGAGAGCGTGCCTACGGGAAGCTTTTTCCATCATTTAGGAATCTCCTCTCAGGGGGAAGTTGGGCGCACGGTGGACCGTGCCGCCTAAACGCCCAACACCTTAACAACGGTACGTTAAGAGGAGATGACATTTTGTCTACTAGTCTGTAAACCCGTCCCAGTACCCATTCTCTCCAGGTCTGGAAAGAGAGTCGGGGAATTTGGTAACATCAGCGGGTCAGGGGATCATTCACAAGAGGAGAAACGGCATGACCAAACCCATCGTGCAATCGGTGACGTTTAAGGCTTCCCCGGAAGAACTCTTTGAGATCTTTACCGACTCGAAAAAACATTCTGCCGCCACCGGCGCCAGGGCCTCAGTCAGCGCCAAGGCGGGGGCCAAATGGACGGCTCACGGCGGAATGATCTTAGGGAGAAACCTCTTGGTGGTTCCCGGGCGCATGATCGTGCAAGCCTGGCGCGCCGCGCACTGGAAGGATTCCGACCCCGACTCGATTCTGATGATGACCTTTTCCGCGGCGCCGGGCGGCGGCAAAATCGACTTGGTGCACGCGGGGGTTCCCGAGCATGACCACCAAGGCGTTAGCAAAGGGTGGCCACAGTACTATTGGAAGCCGTGGAAGGCCTACTTGAAGGGGCAGTCCGCAAAAAGCTAAACCGGATTTCTCATCAAGAGGTGTAGCGCGGACCTGCTCTATAGGTCCGCGGCTTTTTCCGGGCCGGTGGGGATGAGCCGGGGTCCTAGCAAGTCGATTAAAAAGGACATAGAGGCGGATTTACGCCGCCATCCGGCGTTGAACAAAATAAGGAAATGGCGGGGTAAACCCGCCGCTACATTACGGCGAGCGACTTCTTCATCAGCGCGCCGGAAAACCGGTCCGCACGACGCCTGCTTACGCCGCTTTCAGCTCCGCCGTGCAGTGGGGGCAGCGGGTGGCTTTCAGCGCGATGCCGCCCGACACGCAATAAGGACATTCCTTGGTAGGCAGCGCAGCGGGAGCCGGGGTCGGCTTCACCATCCGGTTCACCTGCTTCACCAGCAGGAAGACCACGAACGCCACGATCAGGAAATCGATGATGGTGTTCAGGAAGGCGCCGTAGCCGATCACGGCCGCTCCCGCCTTCCGGGCATCCACCAGCGAATCATAGTGCGTTCCCGACAAGTTAATGAAGAGGTTCGAGAAATCCACATGCCCCAGAACCAGCCCGATCGGCGGCATGATGATGTCGGTCACCACGGAGCTGACGATCCGCCCGAAGGCGGCGCCAATGATGATGCCGACGGCCATATCGATCACGTTGCCGCGCATCGCAAATTCTTTGAATTCCTTCAGCATATTTTTCCCCTCGTCGTCATGGAGCAGTCATGGACTCACTTCGCGGCGTTGCCGAAAGTCAGCCGCAGGCCGGTGGAGAACAGCAAGTCATTCGACTTCTTTCCTGCCGGCGGATCGCTGAGGTAATAATCGTTGAACGAGGTCTGCCAGCTCAGAAGCTTGGTGAGCTTGGTCACCAGGCCCATGCTGATCGTGCTGCGATAATTTCCCGTCGACGACATGTTGGGGTAGAAAAACACCGTTTCGGTGAAGGCCGAGGACGCTAAGAACTTGTGGGTAAGGGCCTCCCCCAACAGGACTTCCGCGGAAGAGCGATTGAACGTGGTGAAGAACTCCCGGTCGAAGGTGCCGCCGAGCAGCAGGTCGAACGTCGTGCGACTGTTCTTGACCGCGTGGTAGCCGGCGCCCGCGCCGATCACCGTCCGCAAATCGAGGTCCTGGAAGCGGTCGTTGAAGAGATCCACGGTGCCAAAGCCGAACGTCTTGTTGCTCACGTTCAGGTCGTAGCGGACTCCCCCGGCAATGGACTGGGCGGTCGTGGAGGTCACCCCGTTTACAGCGCTGCGGGAGAACGCCGAGTTGGTGTAAAGGAGGATCTTATCTCGCGTGGACGCGCGCACCGCATTTAGCCCGAAGGTAAAGTTGGTGCTGTCGGAATTGCCGCGTACCAGGCCAGCCCCGGTGTCAAGGGTGCCGGCCCATAAATCCCCCAGGTGCGGGTGTTGCAGCCGGTCCAGCGCCGCCTCGGCCTTTTTCTGCTCGTCCGCGTTGCGAAGCGAGGTCACATCAGCCCTCTCCACCGGCACGCTGCCCGACTCTTTGGTGGCCACCGCCAACTTGCTGTCGTTAGTGGTGACGGGTCCGACGATCACTTGCCCGCCTTTCGTTCCCACGTAGAGAGGCTGGGTTGACTCGATCTTCTGTACGAAGTCCCACTTAAGGGTCACGGCATCCGCATATTCCGTCTTGATGACCAGCGTCTTGGCGTCGGAATTGATGATGGTGCCGGTGATTCGATCACCATTCTTCAACGTGATTTGGTCGGCGAAAACCGCTGGCGCCAAAATGACGACCAACAACACTGCTAGTTGAATCCTTCTCATTATTGAAAAACCTCCCTCGGACGATTTGCCCCAGGAGAATTAAGCGTGGTTCGAGCCGCCTCGAGGTATACACCACACTCAGATAAGCCACGCACGCTATTGGGCTCTTTTTGAATCTGCTGCCCTGGTCGCTAGAGGGCCGAATACCCACCCGCATTTGCGACTGAGAATCGTAATCCCGATTTCGCTTTTTTTGTGTTGCGCTTAAAATTATACACTAGTTTGGCTTCAACTGAGCGACCTCGGCGCATTTTGGTAGTGGGTAAATCTGATGTAGAGGCGGCTTTACGCCGCCATTTGGCGAGGTAAACTCGCCTCTACAATTCTGGATTTTGTACATTTCCTATGGGGCGGCTTCTCCATTCCATCAAATGCACAGCCAGGAGTGGCTGTGCCACGGTGGCACAGCCACTCCTGCCTGTGCGTTCTTGCCTCATCATAATATAGAACGGCGAGATAAGACGGTCGCCCCGGCGACCCTGCTGAGGCAGTCTACGGCGAGGCCCGGATGGTATTGAACAGCGCCTTGAAAGTATAGGCCGCCTCGGCGCTTTCCTTGGGCGCCGAGGCGTCTCCATAATAGGCCTTGATGAAATCGCCGGTCCCTGCCCAATTGGTCTGGAGAACGCCGAGCAGGCGGGGCGCAATGGTCTGCTCGGCGTGGGCGCGAATGGAGCGGACCACATCCAGCTCACCGAGAGCGACCTGGGTGTTCCGCCACGGGGCGTAGAGTACGCGGAAGCCCTGCACGGCAAAGTATGCTGCGGTGGCGGGAACGGAATCGTAATGCCAGTCGCAAATCACGATATCGCGAGGCACCAGGTTGATGGCAAAGGCCGTCCCATTCTCACTGCCCTCCCACTCGCCGACGCCCGTGGTGCTGCCGTCAATAAACCGATCGCCCCACATCCACATTTCGCGATGCTTCTCCTCCAGGTGATCGTGAAGGGTGCGCACTTCCTGGGCAAAGAGTTCGGCACGATTGCGGGATTTGCAGCGGGGGCAATCCGGGTCCGCGAGAATGAAAACCTCGTCCATCCCCACGTGGACGGCATCGGCTTCGCAAGCATCGGCGAGCTCGTCCAAAAGGTCGAAAACCACCTTGTGCAGGGCGGGATGCAGCGGGCAAAAGCTTCGGCAATAGATGTCTTTGTTCTTCGGGTATTTCCCCGGGGTCTCATCGAAGTCGGGATGAGCGCGCAGCAGACCAAAAGTCTGTTCCGCCCATGACTGGTGCCCAAGTTGGTTAATCAGTGGGATCAATCGCACCCCCGCTTCGTGGCAGGCCGCCACCAGGGCTTTCACGTCGGCCTGGGAAAGCGCATCGGCGTCCACCACTTCCGGGTGGCTCGTGTACTGGTAGCGATAATCGAATTCCATCACCAGCAGGTTGACGCTTTCTTTGGGCAGCGTCTCGCGAATGAACCGAACGGTCAGGGGAACTTCCTCCGGTTTGGGCGCCATCAAGTAAAGTCCCCTGACCGGCAGCGAAGGCAGGGGGGCGCAGATGGCTGCCATGGATATCAAAATACCGAGCAGCGGCGTTATTGCCGCACGAATCAACACGTCTCTCATGAGAACACCTCTGACAGCCGACAACTGGCAACCAGCGACTACGGTCTCAGTGCCCCCGTGGTTCCGACGTAGAGCGCATAGAGCGACGTGCTCGCGGCCATAAACAGGCGGTCTCGTTTGGCGCCGCCAAAGCAGATGTTGGCGCAAATTTCCGGCAAATGGATCTTACCAATCAGTTGGCCGGCGGGGGAAATAATGTGGACGCCGTTGTAGTCCTCGCCTCCCCACCCCGCGCCCGCCCAGATGTTGCCGTCCACGTCGGCGCGAATACCGTCGGCAATCCCCGCGCCCATGTTCACAAACACCCGGCCATTGGCCAGGCGGGCGCCGTCCACCACATCATAAACCCGGATGTCATGCGAATAGTCCGGGTTCTCGGTGCCGCTGGTGTCACAGATGTAGAGCAGTTTCTCATCGGGAGAGAAGCACAGGCCGTTGGGCCGGCGCATGCCACCCTCCACCACGGTGGCCGCGCCGGTATTGGGATCGAGCCGATAGACGTTGCAGGGAAGCTCGAACTTGTCCTTGTGGCCCTCGTAGTTGCTCAAGATGCCGTAGCCGGGGTCGGTGAACCAAATGCTGCCGTTCGAGTGCACCACCACATCGTTGGGGGCGTTGAACGGCTTGCCCTGGTAGTGATCCATGAGCACGGTAACGGCGCCATCGAGCTCGGTGCGGGTCACGCGGCGCGAGTCGTGCTCGCAGGTGATCAAGCGGCCTTGCTTGTCACGCGTGTTGCCGTTGGCGTAGTTGGAGGGAGAACGGAAAACGCTTACTTCTCCGGTTTCCTCCACCCAGCGCATCATGCGGTTGTTGGGGATGTCGCTGAATACGAGATATCGCCCATCGCCAAACCATACCGGGCCCTCCGCCCAGCGCGTGCCGGTGTAAAGCCGCTCGAGGGCGGCATTGCCCTGCCGGTATTTGGCAAAACTCGGATGGAGGATTTCAATCGCCGGGTCGGGGTACTTGACGATCTTGGGGAGGCTCCAGTCCTTGGCAACTCCCAGAGGATTTGCCGCCAGGCTCGCGCCCGCTGCCGCCGCTGTGGCCATGAATTTTCGTCGTTGCATGGTATCCCGCTCCTCCCGCCTTGGAAAGGCCGAAAATCGAAATTCGCCCCGCTGTTTGAATTTCGAGTCTCCGACTCCTCCCCTTCACATCGCCAATCAACTGTTCCTCGCGCGCCATTCTAGCAGGGTTTTGGATTATGGATTCAGGATTTAGGAGGGGGGTAGTGTAGCGCGGACCCCCGTATTTGGGGTCCGCGGTTCTTCCTTGGCAAAAAGCGCAAATCTCAAAGACGACGTCTGCCCACAGGATGTTAGTCTGCCGTGTATCGAATCGGGGGCCCGCCGCCGAGTGAGAGGAGTACGGAGTCCCCAAAAGCCATGACTGCCATGCGTAAAGGACTCGATATCTTAGGTCAGACGCAAGGGGTCCACAGTGCCTCGTACCTTATTGCCGAAATGGCCTACGTGCAGGTCCTGGATGCCTCAGGTGCGCATTCTCAGGCTAGCGAATTAAAAACCCAAACGGAAGAAGCACTTAACAACTTGTATCGCAATCAATGTGTTCAGTGCCGAATCAGCGTCGCCGCCCTTCACTAGCATGATTCTCTCGATGGCTCGCGGCAATGGCAACCTCTGGGCAATCTACTTGCCGGCTTGCGCTGCCTGGGCGCCCGTGCCGAAGGGATGCGCCCCACTCGGTACTGGGAACCCTCCGTTTGCCATGAAGTCGGTGGAAGCTGTACTCAATCTCCTCCACCAGCCGGCGGGTGGCGCAGCCGGAGGCTTTGAGCTTGGCCCCTTCGCCGTACATCGCTTCCAGTTCGAGGTCCCCCTCAGACCGCCGCTGCAGCAAACTGAAAGATTAACCTCGCGAGATCCCGATGTGGATTCGAGGGTGGCCCGCCTCCATCCAATTCCGCGCACCATTCTAGCAGGATTTAGGAGTGGGGGGGAATCGAGTTGGAAGAGACGGTTGTAGTACAGTTTGAAATTATGCAGTGGCGTAGGTTGGCCAGTCCCCAGCAAGGGGTGTTTTTCATTCCCAACCCGGCTGGTTACACTGGGCTCATGGCTTAGTCTCACCAAGAATCGCCAAGACGTCCCGACTACCGTGAAGGACACGGATAATTTGCAAAGGGTCGCTCCGGGGGTCGTACACGATGATGTAATTCGGAAAGGCCTGGACCGTCCAAAACCGAAGTGGAAGCGGGGTTATCTCCTCGCGGGTCCTACCGCGTAATGGACCTTCGGCTAAGAAGGCGCAAGCACTGTGAACGGCAGCTTCCACACGATTAGCTGCTCCCACGCTATCTCGGGCGATGTAACTCCAAATCTCGAATAGATCGTCAACGGCTTGGGGGGTGAATTGATATCGGCTCATGCCTTGCGCTGTTCGGCCCGCCAAGCACGTTTTCTCTCTTCCATTTGGACGCGCACCTGGTCGGCGTCGATTAATTCTCCCCGCTGGGCGGCGGCATACCCTTCTTCGATTTTGGCTCGGTTCTCGGCGAGCCACGCGTCCCGGTCGCGGAGCAGTTCCAGCGCCCGTTGGATAACTTCCCCGGAATCCTGGTAAGCGCCGGACTGGAGCGCGTCCGCAATCAGCCGCTCGTGTTCTGGCTGTAAGATGATGGGCATGGGCAGATCTCCTTCGACACTATCACCGTACTCCTGGTGTAGGCGGCAGTCAAGATTCAGTGGTAGCCACGGTCACTGCCTTTGTGACCGTGGGCGCTTCGAAGGTGGGACGGAAAAGCCCACGGTCAGGGCTGCACTGGCCGTCGCTACCCGTTGCACTAGGCATCGTGCTTAGTTCTTGCCGCGAGATCGGCGAATACAGCTTTGAAAGCTGATTCAATCTTCTCGTAATCGAATATTCCCGATTGGCCGGCGAGTAAATCTTCCACTAACCCACCCATTCTCTTCGCCCTATCCATTGCATGCTTGGCGGTTTCCGGTGTAATACCTCCGGGAACTCCAATCAATTCGCCGTTCTTGTTTAGGCGCACATACAGCGCGTTTTGCTTCTCTCGCTCTGCCTTTCCATCGCCTACCTCTTTTGCGGTCCTGTCGAAGTTTGGTTCCTCGGCCCAACAGAACCAGGAGTCCCAGCGGCCAATCTTCTCTCGTAGAATGTTTATTGCGTCCGCGACGGTGCGCGGTAAACGGTCCAACGACTCGTTGATGGCGTCTATTTTCTCCCAAATTCTCTTTCGCTCTTCAAGGTTCTGGGTTTCCCGCAGGGCATCGTATAGCTTGCTATTCTCGTCATATTTGAGACACCTGTCCTCCAACCACCTATCAAATCCCTCATGACCCGGGATCACATGTTCCATGATGATGGCCAATAACTGCTTGCACTTGTGGTCGTGGCACGCACGGTGAATGAGACGGTTCCAGGGAATTACATCCCTCCCAACCAGGCACAGCAAGAACCCTTTGGCGAATTCTTCTTGCGCTATCGCCGCAAGATAGAATGAGATCCAGGTAGGACCCCCCAGGAATTCCGCCGATTCCACGTCTTTGAGGATGTGGTTTCCGTTAGCGAGACAAGCTCGCGCGGATTCCATGAAACGTGATTTGTCCATGCTTGTTCATTTTAGCAAATGTGCCGATTAGACCCAAGACGGGAGCAGGTTCCATTGGAGCAGGTCGGCTGGCGCAGACGTTATAGAGCGATCGGCTGCGCGAGCCCGCCTAAAAAAGGCAATAATATTGTTGGCGGACAAGCGGGCATAGCGCAGACCTCCGCCTTTGAGGTCTGCGGTTCTTCCCGAGACTCGCGCTTCCGAACCTGAAGGTAGCAAGAGAAGAGCCGCGGACCCCAAAGACGGGGGTCCGCGCTACACTTGCTATGCCAGGGTAGGATGTGACGGGGCGGCGATTCACCCACAATGAGCTTTGAAGAAGAAACAGGGCGCGGGACATTGACGCACGCCTCGGGACGCGCAGGAACTTCCGGCGAAATATCGATTAGTGCAGACTCCGGTAAAAAGCGGGGTAGCGCAGACGTACGCGTTCTTGGCGTTCGTCTGCGGCTCTTCGTGTGTCTGCAACCAACGATCCGAGACCACCAGGCGTCGAAGACGCGACATGGCCCCTCGTATAGGCCGCGAACCCGCGTCCGCAAAACGTCATTTCGATAAAAAGAACCGCAGACGAAGGCAAAGTACGCCTACGTCTGCGCTACCCCGCTCGCGAGGCCGCTACGATGCGCAGATATACACCAACGACGCAGGGAAATTGGGAGAAGAATTGAGCCGCGGCGTTTCCAAGCACGCCGCATTGGAGACCGAGCATGACAGTGGCGGCGGTCGTCAAGATAATACCAGGGAAACGGGGGAACACCATGCAGGAGGCGAATCGCATGGCCACGGAGGGGGGTACGGCATGGAGCATTAAATTAGCGGCTTCCCCCTCTGAGTATTTGCACCTTTTCTGCCCGCTTCCTCCATTGCTTCGTTTATCCCCGTTCATAGGTCAAGATCGATGCCCACCCTCCCGGTGTTGGGATTGAAGTTCTCGCAAAACCTCCATACCACACATACCGTCAGGGTGAACGTCCTTGCTCAGCTTTTTTCACGTCGCCAATCGCGATTCTTGGGTCTCAGCTTTTGGTGTCAGCCTTTGGGCGCGGTCCACCCCGCTTGTGCTAGAATTCGCGCGGAGTAAATCAGGCCGCCGATTGCCGGTATCTTCTTGGTCGGGCCGGAGTCCATTATGGAAATTCTGGTCAACGGGGAACGACCATGAGCCGTGGACGAATTTTGGAAGTAGTTCTGACGATGCTCGGCGCAGTGTTGCTGCTCATTGCAGCGGTCGGCAAGCACTCCTACGGCTTTTACATGGTGCTCCGGCTTGTCATCACAGTTGGTGCAGTTTATTGGGCGTGGAGGGCATACAAAGCGCGCCTACGTGGGTGGGCATGGGCCTTTGTGGCTGTGGCGCTTCTCTTGAACCCATTCTTGCCGATTCGGATGCAACGCGCACAGTGGCAGTCAATCGACCTTTGGCTGGGCATTCTCTCAATCGGATGGTCTGGATACTGGCTATTCCGCAAGCAGACGCGGGCGTCACAGCGGCAAACACTGATTAGCTTGCAGGACGGCCAAGCGTACAAGTGGCCGGGAAATGGGGCTTATCAGAAAGTCGGAACCTCGGCGGGTGAAACAGCAGCATCTGCCGGCGCCAGAGCCGCAAGTCCGAGGGGAATTCCGTCCGCAAAAGGATGGGAGACGGGTTGGACGCTGTACATGGTTGTTTGGACGGCAGTGTGTCTGCTCTTGGGCGGAGGCTTTTTCCTGCCGGTATCTTCGCTGGATCCCAGCCTGGTTGTGATTGTTGTGTTCGTCATGATACCTGCTGGTCTCCAAGCATGGGAGACGGATTGGTCGCTATACAGGATTGCTTGGACGGCAGTGTGTCTGCTCTTGGGCGGAGGCCTTTCTCTGGCGGTATCTTCGTCGGATTCCGGTTTGGGTTTGATTGTTTTATCCGCCATGGCATTTGGTGGTTTCGCATCGGCTGTATTGCTTTGGTCTCGTGCAATCAGCAAGGTCCTGTCCAAAATCGGAGTTGCAACTCTCGCAAGGCAGGCTACGGTAGCTGGTTGTCTAATCGTATGTGCAATTCATGCGCTCAATTCAGTCGGCAGCCTCGCAGCCCGATCATCAACTCACGAGACCCAGTTGGGAACGAGTGTATCCGGCACGAGTGCTCCGCTTCGCAAGGCGGCTGAACAAGGTGATGCCGACGCGCAGTACAACCTGGGGGTTTTGTACTACGAGGAGTGGAAGGGCCAAGGCGTGCGCAGGGACGACACGCAAGCAGCGTTTTGGTGTCGAAGGATCAGGGCATGGAGGGAATGGATCAACTCTGCTGACCCCTATAACCAGCACTACACTCAAGCGGTGTTTTGGTTCCGCAAGGCGGCTGAGCAGGGCGACGCCGACGCG
>Ga0326727_10007270_pt1 | contig 29441 bp, 19 predicted proteins | sample MB2enrmetagenome_FD_207643 | JGI IMG/M metagenome (GOLD analysis project Ga0326727, IMG submission 207643) | Lab enriched peat soil microbial communities from McLean, Ithaca, NY, United States - MB29MY | ecosystem: Environmental > Terrestrial > Soil > Wetlands > Peat | place: USA: New York... | reverse complement strand
GCCAGCCAGGCGAACGCGTCAGCCACTCCGCCCCGCGAACGCCGATCCAGCTTCGACGATGGGTGGAGCTTTGCCAAGGGTGATATACCCGATGCGCAGATGCCGCAGTTGACTGCCGGCAACTGGACTCCGGTGATTCTGCCGCACGACTGGAGCATCAGTGGCCCCTTCAACGAGACGGAGCCCTGCAGCAGCGAGGGCGCCTACCTGCCCACCGGCATTGGCTGGTACCGCAAATCCTTCCAGCTTCCCCGCAGCGAGGCGGGACGCCGCATCCTGCTGCAGTTTGACGGTGTGTATCAGTGCAGCGATGTGTGGATCAACGGCCAGCATCTTGGCACGCGGCCCTACGGATTCACGACGTTCTACTACGACCTCACTCCGCATCTTCACTTCGGCAGCGAGCCGAACCTCGTCGCCGTGCGCGTGGACAACTCGCACCAGCCGAACCTGCGCTGGTACTCCGGCTCCGGAATCAATCGCCACGCCTGGCTCATCAACACTGGCCCTGTCTACATCGAGCAGTGGGGCACCGGCGTCACAACTCCGCAGATCACTGCACAGAGTGCCACCGTCGAGGTCACAACGCGCGTGCGCAACGAGCTTGCGCAAACCGCATCCTGCACGTTGAGAACGGAAGTCCTCGAACAGAGCGGTGCAGTGGTGCAGTCGGTGGAGGCAACGGCGGAGATTCCCGCCGGTGGCGACCATCTCTTCGTGCAGCGCATCGCCGTGCCCCAGCCCAAACTCTGGTCGCACACTACGCCGACGCTCTACTCCGTTCGCCAGGTACTGCGCCACAACAATGCAGATGTTGACGCCACAACCACTCCCCTCGGCATTCGATCCATCCAGTTCGATGCAGACAAGGGTTTTCTCCTGAATGGCGAGCGCGTCAAGCTGAACGGTGTCTGCCTGCACGACGATGGAGGCTCGGTGGGCACGGCAGTGCCGCAGCGGATCTGGGAGCGGCGCTTCGCGCTGCTGAAAGAGATGGGTTGCAACGCCATCCGCGCCAGCCACAATCCGCACACACCGGAGTTCTTCGACCTCTGCGACAGTATGGGATTCCTGGTGATGGCCGAAGCCTTCGACGAGTGGCGCGAGCCCAAGTCGCAGACGCCGGAGTTCGGCTACCACCGCTACTTCGACGAGTGGGCTGCCCGCGACCTGGCCGACATGATTGCGCGCGACCGCAACCATCCCTCCATCGTCATCTGGAGCGCGGGCAACGAGGTGCCCGATCAGGACGTTCCCCGCGGCGTCGAGACGCTGCGCGCATTGAATAAGATACTGCACGACAACGACCTGACGCGGCTGGTCACCGTGGCCTGCGACCAGATCGTCGCCGAGCCCCATGGCGCGCTGCCCGAGTTCCTCGCCGAACTCGACGTGGTGGGGTACAACTACGTTGGCCGTTGGCGCGACCGCCGCGAAAAGTTCTACAGCATCGATCGCCACGACTTCCCGCAGCGCCGCTTCATCGGCACCGAAAACGGCGCCATGCCCAGCTTCATCCCCGGCCGAAGCGACTCGCCCAGCGAGTTTCGTTCCCCCTCCAACCAGCGCATCGAGGTCGAGCAGTTGCAGCGGTTCACCCAGGTCTACGACTACGTCTGCGGCGACTTCATGTGGACCGGCGTGGACTACCTCGGCGAGGCGCGCTGGCCCGCCAAGGCCTCGCGCTCCGGAGTCATCGATACCTGCGGATTTGCCAAGGACGGCTTCTACTTCTACCAGAGCCTCTGGACCAAGTCCCCCGTGCTGCACCTGTCCCCGCATTGGAACTGGGCCGGCAACGAGGGCCAGATCATTCCCGTCATCTGCTTCACCAACTGCGACACGGTCGAGCTCTTCCTGAACGGCAAGAGCCTCGGCGTCGAGGGCTATATGTTCCCGGAGATGGGCATGGAGGGCAGGTACTCCAACTTCCCCGCGCGGACCAGAGTCACGCAGACCACCGGCGACCTTCATCTCACGTGGTTCGTCCCGTACCAGTCTGGCACGCTGCGCGCCGTCGGCACCAAGGACGGCCAGATCATTATGACCGTGGAGCAGAGTACAACCGGCGCTCCGGCGGCGCTTCGCCTTACCGCGGACCGGGACCATATCCGCACCCGCTGGGACGATCTCTCCCTCGTCACGGTCGAGATCGTCGACAGCCAGGGGCGCGTCGTGCCCACCGCCGACAACGAAATCGTCTTCTCACTGACCGGCCCCGGACGAATCCTCGGTCTGGACAACGGCCAGGCCGACAGCCATGAAAGCTACCAGAGCGATCGCCGCAAGGCCTTCGCGGGCCGCGCGCTGGCGCTGGTGCAGTCCAACGGTCGGCCAGGCGAGATGCGGCTCACCGCCTCGTCCCCGTCCCTGACCGGCGCCTCCGTCACCATCACGGCGCAGCCGCTCTAAGGGCCAGCCTGCTTCAACATCTGGATCGCCTCTCTGTACTTCAGTCCGGGTGCGACCGGCGCGAACCCGCTCGCCTCTTCGTTAATCTGATAGCTCAACGGCTTCACCATCAGCGCCTTGCCGGTCACATGCAAGGTCAGGCGCGTCAGCTCCCAGTCGTGCCCGCCAACGTCGGTCTGTTCCAGCAGGACGGTTCCGCCCTTGTTCAGTTTGCCGATAATCCCGAATCCGAACTCGACGTCCGCGATGAAGTGGCCATCCAGCCGGGTCAGCCGTTCCTGCGCCGGATCGATCCACACCTCGCCCGCGATGCCGCGCAGCAGGTCCGCCTCCATGTTGGGCGGAGTGAACTGCGGATTGGGAGTGAAGCTCAACCGATAGCACTGGCCCGCGGCGCAGGCGGCCATCCCTTCAAACCGGTACAGGAACGCGTCCGGCAGCAGGGCCAGCAGGCGGTCGATGCGCTCTGCGTCTTTCTGCTCGCTCTTGTGGCGATGCTCCTGCATATCGGGGTGGTTGGCCAGGGTGTCCAGGCGGTCCAGCTCGGCGCGGTCGGCTTCGGCGCTGAGCGGCTTGCCGTTGATGGCGACCAGGCGCGCGACGTCGCCGTCCACGGTCTCGATGATCTCCTTGGTCGTGTCGTGGCGCTCGTCGGTCCGGTGAATGAGATAGCGCACCGGGTGATGGTTCTTCTCCGCATCGAGCCTGTGCTGCACGGCGCGGCGCACCAGGGCCGTGGCGTCCATCGACTCGGGCGGCAAGCTCTGCGCTGCGCAGATCGACGCCAACACAATGGCCAGTAGAGTTAAAAAGAAACCGGCGCCGAGGCCCATCCTGCACGGGAGCGGCGGGCGAGCTGTGCGGAGTGTGGACCTCTTCGATTGCATCACGGACGGAAGAAAAGCCATTTCATACAGAATACCGAACTCAACGCAGTCGCAGTCACTTTGCACGCGAGGACGCAACGGTATGCTTCGGATTGCGGCGCAGACATAAAGCAGCGGTGCGTCTTGCGGGAAACTGCTATCGTTTAATAGGCAGCGAATGATTCGGCAACCCCTCTCGCTGAAGCTCTCGTTTGCTGGTGCGGACCACTGAGCTGTTTGCCGCAGATTCCACGTGGTCGATGCTGACCGGGCTCCCGGCCGAAGGAGTTTTGATGTGGATCGTCCGTCTCGCACTTAGGAGACCCTACACATTCGTCGTGCTGTCGCTGCTGCTGTTCTTCCTCGGCCCGGTGGTGATTGAGCGCACGCCGGTCGACATCTTCCCAGATATCGATATACCGGTTGTGTCGGTGATCTGGCAGTATGCCGGCCTCTCGCCGCAACAACTGAGCGACCGGATTACGGTGCAGTTCGAGCGCAGCCTGACCACCACGGTCAACGACATCGAGCATACCGAGTCGCAGACGCTGAACGGCATCGCCGTCATCAAGGTCTACTTCCAGCCCAATGTCAACATCTCGCAGGCCGTGGCGCAGGTCACGGCGATCGCGCAGACGGCGCTGCGGACGTATCCCCCGGGCACGACGCCTCCGCTGGTGATCCAGTACAGCGCATCCAGCGTTCCGGTGCTGCAACTCGGGCTCTCCGGAGCCGGGCTGACCGAGCAGCAGTTGAACGACTTTGGGACGAACTTCATTCGCACCCGGCTGGCCACCGTCCAGGGCGCCGCAGTGCCCTCGGCCTATGGGGGCAAGCTGCGACAGATTCAGGTGGACATCGACACCCAGAAGCTGCAGGCGCATGGGGTCTCCGCTGCCGACGTGGTGAACACCATGGGAGCACAGAACATCATCCTGCCCGCCGGCGATGTGAAGATGGGCCATGTCGACTACCAGATCGAGACCAATAGCGCGCCGGACTCGGTTGCGGCGTTGAACGACCTGCCGATCAAGACTGTAAACGGCTCGACGGTCTACATCCACGACATCGGCAATGTGCGCGACGGCTTTCCTCCGCAGACCAACATCGTCCGCGTCGACGGCCAGCGCGCCTCTCTGATGACCATCCTGAAGACGGGCAACGCCTCCACGCTGGACATCATCTCCAATGTGCGTAAGCAACTGCCGCTGATTGCCGCGCAACTGCCCCAGGCGTTGCGGATCCGGCCGATCTCCGACCAGTCGGTCTTCGTCAAATCGGCCATCAGCGGGGTGGCGCGCGAGGCCATCATCGCCGGCTGTCTGACGGCGGCCATGATCCTGATCTTTCTCGGAAGCTGGCGCTCGACCCTCATCATCGCGGTGTCGATTCCGCTCTCCATCCTCTGCTCGCTGCTGATGCTCTCGGCGCTGGGCGAGACCATCAACATCATGACCCTGGGCGGACTGGCGCTGGCGGTCGGCATCCTGGTGGACAATGCCACCGTCGTCATCGAAAACATCAATCGCTTTCTGGAACTGGGCGAGCAGGTCGAGCCGGCCATTCTGGACGGCGCCGCGCAGATCGTCCTGCCAATCCTGGTCTCGACCTTCGCCATCTGCATTGTGTTTGTACCGATGTTCTTCCTCGGCGGCGTCGCGCGCTACCTCTTCGTCCCATTGGCCGAGGCGGTCGTCTTCGCCGTGCTTGCGTCGTACTTTCTGTCGCTGACCGTTGTGCCGACCATGGCCAAGTATCTGCTCAAGGGGCACGAGCACGACCGCGTGCAGCAGGCGCGCGCCAGCCGCAATCCATTCGTGCGATTCCAGATTACGTTTGAACATTATTTCGAGCGGCTGCGCGACTGGTACCACGGAGTCCTGAGGCTCTTCCTGGAGAATCGGCCTGCGTTTCTGCTCTCGATCGTCGCGTTCTGGGTGGTCTCGCTGGCACTGCTCTATCCATGGCTGGGACAGGACTTCTTCCCGTCGGTGGACGGCGGCCAGTTCAAGCTGCATGTGCGCGCGCACACCGGGACCCGCATTGAGGATACGGCGCGGCTATGCGATCAGATTGAAGACGTGATCCGTCGCGAGATTCCTGCGACCGAGCTGGGCACCATCATCGATAACATCGGCCTTCCCTACTCGGGCTTGAATCTCTCCTACACCAACTCGGCCCCCGTGGGCACCGGCGACGCCGACATCCTGGTCTCGCTGGCGGGGAAGCATCGGCCCACAGCGGAGTACACGCGTGCGTTGCGCGACAAGCTGACGCAGGACTTCCCCGGCACAGAGTTCTACTACCTGCCGACCGACATGGTGAGCCAGATCCTGAACTTCGGCCTGCCAGCGCAGATCGACGTGCAGGTGACAGGCTTGCTGGTGGACCAGAACCGTCAGATCGCCGAGCAGTTGATGCAGCAGATCGGCCGCGTCCCCGGCACCACCGATCTGCGCATCCAGCAGCCCTTCAACCAGCCGAAGTGGACGGTCGACGTCGACCGCACGCGCGCCCAGCAGGTCGGCTACAGCCAGCGGGAAGTGGCGCAGGACCTGCTCACCAGCTTGAGCGGCAGCTTTCAAACCTCCCCGAGCTTCTATCTCAATCCGCAGAACCATGTCAGCTACAACATCGCCGTCGAGACCCCGCAGTACGAGGTGAAGGACCTGCAGGAGCTCGAAAACTTTCCCATCGCAACCAATGGCTCCGCCCAGCAGCCGCAGATCCTCGGCAACCTCGCATCGTTTGAGCGCGGCGTCGAGCCGGGAACGCTAAGCCACTTCAACGCGCAGCCGGTCATCGACATCTATGGCTCGGTCGAAGGCACCGATCTGGCCAGCGTGGCAGGCAAGATCGAAACGATCCTGAGCGACAGCAAAGCTACGCTTCCGCGCGGGACCGAGATCAATCTGCGCGGCCAGATCCAGACCATGCACAGTTCCTTCCAGGGACTGTCATACGGACTGCTCTTCTCCATCGTCCTGGTCTACGCGCTCATCGTGGTGAACTTCCAGAGCTGGCTCGACCCGTTCATCATCATCGCCGCGCTGCCCGGCGCGTTGGCTGGGATTGTGTGGCTACTCTTTCTGACCGGGACCCACATCAGCGTCCCCGCGCTCACCGGCGCCATCATGTGCATGGGCGTGGCCACGGCCAACTCGATCCTTGTGGTCAGCTTCGCCAAGGAGCAGATGGAGCATGGCATGAGCGCGACACAGGCGGCGCTCTCCGCCGGCTTCACGCGCTTCCGCCCGGTCATTATGACGGCCCTGGCAATGATCATCGGAATGGTTCCCATGGCGCTTGGCCTGGGCGATGGCGGCGAGCAGAATGCGCCCCTGGGACGCGCCGTCATCGGTGGTCTGCTGCTGGCCACCTTTGGCACGCTGACCTTTGTTCCGGTCTTCTTCTCGCTGATGCACCGCAACGATCCGCCTCTCGCAAGGACCGAGGCTGAGGACGCGAATGAGGCCCTTGCATGAACCATCGCACATGGATGAGATCGATGGAATTGGCGCGAAGCTCGCGCACGGAGAGACAACGATGAATGCCGAAGATCCCAAGTTGCCAGCAACCAGTCGCGATGAAGCCGCAACGCCGCGGGTCTCGCGCAGCTCTCTCGTGGCGCTGATCGTCGTCCTCATCGTGGCCGCCGTCTCAGCCGTCGTCGGCATCGTTCACCGCATTCATGCCAATAGCGAACTTGTGCGATACACCGATGCCAATGCGGCTCCGCCGGTCTCGCTGGCACAGCCGGTCTTCGAAAAAGACGCCCGCGAGATCGTCCTGCCGGGCAACATGCAGGCCTTCACCCTGGCGCCCATCTACGCGCGCACCACCGGCTACGTCAAGTCCTGGTCGCACGACATCGGATCGCATGTGCACAAGGGCGATCTGCTCGCCGTCATCGAGACACCGGAGCTCGACCAGCAGCTTGCCCAGGCAAAGGCGGACCTGGCAACCGCGCAGAGCAACGCCGCGCTGGCCAAGGTAACAGCTGACCGTTATCGCGGCCTCATCGCGCAGAACGCCGTCTCGCAGCAGGACACCGACAACGCCATCTCGCAGCTTGAGGCGCGCTCGACCGAGGTGAACTCCGCGCAGGCCAATGTGCATCGCCTCGAAGAGCTGCAGTCCTTCGAGCGCATCGAGGCGCCCTTCGACGGCGTCATCACCGCGCGCAACCTCGACATCGGCCAGTTGGTCACTCCCGCCGGAAGCACGACCACGCCGGGCTCGGGCACCGTCTCCGCCAGCAAGGAGGTCTTCGACATCTCGGCCATCGGCACGCTGCGCGTCTTCGTCAACGTCCCGCAGATTTACGCGCCCGATGCGAAAAATGGAGTCGCGGCCACCCTGACGCTGCCCCAGTTTCCGAGCCGCATCTTCCGCGGCAGGCTGGTGCGCTCCTCCGGCGCGGTGGATCCGACGACGCGCACGCTGCTGGCCGAGGTGGACGTGGACAACCGCTCCGGCGAGCTTCTTCCCGGCAGCTACACCGAAGTCCACCTCAACGTCTCAACCAATGTTCCTGCGTTGATCGTTCCCGTCAGCGCGCTGATTCTTGAACCGGACGGTCTGCACGTCGCCGTCGTCGACGCCTCCAACCACGCTCACATTGTGCGCGTCACCGCGGGACGCGACTCCGGTTCGACCCTGGAGGTCCTCGGCGGCCTCGCGCCCGGGCAGCCAGTCATCGCCAACCCGCCCGACTCGCTCACCGACGGCGAGCTGGTGCGCGTAGTGACGCCGGATGCGGGGGCCAATCCATGAAGGCGGTTCGCACAATTGCGTTGCTTGCCCCGCTTGCGCTGTGCGGATGCAAGACCGTCGGCCCAAACTATAAGGCCCCGCCCGTCCCCGCGCCGCCGTCCTTCTCGGACGAGGGTCACAACGGAGATTGGGCCGCAGCCACGCCCGCCGACGCAGCCGACCGCGGCGCATGGTGGGCCGTCTATCAAAATCCTGAGCTGAACGATCTCGAAATTCGTTGCGCCAATGCCAATCAAAATATCGCGGCCGCGCTGCACGCCTACCAGCAGGCCCACGACCTGGTGCGCGAAGCCCACGCATCGCTCTATCCCACGGTCTCCATCGGCGGCTCCGCCACGCGCAATGGCATCGCCGCCAACGCGTCGCAGGTCACCTCGTCCACGGTGCGCGACTTCTGGGCGTTCCTGATTCCTCTGAATATCTCCTGGGAGCCGGACCTCTGGGGGGCCGTTCGCCGCCAGATCGAGTCTGCCTCGGCCAGCGCGCAGGCCTCCGCCGCCGACCTCGCCAACACGCGTCTCAGCCTGCAAGGAATGCTCGCCGTCACCTACCTCCAACTGCGCGGTATCGCTCTGCAGGCCAAGTTGCTGCGCGCCACCATCGACGCCTACACCCAGACGCTCAACCTCACCCAGGTCCGCCTGAAGGGCGGTCTCAGCACCGAGAGCGACGTCGCGCAGGCCCAGGCGCAACTGGAAGAGGCGCGCGCGCAGCTCGTCGACCTCGGCGTAGACCGCGCGCAGTACGAGCACGCCATTGCTGTCCTCGTCGGCGAGCCCGCAACCGCGTTCCACATTCCCGAGCAGCCGCTGGCCGGCGGTCCGCCCGCCATCCCCACCGGCGTTCCGTCTGAGCTGCTGCAGCGCCGTCCAGACATCGCCGCCGCGGAGCGCCGCGTCGCCGCCGCCAATGCGCTCATCGGCGTCGCCCAGGCCGCCTACTACCCCAACATCGTGCTGGGCGCCGAGGGCGGCATGGACTCCGACCTGGTCAGCCGCATCTTCAGCTCCGGCAGCGCGGAGTGGAACGCCGGCCCATCCGCCAGTGAGCTTCTCTACGACGCAGGCCGCCGCCGCGCGCAGATGGACGCCGCCATCGCCCAGCGCGAGCAGGCCACTGCGCTCTATCGAGAACAGGTATTGTCTGCCTTCCGCGATGTCGAGGACCAGCTCTCCGCCCTGCGCGTACTGGAGCAGGAGGCCGCCGTCCAGCAGCGCGCCGTGGATGCCGCAACCCGCAGCACCCAGCTATCCACACTGCGATATAAACAGGGCCTCGCCACCTACCTCGAAGTCCTCACCAACCAGACCATCCAGCTCAACGACGAACGTGCCGCAGCCGCCCTGGTCGCGCGCCGCATCGTCGCCAGCGCCCAGCTCCAGATGGCCCTCGGCGGCGGCTGGACCACCACCCAACTCCCCAGCAATTAGCGCGGCGTCTCCTATTGTATTTTTCCCCACTTAGCTCTTTGAAGTGCTGCATATTCACAGAGAGCGAGTACAGCAGGATAGAGTTCCGCAGCTTTCTGAAGCTGCATGTTCAATCGTTCAACTTCCTCAGTTGGAGTGCCTGGAGCTAGTTTGTTACGAAGGGATTCTTCAAGATGATTGAATTCGTAAGTAAACAATACAACCCCACTCGAATCCGTAGGAACTTCACTTTGCTCAAGTGGTCTCAAATAGAGGCTATGAACAAGAAGATTGCGACGACGCAGAAGCCATTTGAGTCCGTCTTCCTTTTCTGAAAGCTGGAATGCTCGAAGGCTCTTCCACTCGGGCATATCTGGAAGGGTAGAATCCATAGGTCGATAGTTAGTATGAATGCGATCTATAACAGCGGTAAAACCATCCCTTTCGAACTGACGAATTGAAAAAAATGTGAAATCCAGCATCTGTCCGACACGATCCCAATACGATGCAATGCGGATATATGCCATCTCCACATGCTCCCAGAATGAGGAATCGACTAATGTCAAGAAGCTCTGACGAACATCATCAGGCATCTCTTTTTTAAATACATTTGGATATTCGTGATACAAATGTGTGCCAACCAGAAGCATTTGAGCACGGCAAACAGATCGACGAGTACGATGAAACATGTTCACTATCTCAACCATGGCTGCAGCGGGGTACGCATCGAAATGTTCACTCTTGCCGTCGTCAGATCCGTCGTTGGCACGAATGATGAGGTGTCTTTGAGGCTGGCCTCCAAACTGTTGAATAATTCGAGACATACGCTTTTCTATAGCTTTGGTCTCTGATTCCGATTGAGCAAGCTTGGCTGGTTTTGGAAGAAAATGATCTTCGAGGAGAACAAGCGCGATGTTCTCAGCCGCTATATACTCCATGACTTTCGTTAATACAGCAGATTCCCTATCAATTTTTCCCTTTGCCTCGCTTGCGTCGTCAATGTTTGCTTCCATCTCTTCCTCCATAGACATAATTTCATTTATAGAGGATATAGCCGCCAGCTAACCACAAGGCATCTTAATTCCCGCCTGCCAGCGGGCCGCAACGCGTCTATCGTCATCTGTTGTTTGGTACGAAACAAAATCGTTCTGGTCAGCGTACCGGTCCGTCGCATAAGCTGGGAGCGCACACGCTGCACAACCAACCACGCAACAGAGGGAGAACGCATGGCAATTCGTTTGCATTTCTGGGGTGCGGATCAAACCGTCACCGGCTCGTCGCACCACATCGAATGCGCGGGCCGCAACGTGCTGCTGGACTGCGGCCTCTTCCAGGGCCGCCGCCAGGACACCGTGGACATCAACTCGCACCTTGCGTTCACGCCGCAGCAGCTTGCCGCGGGCGGGCTGAGCGCGGTCGTCCTCTCGCACGCGCACATCGACCACAGCGGCGATCTGCCGTTGCTCACCAAGCAGGGCTATCGCGGGCCCATCTACGCCACGCCCGCCACCATCGACCTCTGCGCGCCCATGCTGAAGGACAGCGCGCACATCCAGGAGAGCGACGCCGAGTTCCTCAGCAAGCGCAGCAGCCGGCGAAGCTCCATCGGCCTGCCGCCCGGCCCCGCGCCCATGCAGCCGCTCTACACCCAGGACGACGCCGCGCAGGTTTGCCAACAGTTCCAGCCGGTCAAGCTGCACGAGCCGCAACTGCTCGCCGGATCGACCACGGACGCCGGATTCACCATGACCTTGTCCAACGCCGGCCACATGCTCGGCTCAACCAACGTGCTGATCGACGCGGTGGAGAACGGCCAGCGGACGCGCCTGCTCTTCTCCGGCGATGTTGGCCGCAAGAACCTGCCCATCATCCGCGATCCCGACCCCGCGCCCGCCGCCGACTACCTCATCATGGAGAGCACCTACGGCGACCGCCTGCACCCTCCGGCCGGCGACGTGAAGCAGAAGATCGCCGCCATTGTGAAGCGCGTCACCGCGCGCGGCGGACACATTATCGTTCCCGCCTTCGCCGTGGAGCGCACGCAGCAACTGGTGCTGCTGCTCCACGAACTCATCGACGCCAAGCAGATCCCGGAACTGCCCATCTATGTCGACAGCCCGCTCGCGGTGGCCGTCACCGGTGTCTTCCGCAAGCACACCGAGGAGTGGGACCAGGACCCCGGCGCATTCACCGCCAAGGGCGAGGACCCCTTCGATTGGAACCGCCTGCGCTACACCCAGACGGTGCAGGAGAGCAAGGCGCTCAACGATCTGCGCATGCCCTTTATCGTCATGTCGGCCTCGGGCATGTGTGAGGCCGGCCGCATCCTTCACCACCTGAAGAACGGCATCGAGGACCCGCGCAACTTCATCCTCATCACCGGCTATCAGGCGGAGAACACGCTGGGCCGCAAGCTGCTGGACAAGCTGCCCGAGGTCAACATCCTCGGCGAGCCCATGCGCGTGCGCGCCGAGGTCGACTCCATCGAATCGCTCAGCGGCCACGCCGACCAGCAGGAGCTGCTGGATTGGATGGCCCCCGTCGCCCCCACTCTCAAGAAGGTCTTCCTTGTCCACGGCGAGCCGGTGGCGCAGCAGGCGCTCAAAGCCAAAATCGAAGAACGCTACAAGCTGGAGGTCGTCTGTCCCAAGCGCGGCGACCGCTTCGAGGTGAGCTAGCGCTCTTCACCGTGCACCCTCTTCGCGCGATCGAGTTCCGTGAAACCGTTCGGACACGGCGAGCCAAACGAGCGTAGTGGGTCTGCTTGGCGCAACAACCTGCCTATGCTCATGGATCGGCACGCGTATCGGGGTCCCCGGCGAACTTGCTCGCTGGGGTGATTTTACGCGTGCCGAATCCAATCCCCGGAAGGGGGAGGGGGAGAACAAATAGCGGACAATATGCGAACAGGCGATGCGATTGCTCTGCGCCTGAACCACGCTCTCCGAACCAGCAGACCAATGCGCCTTTTCCCTGACGCGTCTTCTGCGTCAAGGAGGGAATCACAACCCGTGAATCGTCGCAGCCTCTACCGCACGGTCAGCAGCTCCGTCTCGTACGGCTTCAGGTCGAGCTTCACCGTGACCCCGCCCTTGCCCGCCGTCCAGGCCACGGGCGAGACCGTCCCGGTCGCCGGGTCCCACGCCTCCACCGTCTTGCCCGCCGCCTTCAACGTCACCGAGTGCGAGCTGCCCTGCGCTCCTTCGTTGAAGAAGAGGTAGACGCTGGCGTCCTTCAGTCGCCGCGTCATCACCTTCAGAGCGGGGTCGGGGGAGTCGAGGTTGATCTCGCGAGTGCCGATCACAGTATCGAGCGCCGTCTCGATTGCCGCCGGAACCACTAGCGGGCCGGGAGGCGTGGCTGGCGCCGCTGCCGGCGGAGTCGGCGTCGGCGGAAGTTGTGCCGAGGTCTCCACCGTCGCGAAGGAGAAATCGTCCGGCGTCGCGGCGCGCGCATCCAGGATCGTCTTTGTATAGATCAGCGATGGCGTCCGCCCCAGGAAGAGGACTTTGCCGCCGCCCTTGGCCAGCGCCTTCAGACGGTCAAGCTCAGCCTGGGAGAGAATCTCCGCCGATGGAATAATGACTGTCCGATACCGGTTGCCGCTCATGGATTCCAGATATCCCGGCCCGGCCTTCAAGTCCTCGGCCAGCGCGTTGATGTTGATGATGTCGAAGTCGATCTGCCGCTCCGCCAGCATCCGCTCGCTCGACACAAACGCCATGTCGGAGGCCGCATCATTCAGCCACATCGAGCTCGACGGGATGTACAGCGCAACCGCCGCCGCCGGCCGACCCATGCTCATCACATAGGTCAGCCGCTGGAGATACTGCATCAGCGCGGGCCAGCCGGGATCGCGCATCAGCGCCGAAGGCCCTCCCCGCGGACGCATCGGCGCTCCCGGCGTCGCAGGCGTGGTTGCTGGTGGCCCGAATGCGTCAGCTGGGGATGTCGCCGGATAGAACATGGTCTCGATCACGTTCACGCCGCGCACCACCTCCTCGTTCAGGATGTAGCGCGCCATGGTCACATCGGGCTCCGGCCGGTACGCCGCGAAGGTCTCGGTAAACGCGCGCGGATGCCCATACACGTGCGCCGCGCTCGACGCCAAACGCGGAAAATCCGAGACCGTGTCGGTCCAGATCTGGTGCCAGATGGAGTCGATCCCCGGCTCCTCGACGTACTTCATGTCGCGCAGGAAGTCGCCCTCCGACCGCGTGAGATCCATCTCCATCTCTTCATGGTTCAGGTGCACCTGGTACTCCACGCCGTGCGCCGCGCACCACAGCCCCTGCGGCTTGAAGAAGCCGTCGCGGAACATCTGCGAGAAGACGTCATAGTAGTCGCCCTTGGCGCGCAGCTCGGCATCGGTGAGTTTAGCCGGGAGCATCGGCGGACCGGCGGGGATGAATGCCGGATCGGACTGGGGCGTGGCGGCGGCTCCGGGAGAGGTAGCCGGGGGCCTCGCGCGGCCGCCGCCCTGCGAGAGCAGGATCGCTCCCAGGTACGGCCGAATGTCGTAGCCCTTCACCTGCTGGAATGTATCGAAGAACTTCGGCGTCCAGGGCAACCCGGCGATGGAGTAGTCCGGCTCGTCGCCGCGGAAGCCCAGAATCGTCGTGCCGAACAGCTCAGGCATGGCGTTGTAGTAGCCCTGGTGCGTGTGCTCCAGATACGCCGCCGTCGCCTCGGGATTCATATAGTCCTCCAGCGAGTTCGACGCGTCCTTCGCGTGCGTCGGGTTGGCGTCGCTTCGGGTGGGCGAGGTGCGGAAGACGTGCTCGACGACGGCGACGGTCCAGTCAGGGCCGGCAGGCGCGGTCCAGGAGATGCTGCCGTTGTTTATGGGAACGGCGACGCGTTCGGCCGGGACGTTGGTGCCCACCACGATGCGCTCGACCGAGGCGTTGGTGGCCACGGCAGCAACCGCGTTCGTGCCCACCATCTGGTTCAGCGTCTCGCCGCCCTTCACCGGAAACCGCTGGCCGATGCTGAGCGCCTGCATGCGCAGCTCTGGCTTCTCCTTGGTGAAGTACCCGCCGGCAAATCCACTGGGATAGCCGATGTCGTCCACGATCCACACCTTCATGCCGCGCTTCTTGGCCTCTAGCGCGAACTGCTTGAAGAAGGCAAAGTACTCCGGCGTCAGGTAGGTTGTCGTCATGCCGCCGCCGGCCTGCGCCGTCACCGCATGGAAGCCCAGGCTCTTCATGGTGTCCAGGTCGTGCGCCAGGCTCTCGATGGTCACCGCGCCATTCATTCCGAAGTAGGGCTCCGGCCCGTACTCCGACGGAGGCGTCTTCCACGCCTGCTTCACCTCGGCCGCGGTCGGCATCTGCACCTTCTGGAAGGCATACTTCGCCACGGTTGACGAATGCTGCGCTACGGTCGTCGGATGCTGCGCTGAAGTCGCCGGATGTTGCGCGACGGTCGACTGCGCAAAGCCCAGTTGGCCCATCAAAACCAGAGCGCATGCAACCGCTCCGGCTGCACATGCGGCGATTGCGGTCCAACCAGAGGCCGCGCGGCGGTTCTTGCGATCATCTTTCGTTACAAATAATTTTTTCATCGGGTGCTCCTCATGTCGACGCGATTCGATCTCTCCAGCGTGCGGGAAAACTCTGCAAACCCACCGCAGAGCGTTATACATCCCCGGAACGACGTTTGGAAACGCCAGCGACGGAAGAACTGCCCGGACCTGCATGGACCGCATCGAAAACACCTGCGCGACAGGACTTACACTGGAGTACAGGCATCTTTCCGAATGACTCCGCACTCCAACTCCGCCGCGCCGCGCGCTCCGCTGCACTTTCTCGGTCTGGCCTGCGCCATCGGCGTCTCCACCATCTACTTCAACCAGCCTCTGCTGGTGGAGATGGGCAAGACCTACGGCGCGCCCGCCGGCCGCGTGATGTATGTCGCCAGCGCCACGCAGGTTGGCTACGCGCTGGGATTGCTGTTCTTTGTGCCCCTGGGCGATCTGCTGGAGCGCCGCGCACTGATGAGGCGGATGTACGCCGCTGTCGTTGTGGCGCTGCTTCTGGTCTCCATGGCGCCAACGCTGGCATGGCTGATCGCGGGCAGCGTTCTGCTGGGCGTGGTGGCCTCGGTGACCCACATTGTGCTCCCCATCGCGCCCGACCTGGTGCCCCACAAAGAGCGCGGGCGCGCCATCGGGACCGTGATGATGGGCCTTCTGCTGGGAGTTCTGCTGGCCCGGACCTTCGCCGGATGGATCAGCCACATCCCCGCGCTCTTCGTCTACGCGCCGCGCCTCTTTCCCAGGGGGGCCTTCTGGGTCACCGGCGGCTGGCGCTACGTCTTTATCATTGCGGCGTTGGGCAATGCGGTCTTTCTTCTTATGCTCGGCCGCGTGATGCCGCGCCTGCCGCCCAAGCAGCACATGCGCTACGCCGACGCGATGCGCTCTCTGTGGACGCTCTTCCGCACCCAGCCGTTGTTGCGCGAATCGAGCCTGACCAGCGCCCTCGTCTTCGCCTCCTTCAGTTGCTTTTGGACCACGCTGGCGTATCTGCTCAGCAGCCGCTTCGGCCTCGGCGCGGGTGTTGCGGGCAGCTTCGGCCTGGTCGGCGCGGCGGGCGCGCTGGTCGCCCCGGTCGCGGGCAGACTGGCGGACAAGCGCGGCACGCGATGGGTGCTCACCGTCGCCATGACGCTAATCGCCTTCTCCTATCTGTTGCTGTGGGCCGGCGTGGCCTCCAGCCTCCCGTTGGCGCTGCACATCGCCGCTCTGGTGGCTGGCGTCCTCGTGCTCGACATCGGCATGCAAATGGCGCAGGTGGCCAATCAGACGCGTATCTTTGGCCTGGACCCCTCGGCGCGCAGCCGGTTGAACACCGTCTACATGACCCTCTTCTTCGCCGGCGGGGCTGTCGGATCGGCGCTCGCGACCGTGGCCTGGGACCGCTGGCAGTGGAACGGCGTCTGCCTGCTCGCGCTGGGATTGATCGCTCTGGCCGGCCTCTGCCACGCGCTCGGCACGCGCACTCGCGAGCCATTCAACCCCGAATCGCGCAGAGAACACGCCCTCGACAGCGTGCTCGAAGTCTAGGGGATCTCTGAAGAAGTCTCCGTTTTGAATGGGCGGGACTTTAGTCCCGCCGCAAGCGGCCGATTTCCAATGCGGCCTTAGCCGCCGAGGGAATCTCAAACACGAGAGCAGAGCTTCCCTAGACCGAACCGCAGAAAGTCGCCGCGTGAACTGCTATCTCTTCAGCAGATCGACCGGCGCATTCACATCTTCGATGCGAAAATAGCTGGCCAGCGCGGGATGCCGCCTGGCCACGGCGCGGTACATCTCCCACGCCACGCGGCGATAGCTGAAGTGACCCGCAACACCGCTCCGCAGCTCGGCAATGTAGAGCGCCTCGGCAAAGTCCATCTTGAACACCGCCCGCACCCGCGTGCCCAGCGGCAGCAGATACGCAGCAGCCTCCGGCCCAACCGCCTCGCGCAGCGCACGGTAGGCTGCGTGCGCGGCATCCATCGCGGCAATGTAGGTCTGGTCGAGCCCAGCCTCGGCCAGCGTGGGCTGGCCCGGGCACACCGGCGTTTCGTATCCGTGCGCATCGATGTATGGCTGAATGAGCTGCACGCAGCGGCGATGGCGGTGCATGTCGCGGAAGCCGCCGATGTCCATCAGGATGTCGAACCGGAAGCTCTGCCCGGCGGAAAATGCGCGCGGCAGCTCGTCGTGGCGGCCGCGATGCTTCACGCCGAGCGCAACAATCTTCGCCACGCGCGCCGCGCTGAGCGATGCAACCGTGCGCTGGATCTGCCGCCACGAGTAGTGGCTCTCCGCGTACAGCAGCGAAGTGGCTAGCTCGACCTCGAGCGACCCAGAGTCTTCCACCAGATCGACCACCGGTGCGTCCTCGATCGCCTGACCGGCCATAAGCTCGGCGGCGGCCTGGCGCATCTCGGCGCGCGTGACGATGGCGTACTTATTGGGCGCAGAGTACTTCACCAGCGTGGGTGCGGTCTTCACCGGGCGCAGCAGCACATCGCGGAGCCTGCTGCCGCAAGTTATATCCACCGAGCCGACCTCCTCGCAGAGGACGCGCGCCTCGTCGTGGCCAACGTTCCACGCGGGCTCGGCCGCAGCAGCCTTGAGCTTCTCGCCCAGGCTGCGCACCTCGGCAAACTCGCTCGCCAGCAGCCGCGAGATCTGGTTCTCCAGCGTGCGCGCGCTGACGATCTGCCCCAGCGAGGTGTTGGTCGCCAGCGGCAGCAGGTAGCGCGCCACATCGAAGGCGCGTGCCTTCAGCGTGCGCAGGTAGGCCTCGTCCTTCATCTCCGCGGGCTGCGCAATCGCTCGCTTCAGCGCCTCCAGCATACCCGCGCCGACGCGGTCGTAGGCGGCAAAGAGCGCCTCGATCGATGCCGTGTAGCCGGCCGTCCGTTCGCCCAGCGCCGGCGTGTACCAGCCCGACTTGCGGAAGTTCTGGTAGCGCGTGCTGCGCTCCTGCCCGTCCCAGCGCTGCTCGTCCACCAGCGCAACGGCCGCCAGCAGCGACAGCCGCTCGATGGCAAACGCAATGTGCGCCAGGTCGGCGATGGAGCGATGGCCGTACTGGAAGTAAAACGTGTTCAAAAACTCTTCAGCCCGCTGCGAGCTGATCTCCGCCAGCGACTCCTTCATACTCAGCGATGAGCGCGAGTACTTCGCCATCGCGTAGGCGAGAACCTCGGGGTCCGCGCCCTGGATGGCGTAGACGTCGGTCTGGTTCGCGGCGGTGGGCTCAGTGGATAGCTTCGGATCGGCGGCGGCTGGCAGTTTATCGGGCATCACCCTGCAAGGATATGTCATCCGGCGACCTGCGCACTCCAATCCCTGTGGATGAATCGAAATGGATTCGTATAATGAGGCGGGCAGACGGAAGGAAGACATATGAGTTCACTGGCAGGCAAAGTTGCGTTGGTAACGGGAGCGTCGCAGGGCATTGGGCGGGCGTGTGCGTTGGCATTGGCGGAGGCGGGCGCGACCGTCGCGCTGGCCGCGCGCAATGAGGCAAAGCTGGCTGAGGTCGCCGCCGAGATCGCCGCGGCGGGCGGAGTGGCGCACCCCTTCGCGCTCGACCTCAGCAGCGAAGAATCCATCCAGGCCTGCGCCAAGGCCGTCATCGCGCAGCTCGGCAAGGTGGAGATTCTGGTCAACAACGCGGGCATCACGCGCGACAACCTCACCCTGCGCATGAAGCGCAAGGACTGGGACGACGTGCTCGCCACCAACCTCACCGGCGCCTTCCTGATGACCCAGGCCGTCATGGGCTCTATGCTGAAGGCTCGTTGGGGGCGCATCATCAACATCACATCGGTGGTCGGCCAGACCGGCCAGGCGGGGCAGGCCAACTACGCCGCATCGAAGGCCGGCCTCATCGGCCTCACCAAGTCGCTGGCGCGCGAGCTGGCCAGCCGCACGATTACCGTCAACGCAGTCGCGCCGGGCTTTATCGAGACCGCGATGACCGCCGTGCTGACCGACGAACAACGCACTGCCATGACCTCGCAGATTCCGCTTGCCCGCGCCGGCACGGCCCGCGATATCGCCGCCGCCGTCGCCTTTCTCGCGTCGGAGGAGGCTGGCTACATCACCGGCCACACGCTGGACGTAAACGGCGGAATGTACATGGGATAGTTGCAGGTTGTCAGTTGCAGGTTGCGAGTTGTCGGTGGGATCGTCTTTGTTTTCAACTAATAATCCGTAACCTGCAACTGACAACTTACTCCAGTGCTATTAACTTAGCCGATAGTATCTTCCGTGGTTCAACTCTGACCCGGGCTTCAAGTAGAGCTTCAAGGGAGAAGCTCTATCTGGCTCCCGGTGAACCTTGGCGGGTACGCGAATCGAGGCGTCACACGATTTAGCCATTGACCAGTCCGCGCCCGATGTTTACTTTGTGACTAATGGCAGATATGCAAACACAACCCACACCTCTGAACAGCCTTCCTCCCGTGGCCACCATCGCGATGAGCATTGGGGCGACGATCCGCGCCTATCGACTGCAAAAGGGGATGTCGCAGGGTGACATCGAGAAGCGGACGGGGCTGCTGCGCTGCTATCTGTCGCGGGTCGAGAACGGACACACCGTGCCGTCACTGGAGACGCTGCAGAAGATCGCCTTTGCGCTGGACCTGCAACTGGCGCAGTTCTTCTCCGATCAGACCGTCAGCCAGGACATGTCCGCGCTGCACCTGGGCGAGGACGAGATCCGCTTCCTCACACAGATCCAGCGCTACTCGGCGCGGCTCTCGGAGAACGACCGCAAGCTGCTGCTGGCCATGGTGCGCAAGTTCGCGCAGACCACGCTGGTTTGAGTCACAGGTTGTCAGTTGCAGGTTGCCAGTTGAAGACCTGCGACATCCGTTGATTGAATCTCGCAACTTCAGGTCCGCCCACCGCATTCCAGCCGGTCGCAACTGACAACCTGCAACCTGCAACTCACAACTGCGCTACAGCAGATTGGCGATCCAGTAGCCGACGAGGGCCAAGACGAGGCAGGCCACGGCGAAGGTGACCTTCTGGCGGCCGAGGTAGCGTTCCCGGCCGGCCGTCATGCGCGGAGCCAGCGGAACGCCCAGCGCCAGGCCGCTGACGAAGCCTCCGATGTGGGCCATATTGTCTATGCGGATGCCGACATTGACGAACGGCAGAGCAGTGCTGAGCCCGATGACCAGGTTGATAAGCGCGAACTTGACGACCATGCTGCGCAGCCGGCGCAGTTCCTCCCAGGGAAACGGCAGGCGGCGGTTACTCAGCAGCACGATCAGGATTCCGGCGATGCCGAAGACCGCGCCCGAGGCTCCCGCGCCCACCTGCATCAGATAGCCCGGATCATGGGTCCTCAGGGCGAAGACGACGTTGGTGGCCATGCTGAGCAGGTTCCCGGCGATCCCGGTAATCATGTAGACGGCGACCATGCCATAGGGGCCGATCAGCGGCTCGCCCAGAATGCCCAGGTTCCACAGGCACCACATGTTGCAGGCGATATGGATGAAACCGACATGCACGAAGGTGGCGGTAAGCAGGCGGTACCACTGGCCGTGCAGCACCAGCCAGGTGACATTTGCGCCGTAGCGCAGCAGGTCGCCCTCGGTGGGTTCTTTCGGGCTTACGCCGTGCGTGATCATCCACAGGTAGACGGCGCAATTGATGGCCAGCAGCAAGTACGTTCCGGGAGCGGAGCGCGGGTTCCAGACGCCGTACTCGCGCCGCCGCCGCACCTGCTCGGGCGAGTAGGCCTCGGCGGGAGTGTGCTCCTCGACCGGGACGGTGGAGTTTGCGGGCGGAACGATCTCGCCTTCGGGATGCGATTGCGTGGGAGACATGGCGCTACTTCTACGCTAACGCATTTCCGCCGTCTGCGTGGGAAGACAGAGACAGAACCGCTCAAGGATTGACATGAATTTGAAAGTTGTCCGGGATCAGGCGGCGTTCTTCATGATGCGTTCGCGGATATGGGGGGGGATGCGCTGGATCGCGTCCGCAACCAGGCCGGGGATCGGCGTCGCAATAGCGACCAGAACCCACAGCGTCAGCGAGATGAGCAGGCCGGCGATGGCGGTCGCTTCCAGCGAGATGGTGATCGGCGTGTGATACAGGTGGCCATGCAGGCTGCTGCCCAGGTGGGCGATGGCCTCCAGGCGGTGCAGCACGGCCGCGGCCAGCAGAAAGGCGAGGATGGACAGCGAGCTGACGGAGATCAGCAGCACGTCGATGGTGCGCGCCAGGTGTTGGCGGCGGCGGCATTGCGCGCACTCCGACAGGTGATGATCGTAGTCCGTGCGCATCGCCGGAGAGAGGCCGGAGATGTCGTATCGCCAGCCGGCCAGAATGTCTCCAATGACCGGGTCTGTGCAGCGCGGTTCATCCAAGCGGCGCGATCGCGATCTTCGTGAGGCAAAAGTTACCATAGTGTTATAGACACCATTCTACTTGACTTGATAGCGCAAAACGGGGAAAAGAACAACTGGGTCCGGATTCTGTCGAAACTGCTCAACAGTGAGCGGCGGCCTGCCGGTCGCTCTCTTCTTTTTGCTAAAGTGTTGAATAAAAATCGGTTATAGGCAGATTGAGGCAATCGGAGCAGACTGCTGGGCGAGCAGAATACGGTTGCCCAACAGCTTCCCTCGCTCCCGGATCGCCTCTTCGGCAGAGAGCAGCGCGAGCTCGGGAACGTTGTTGGTCTCCGAAAGATGGCCGAGGACGATGTACGTGGCATTTCCGTCGTAGTCGCGGGCCAGAAACTCGGCGGTAGAGTGGTTCGAGAGATGCCCCACGCGGGAGAGCACGCGCTGCTTGACCGCCCACGGGTAGGGGCCGTCCTTCAGCATCTCCAGGTCGTGGTTGGATTCCAGCAGCAGCACGTCGATCCGCTCCAGCGCGCGCTTGACGTTGGGAGGTATGTAGCCGAGGTCGGTAGCGATGGCCATGCGGATGGACTCCGAGGCCGACTCGAAGACGAAGCCACAGGGGTCGGCCGCGTCGTGCGGAGTGGTGAAGGGCGTGATCATGAGGTCGCCGATGGAAAAGTTCGTCCCCGGCTGGAAGTACTCCACCGCGGGCAGGCTGGCCGGGTCGCGCCGGGTCGCTGCTTCCGGCACGTCTTCGTCGGGATCGTCTTCGCCGGATGCGGCTTCGAGATATGTCAGGACTCCAACTGCGCCATTCTCCAATGCATCTTGCGCGGCGCGCGCTTCCTTCTCCCTCTGGAGATGTTCCAGCCACTTGGCGTAGGTCATGGTGGTTCGCGGGGTCATCTGCCGCACCCAGGCGCGGTGCGTCGGCTCGCTGAAGTACACCGGAATGCGCAGCCTGCGCGCCAGCACCGCCAGGCCCGCCACATGATCCGTATGCTCATGCGTAATCAGGATGGCGTCCAGCGCGGCGGGGTCTTCGTTGGCCATCGCCAAGCGCTTCAGCAGTTCGCGGCAACTGAGCCCCGCGTCCACCAGCACACGCGTCTCGGCGCTGGCAATCACCGTCGAGTTGCCCTTCGAGCCGGAGGCGAGGACCGTCATGCGCATAGCTTCAAAGATACGCTGGACGGATGTGAAATTGTGGGCCTTGGGTTGTCTTGAAGGGGACGGGCTTCAGAGGGTGCTGAAAAACTCTATTTTGCTTAAGGGCACGGGTTCACCCGTGCCGTAAAATGCTTTATTTGCAATACGGCTTTAGTCCCTGAGGGAAAGCCCAGTTGCCGAATTCACTACCTGCGCAGAACATAAACGCGGTAGCTTGCGGGCGTCTCTTCGCGACTCCACCAGCGCGCGGTGCGGCTCGGCGTCCACTCGGTCTCGAGCGTATAGTCGTCGGCGAGGAAGGCCTTAAATGCGGGCCAGCGATCGAGCTTCCGAAATTCTCCCGGCCCATCCACGTAGAGCGCGCTCGAAACCACGAGCACCTGTGGCGGAGACGCGTTCATTGCAGTGAAAAATCGTTCCCGCGTCTGCCGCACAAAGGAAACATCGTCCGCGCCGAACAGCGGAAAGTCCACCAGCAGGCCGTTTGCGGGCTCCAGCCTCATGCGATAGAGAACATTGCCGCAGCCGGAGATCGTGTCGATGCACTGGATGTGGCCGGAGAGCCTCTGACCGCCCAGAGCGTCGAGGTTCTGCTCCAGCGAAGTGATGAAGTCCGTCTCCCACCAGCGATAGCGATGGATCAGCACGGCGGACTGCGGCGCCAGAACCAACCCTCCAAAACTGAGCGCGGCCAGTGCAAGCCAGCGTGCGGCCTTCGTGCGCCGGATGTGGGCCGTCGTGCGCCACAGGTCAGAGAGCCGCGTCTGCGCGGCACGGGTAAAGTCCACAGCCATCAGCGGCAGCAGGAAGATAAGCAGCGTGTAGCGATAATACGGAAATCCGCGCGCCTGAACCAGGTAGGAGACGAGTCCGAAGAGCGCGCCACAGCCCAGTGCTACACGCTCCCAGTCCAGCTTCGGACGGTGTAGCGCCAGCACCGCCAACCAGAGCAAAACCAGAGGCAGCAGGGGCGAGACGCTGTGCAGCAGCAGGAATCCCAGCGGGCGATGTCCCAGCCCGGAGTAGTAGAGGACGAGTCCGTGAAGATTCTCAAAAAAGGCCGCAAGCGCTCGCTCCCGCAGCAGAAAAGCGAAGGCGATGCCCGGTGCGATGAGATAACTCAGAATGGCAGCCGCCGCATGGCGCAGCCAACCACGGTTCGGCGATTGGCCCTGCGTTCCACTCCCTCGCAGAACATAGAGCGCCAGCAGAAGTTGCGCCACAGTCAGCGGCAGAGCGGTGGGCTTGATGGTCAGCGCCACGCCGGAGAAGAGCCCGAAGGACGCCGCCGCCCACGGCCAGTCTCTGCGGATTGCGACAAACAGGAAGGCCGTCGCAACGATCAGGCAGACGGCCATGGTCAGGTCGCGCTGTCCGCCCTCGGCCAGGCCGTCGCGTCCGTGGACCAGGATAAAGAGGCATGCGGCGAAGAGGCCGGCAAGCCATCCATCTTCCGATCCCACCCTTCGCGATGGCGCCGCGAAGGATGGGGCACCCACGCATCGCGTAATCACAAAGAAGGACGCGCCCGCCGCGCCCATCAGCGTGAAGTCGAAGAGCCGCCACGCCAGGTCGCCCATGCCAAACATGTGCATGGCGGCCAGCTCGATCAGGTACGAGCCGGGCATATTCATGTCGCCGATCTCGCGGTAGGGAGCCCAGCCGCGCCCGATGAGCCACCCGATGTAGTGGATCAGCGACGCGTCGCCCACCAACGGCCAGTGCCAGCTCCACACAAAGAACAGCAGTGCACAGACGCTGAGGCTGGCGGCCAGCGCCACGCGAAAGAGGCGTGCACTCCCGTTGCGCAATCGTCTCTCCTTTCGTGTACGAGTCTAACCGACGCAGGCCCGTTCGATTTGTGACTGAAGTTCGCCGTTGGAAGAGGGCCAACCTCTCCGAGCGTTCTATGGGCACGCGACGAGCAGGACGGTGATATTGTCGTGACCGCCCTTTGCGTTGGCGGCGTCGATCAGCGCTTGGCAGGCGCTATCGAGCGCGGATTGCAGCGCAAGGTCTGGGGCAGCGGAGTCGCGGCGGCCAGTAGCGAGCGCTGCCGGTCCAGCGGTGCGGGCGAGAATCTGTGCGATCTCGCCGTTGTCCAGCTCGCGGCTCAGGCCGTCGGAGGCCAGCAGGTAGAGGTCGCCGGGCTGCGCGGAGTGCGAGGCGATCTCCGGCTCGACCGTCGGCTGCGTGCCGATGGCGCGGGTGATGATGTTGCGCATGGGCGAGGCGGCGGCCTGGGCGCGGCTGAGCAGCCCGGCGCGCACCTGTTCCTCCACCAGCGAGTGGTCCTCGGTGAGCATCTGGAGGCCGCCGGAGCGGAAGAGATAGCAGCGGCTGTCGCCAACATGGGTGATCCAGAGCGTGGGGCTGACTCGCGCATCCTTTGGCCGCTGCGTGTCTTCCTCCCACAGCAGCGCAACCAGCGTAGTGCCCATGCCGTGCAGGCTGGTGGACTTCTGCGCGTGCCGGTAGACGGTCTGGTTGGCAACGCGGATGGCTTCGGCGAGCCGGGCGCGGGCTTGCGTTGCGGAACCGGGCTGCGCGAGGCAGTCCAGAAAAACCTCCGTCGCCAGATGGCTGGCGACCTCGCCGCCGGCCGCGCCTCCCATGCCGTCGCAGACGACGAAGGCCCCATGCTCGGCCAGCGTTGCGCATGCGTCCTGGTTGGCCCGGCGCACCTGGCCGCGATGGGAGAGCATGGCGAAGGCGCGTGTGGGCGCAAGGCTCGGTGCGCCCGCAGCGGCAGCGGTTGTGGGTCGCGGCTTGGGAGGCTTCACAGTTGCAGCATCTGCCATTTTGCCACCCCGGATCACCGCAATTTGGGCCCGTCGAAACGATACTCCTCGCCGCGCTGGAGTCGAAAGCCCCCGCCGCCGGTTCATCGGTGTTATCTGCGGTTGGCAAAGCGCCGTTCGGGATACTCTGGAGTGGCAACGAAAGAGGGAGCGGATTGAACCGCATCGTGCAGGGCGACAATCTGGAAGTGTTGCGAGGGATGGTGACCGGCTCGGTGGCGCTCGTCTACATCGATCCACCGTTCAACACCGGACGGCGGCAGACGCGTCTGCAAATGAAGACGGTGCGCGACCCGGCGGGCAACCGCGTCGGCTTCGGCGGGCATAGGTACCGCACGGAGCTGCTGCAAAGTGCGGCGGGGCCAGCGTGCGAGACCGGTTCCGCAAAGACCACAGGCTACGACGACCAGTTCGACGACTTCCCCGGCTTTCTGCGCCCGCGCCTGCTGGAGGCTTATCGCGTCCTCACCCCAACCGGCAGCCTCTTCTTCCACATCGACTTCCGCGAGGTCCACTACTGCAAGGTGATGCTGGACGAGATATTCGGTCGCGATTGTTTTCAGAACGAGATCGTCTGGGCATACGACTACGGAGCGCGCGCAACCAAACGCTGGCCCGCCAAGCACGACAACATCCTCTGGTACACGCGCGATCCCCGGCGCTACACCTTCAACCTGGGCGAGAGCGACCGCATCCCGTACATGGCGCCAGGGCTGGTAGGCGCCCGCAAGGCCGCGCGCGGCAAGACGCCCACCGACGTCTGGTGGCACACCATCGTCTCGCCCACCGGCAGGGAGAAGACCGGCTACGCCACGCAGAAGCCGTTGGGAATCCTGGAGCGGATCGTGCGCGTTCACTCCAACCCCGGCGACCTGGTGCTGGACTTCTTCGCCGGCAGCGGGACCACGGGCGAGGCGGCAGCCAAGAACGGTCGCGCCTTCTGCATGGTGGACCAGAGCGCCGAGGCGATAGCGGTGATGGAAAAACGATTGCAATTGAAGGCCGAGAGGATATGATTTCGCCATCGCGTTTTTCCAGGAGAGAACGGTGGCGAGGGCCCGGTGGTTGCTGGCGGAGTTGTATGTCGGGTGGTTTGTGCTGGTCGTTTCGGGGGCCAGCGGCGTTGTAGCTCACGCGCAGGCTCAGACTGCGGCGGCGACGCCGGGACAAACGGTTGCGCCAGCGAGGAAGACTTGCACGGTCAACTCGTTCGCGCCCAACCCGGCGGAGACGGCCCTGAACAAAGGGGATTTCGCCCCGGCGGAGGTTCTGTTCCGCGCCCTGCTGGCCAAGAGTGCGGACAATGAGGCGGCGCACGAGGGGTTGGTGCGCGCGCTGCTCGCGCAGAACAAGGTGGACGACGCTGCGCGGGATGCGGAGACGTGGGCCGCGGCTGAGCCGGCGAGTTCGATGGCCTTGATCGCGCTGGGCGATGTGCGTCTGCGCCAGGGGGTTCCGCGCGTGGCATTTCTCCAGTTTCAGAAGGCTGCGGTGGCGGACCTGTGCAATGCGCGCGCCTACTATGGGATTGCTGAGGTTGATGGACTTGCGGGACTCCATGCGTCCAGCAAGCGCATGATTGAGCAGGCGTACAAACTGCATCCCACCGACGACGATATCAATTCGGCGTGGATCGATACCCTACCCCGCAAGGAGCGGCTGGCCAAGTGGGCCGACTACGCCGAACACAGCGATCAGATCAGTGAAGAGAACAGAACGAAGCTAAAGACAAATCTGGAGAAGGAGTCTCTCTACCATGCGTCGGACTGCCGCATGGCGCCAACCTCGCCGCGCGAAGCGACGGTGCCGATGACAGCGGTGATGGATGGGCCGAATCATTTCGTGGGCTGGGGGCTAGACGTCAAGTTCAACGGCAAGGGGCGAAGACTACAGATCGACACCGGCGCCAGCGGCATCACCATCTCGCGCGCGGCGGCGATGTTTCTCGGAATCCAACGCCAGGACGCCACACAGACGGGGGGGATCGGCGACAAGGCTAAGGTGAAGACCTCGATTACGCATGTGGCGAGCGTCAAGATCGGCGGCATCGAGTTCACCAACTGCCCGGTGGAGATTCTGGAGAAGTGGAGCGTGCTGGACTCCGACGGGCTGATTGGCGGCGATGTCTTCGACGCCTCCCTGCTGACGCTGGACTTCCCAAAACACGAGCTGCGCATCGCTCCGCTGCCCGAGCGTCCGGGAGAAAAGAAGGCTGCCGTAGCAACGCCGGACCCGGCGGACGACGACGAGATTGTGGAGGCGCACGACCCATATATCGCGCCGGGAATGGAAAAGTGGCAGCGCGTCTATCGCTACAGACACGACCTGATAATGCCCACTGGACTCGTGGACACCAAGAGGATAAAGGACGACAGCGCCTGGAAGGACAAGCTTTTCATCCTGGATACGGGAGCGGATTCGAACCTGATCTCACCGGCTGCGGCCAGGGAGGTGACCAAAGTCTCGCGCGATGACAGCATGGAGATCCGCGGCATCCAGGGCGAGGTGGACAAGGTCTATGAGGCGGGCAAGTTCACCCTGGCATTTGCCGGCCTGCGCCTGGATTCGCCCAGCATGACGTCGATCGATACAACCAAAATCTCGCACGATGACGGCGTGGACATTTCGGGGTTTATCGGAGCGCCCGCGCTGACCCAGTTGGTGTTGCACATCGACTATCGCGACAATCTGGTCTGGTGCGAGTACACGCCCAAGAAATAACCCCGGCGCAAGACGCCGAACTCCGTGCTGGCGCAGGCTGCGGGGGCCTGCGGGGTTCGCGTGGGCTGCACGCGTCTATGAAGTCGGCGTCTTTCGCACAACAACAGGAATTATTTTCTGAGGCGCGGGCTTCCCGGCCGGAGTGCGGTCCAGCGCCATGATGGCGTTGGCCAGAGCGACCGAGGGGTTCTCGAAGTGTTCGGGCGAGTTGAGCAGGCGTTCAGCCTGCTCGTAGTCTCCGGCATTGATCAGGTTGGCGATGGCGAGCATCTGTTGATGAAACGCCATGTGCTGGTCCACCGCGGCCAGGTACTCCGGCGTGCCCCGCAGGTGCCGCGTGTATTCACTGAGCAGCCATTTTCGGATGGCGTCCTCGTCGGGATGCTGGATGGAACGGGTGGCGCGTTCGCTCAACGGCTCGCGCATTCGCGCCGCCAGCAGCAGGGTGATCTTCCATCGCACATGGCTTGCGATGGCGTCCGGAGCGTTCTCGATCGTCTTTGCTATATAAGTCTCGGCGGGCATTTTACGACCTCACATCTGTTATCGGAAGATGAGAGAAAAATGTGAGCCGGCGTGGAATCCTGAACGTGAGTGCGCCGGGCGGTTGGGGGTGGTTGCGGCTGGCAATCCGTCTGCGAGGGGGGATCTCGCGCGATGCGGCGGGCTTCCCAAATGGAGATTAGAATTCCCTAATCGGGAAAAGTCAGTTAGTCTTCGGCTACTTGGTTGGTTACGCGCTGCGTGTTCCCGAAATGGCACACGTTGAGGGCCACGGGCTTGGTCGCAGGAACAGGTTTGGGTGGTGTTGCGCGGAAATACCTCTTGCTGTCGTCTTCTTTTCGTCCGGGAATCATTGCCCGGAAATCAGAGCTTAAAGGGGGATGAGATGGGGTCTGGGCGCGGCAGGCTGAGTTGGTTGAGCTGCTGCGCCGTGGGACTGGCCTTCGGGCTGGGTGGGTGCGTGTGGGCGCAGAGCGGGACGGATGGGGCGATCGGCGGGCAGGTGGTGGGTGCTGCGGGCTCGCCGGTGGATGGCGCGTCTGTGATGGCGCGCAATCTGGAGACGGGGCTGGCGATGAGGGCGCGCTCGGGGTCGAAGGGTGAGTTCCTGGTCGTGCGGCTGCCGGTGGGCGAGTATGAGCTGTCGGTGGAGAAAGCTGGGGTGGAGGTGACGCTTCCGGAACCGGTGCAGGTTGGGCTGGGTGAGGTGACTGAGGTTATTGCGCGGATGCGGCCGCCTGTCTCTGGACAGTCGAATTCGCCGAGTGGGGCGAACCAGGCGGGCAGCGGCGGAACGGATTTGCCCGAGGCGGATCTGGCAGGCCTGCCCGTGAATGGCGGGCAGTGGAGTTCGCTGGCCCTGACCGTTGCTGGTGCAAATAGCGCGGCGAGCGGCAATGGCGACTCCA
>Ga0326727_10007269_pt1 | contig 29444 bp, 26 predicted proteins | sample MB2enrmetagenome_FD_207643 | JGI IMG/M metagenome (GOLD analysis project Ga0326727, IMG submission 207643) | Lab enriched peat soil microbial communities from McLean, Ithaca, NY, United States - MB29MY | ecosystem: Environmental > Terrestrial > Soil > Wetlands > Peat | place: USA: New York... | reverse complement strand
ACGGAGAAAGGGATCGGAGAATCAGCCGACGCCGTTTGGAAAAGGCTCGTAGAAAAGCAAGCGGAAGTGTTCGGAGCGCGGCCGGTGGAGGCCCGCGAGCCGGAAATCGAAGCTGAACATCCTGTTCCGGACCTACCGGAAGTCATCCTTCCACCAGTAGCACCGATCCCGGCAGTGGTGACACAACTCCTGATGTTCGGTATGTCGCACGAGGCGGTACAGCGGCGCAAGGCTTCACACAGGCCGTCGGGTCCCGTCACAGCACCGGATCAGCTCGGATTGTTCCCGACCTGAGAGTGGGGCAAGCCATGTGGCCGGCGTGGGTCTCCTTACTAAAATGCTATCGCGCGGCTTCGGAAGCGGTTCTGACTGGCGCAAATGAGAGGGACGTCGATCAGCCTTGGTCGCTACACCTCTGAGGGGAAGTAAGCGTCCAGCCTTGATGTTTGGGCTGTTTCGCCTGCGTTCAGGCGGCCACGCCACAGACATGATCCTTTCCAGGAAGGCTTCTCAGGCCGAATCCCCAACTTCGGTTGCCAGTCGATTTGATGGTTCTTGCGCTCCTGATGTGTTGCGGCTAGGATGAGTTTTGCAATCTACCTCGACCACAACGCGACGACGCCGGCCCTGCCAGAGGTCCTGGAAGCGATAATGCCGTACCTCACGACGGGACGGGGAAACCCGAAGGGTCGAATGGCATTCGGCCATGGATATTATCGGCCACCGCAAGCGCGACAATCCCATGATCGTATTTCAACAGGGCCAAACCGGTCTCGGGGTTTCGGGCTGCCAAGTAATGCGCATAACCGGGACTACCCGCTTAGATCTGCGGCCGTTGTGTGATTGCTAGAGTTTCGAGCCCCCCCTTGCGGGTTACCATTGGATATTTACCTCACTAGCATAAATCATACCTTCGCGGTAACATGTGACCCCAGATTTCCAGGTGGACTGCCGGCGTCGTGGCGTGCGGGACTCTACGTTTATCTTCGCCACAACTGGACCAGGTGTTTCCTATGGAAAGCGGAGCATTCCGGTTTCTGACCTCAACATGGCCCCTGTTTGGAATTGAGGCCCCCAGATTCATTTGGGGAGCCGCGGCATTCCTCGCGATACTGACTCTAGCCTTCCTCATTCGCCTTTTATGGCAGGTCCGACACGAAGAGATTGCGTTAGCGCGGGTTATTGGGTCGCTTCACAATCTCGGGGGCCAAGCGTTGCGGGCGCCCGGCCACGGAGCTCAAGCTTCCATGGTGGAGCGCTGTCGGCAGCTTTTTGAACATCCCGTCTCGCTCGCTTCAGCGTGGCCCACCTTGGAATCTGTTCTTGTGCGCCGTCGGAATGCGGAGGATCATGACGAGTTCTGGTTATCCGAGCCAGCGGGACATGCCCTGAGCGAGGAGGTGCTGGTAGGACGGATCAACCGATCCTTTTACTCCGCGTTTCCCGGGATCGTCACAGGATTGGGACTCCTCTTTACTTTCGTAGCCATCTTGATCGCTTTGCTTGGTGTTCGGGAAGATCCGAGCTCTCATGTGATCCGAGGTGTCAATGACCTGATCCACGGCCTGTCTGGCAAGTTTGTCTCCTCGATTGTGGCGTTGCTCTTGGCTACCCTCTTTATTTTCTGCGAGAAGTCCTTGTTTCACGGCCTTGACAGAGCCCGACTGGCATTGGAACGCGCACTTGAGCTTGTGTTCCCAAGATTGACCCCGGTCCAGATTCTTACGGAGCTTCAGCGCGATATCAGCGAGCAGACCCTCGGGTTCCGGCACTTCAATACTGACCTTTCCGGCAAACTCAAGCAAAGTTTCAGCGAGAGCATGGGTCCGACCATCCAGCGCATGGTTGAAACGGTGGAAGAGCTAAACCGGTTGCTGCGAGCAGCGGAGGCACAGAAGCAAGAATCGATTACCGGCTCACTTGCGGCTATGCTCCAGCGGCTCGAAGGGTCAATCACGTCCTCTCTCGGGCAAATGGGGGACCGGTTTTCGGAATCCCTGTCGGGCACCGCCATGGACCAATTCACTAAGGTGAGTGAGTCGTTGGGAGGAGCCGCCAAGGTCCTTGAGAACATGAACGCCCAATTCCAAATGACGCAATCAGCGCTGGCCGACGTGGTCAACCTCGCTAAGAATTCTGCGGTTGAACAGATGACCATTGGAAAGACCCAGGTGGAAGGATTGACCAACGTGCTTAGCCAAATGATGGTTCAACTCAATGAAACGGCCAACACGTCGACAACCCGGATGACGCAGGCGCTCGGTGCTCTCGTTGTTGATCTATCAACAAAAGTGGCCGACCTGAACTCGCAGATGGCCAAAAGTGTCGAAGAGAATACGAGCCGCGCATCAAATGCCGCGTCGACCGTGATTGAGCAAGCGGGCGCATGGTCTTCGAAAAGTAACGAACAGCTCGAGCAGATCCTGGAGCGTCAGAAAGCCCACCTTCAGAATGTCCGGGATGTGGAAGCCTCCCTCATGTCTGCTCTAGAACTTTTCGACGGATCTGTTCGCCAGTTTGCGGCACTAAGAGACGACCTGCAGACGACAGCCAAAGAGACTAGCGCTATGGCCACGGCCGCGGCCGGGGCAGCGCGTTCGACACAGGAAAGCCAGAAGGCATTTCAACAAGTCGCTGCCTATGCTGGGGGGCAGGTTGAGCGCTTAGCTGAGGCTAACCGGTCTCAGCAAGAGGTCTGGGAGTCAATCCGGCTTCGCATGGAGCAGTATCGCACCGTTTTCACTCAAGCCGACAAACTAGCGGCAGGCGTGTTGAGCCAGATAGCTCAAGGGGCCAACGCCCACATCGAGGTAACCGCCCAAAAGTACGATTCGCTAGTGAAAATGTTCGACGAACATATCTCGGTGGTTGTGCAAAAGCTAGGGGGGTCTATCGAAGAACTGAGAGAGTACATGGAAGATCTGAGCGAAGCAGTCCAGGAAGCGCGAAAATCAATGGGAGAACAACCAAGAGGTGGAGATGGCCGCCGAACATGAAGGCAACGGCTTGGCAAGCTCGCTGACAGACTTGATGACCTCGCTTGCCGTAATTTTTGTCCTTTTGTTGGTGGCGACGCTCAACAATGCTCGGCAGGAAGTGCAAGGCGCGAAGGCTGAGGTCCTTGGGCTCCTCGAACAAGCCTTGAGTGAATTTTCCAAACAGGGCGTCAAGGTAGCCCCGGACCCCAAAGATCCCCTGGGTCTGCTTGTTCTGGTTCCCGAGGGCCTGCTGAAGTTCAAGCAGAACGACCCAGAACCGCCCGCACAAGGGATCGACTTTTTGAGGGGGTTCATGCCCAAACTGGTAGGAACGGCGTGTCAGCCTGGGATTCGGGAGGGAATCAGCTCGATTGTTGTTGAGGGACATGCGAGCTCTGAGGGCACGGAGCAGCGAAACCTTGTGCTCAGTCAGGAACGGTCGATGTCGGTGGTCCAAAAAGGGTTGGAGGTTTTGGGTCCCGAACTCCATCTCTGTTTTTTGGAGTTAGTGTCAGCGGCTGGCCGCGGAAGCGCCGATATGCTCCTTAACCCTCAAGGGGTCGAAGACCGCGAGCTTAGCCGGAGGGTCATATTCAAGATTCGCGTGAAGTCTCTCGAACAGCGCCGAGTTATCGCCGACGTTACTCCTCAAACGGCTAGACCGGAGAACGGAAAGTGATAGAGCTTCTACAGGAAATCAGGGTGTTGGACTGGCTGAGGGAGGTCCAAGTGGTGGCTCGCAGCCTCGACGCTGATGCCAAGCATCCGCCTGACGAGCCTCGATTGGAGCGCCTAAAGGCTGCCGTTGCATCGCTCAACAGTGCGCCAAAGGCTTCGCGCCCGCCCGTCGGGAATGAGGAATACGCTCGCCAGTGGCAGGAATATTTGGATGGCAAACTGGATTCAATGGGGGCCCGGGCCGTCCGCAACCTGTGCTGGCACCCCGAGACGGCCACTAACGATACGTTTCAGTACTATCTAAAGCGTGAGAACCACAACCTTAGCTTCTTTGCCTTACAGGGGCTCGTGCGCTCATGTCACGCTTGCTGGTCGCCAGAGTTGGCAGTTGGCAGCGTGGTGAAGGCAGTCCGCAGGTACCTTGAGGAATACGAGGGACGCAATCGGTTACTCGCCAAATGGAAGCCATCATCGAGTATGCTGCTTGGGCCTGACGGGGCTGAGCGTTTTGGGGACGCAATGATGATTGAGTCCGCTCCCGTCAAAGCCTTCTGCCAGACCTGGGGCATTGCGGACGAGTCACCGTACGTTCAGACCGCAGTCACACACGCGGCCGAAAAAAGCCGGCAGGGTATGGATCGAGTTCGCCGGCTTCGAGACTACCTCGTTGACCAACTGCTCCCATGGCAAAGATGGTCGCCGGGCCAGTTCAAGGAAGAGGTCCGCAATACGGTTTTGCACCCTAGTACCCAGGACGAGCCCGTGCGGGAGGTCCTCAGCCGATTCGTTCTTCAAGACCCGCGTCTGGGCGACCCTCGGCTTCCCCTGCATCAGGGCAACTGGGCGGGAATTCCCGACGCAAAGGCCAAGGTGGTTGAGTGGTTATCGCAGTTCGACATCGTTTTCTTCTTCGACCACGTGCTCCCAACAAGAGGCAAGGACCCTCACGGTAGAAAGCAGTTTTGGCTTCGGTACGTCAAGCGAGTGATCCGGTCGCGGCCGCTCCTGAACTGGGACGACCGCATTCGATTGGAAACAATCCTCAGGGCCAACCGCCAAGAAGGCAGGGACTTTGGACGGATCGACGGACATACGAGTGCCTTCCTGCTGGATTTCGGAAAGTTCGTAGTCGTGGAATTCAGTGCCTCCGGGAACGCGTGTTACGTGTATTACGAATCGGAGTTCAAGAAAATAGTTCCGGACTTTTGGACGCGCGCAACATTGCCGGTAGACGGGTTGAAAAAAAAGATGTCCTCGTTGACCAAGTCTAAAAAGATGTCGTCCCTGGCCATGCAGTTTCCCTCGGACTGGGACGGGGTGCACCGAGAGGGGTGGCAGGTGGACGCGAGCCAACTGCTCTCGGTGCATGGGGTCCGGCCCTCGTAAGGGTCAAACTTAGCGATGACTGAGTGGATTCTTTGCGAACCAAGTGACGGCTTGAGACTCATGGCCGAGACGGACGGAGTGTGGCTCCGAGCCGTTGAGGGCATAGGCCTCAATGACCTCCCCAAATTCCAGCCCCGTGGCCGCCTTGGCCGATTGCTCCCGACTCTGGTTCCACAGTTGCTCGAAATGGGACTGGCGACTACCGACAGCTCCGGTCTCCGAATAGACTACCAGGACTACTCGGACCTCAAGGCGGAACAAGGAGTTGACGCCTTCGACGGGGTTGTCCCGTGGGCACACTGGGTGCTTCAGCTCGAAACGACCGGTTCTCCCGGTACTAACACCTTCAAGTACTTCTACAGGTTTTTCGCTGGCCCACAGACCGTCTATCCGGAGCGTCTAGGCTGCTTCGTCCGGCGACTGGGAAATACTTATCAACTCGACCGTCAGACCTACGCCCTGATAGAGGCTGTTGAGACATTCAACAACCTCCCGACGGAGCGAAAAAACGGGGCAGACGCTTTTGTCCGGTTCGCTGAAGTGAAGGGACTGGCTGAAGAAGTTGGCGCACAGCTTGACCAGTTCTTGCTACGCGAAAGGATTGTCGTACCCTCCGAGATCGCATTGGACATTATCCCTGAAGAAGACGGCCGCATCTCCTTCGCTCCCAAAATCGACGGTGTTCCAACGGAAGCCATGCGCCGAGTGTTCCTGGCGTCTGATGATGCGGAGGAGGTGTACTCGCTTGACGATGCTGGCGGGGGCCGTATGCGCGTTGTGCTCAATGAGGCACAGCGTGAAGTGCTCCGACGCATGCAGCGCGTGCGACATCTGGGGGGCGCCGAGAAGGCAGCAGTCCTGCGGGACCCGTCCCGCGTCTTCGACGGTGTAGGTGGAAGCGTAAGGTTTGGCCCGCGCGTTCGGGGCGTGGGGGAATTTCCCTTCGTCGCCCGCCCTTTTCTCCAAAGAAGCTCGACAGGTATTTTCGACGACCCCGAATCGCCAGCGGACAGGCAAGAGCGGAGCAGGTTCTCGGCGGGCCTCAAGTGTGAGTATGCCGATGGCTCAGTTGAGGAAATCCAATTCACTTCACGCGAGCAGCTGCACGAGTTCCGACAACGCGCAAGGGCAGCACATGAGTCCGGTGCCGGGGTCGTGGAGCTTCAGGGCAAGTCGATACTGGTTGATAACAGCCTTGTGCAAGGCTTGGACGACCTTGTGGGTCGTGTCACCCCCTCTGCTACTGGTCATAAGGAGGAGGTCAGCAAGGCCCGCCGCTATGTGCTGATCTATACCAATGAAACGGAGTTGGAATATGAGGAGGCAGATTCGGAGCAACCCTCTGGGGCTGGGCCGGAATTGCCCAAGTCCCTGAATCCAGCCGTGCTCAAAAGACATCAGTTGGACGGTCTAGAATGGCTGCAGCGCAGTTACTCGGCTGGCTTGCACGGCTGCCTGCTCGCTGACGATATGGGCTTGGGCAAGACCCTACAGATCCTCGCGTTTCTCGCTTGGCTAATCGAGGGCGGTAAAATTGCGCCGGGGAGCCAGAATCCTGAAGCAGCTCCGTGGCGCCCTATTCTTGTCGTGACGCCATTGACCTTGATTGAGAACGAAACTTGGATTGAGGACATCCGCAAATTCTTCTGCGGAGACGGCGAGGTCTTTACACCCTGGATCGCGATGCACGGCAACCGATTAAAAGAATTCCGGCGAGAAAAAGGATCTGAGACGGCGATCGGAGGGCCCGTTCTCGATATCGAGCGGCTTCGGAATTATCGGCTTGTACTCACGAACTACGAGACAGTCGTTAACTATCAACATTCCTTTGCCGGTATGGGCGAAGGCTGGTCGGTGGTCGTCACCGATGAAGCGCAGGAATACAAGACGCCCAGCACCAAGGTTTCGCATGCTCTGAAAAGCCTCGCTCCTCGATTTCGAATTGCATGCACAGGAACACCGGTGGAGACACGTCTGATGGATCTATGGAACATCTTTGACTTTCTGCAACCCGGCCAGCTTTTGGGAAGCGCTCAGGAATTTCGCAGGCTCTATGAAATCCCTTTGGAATCCGAAGAGGCTGAAACCCGGGAGAGCGTCATTCCCAAACTGAGGGGACGACTCCGAATAGGAGAACAGAACGCGCACGTCCTGCGGCGAGACAAAACTACGCTGCCAGAATTGCCGGATAAGCACGAGCACATTCTGGAATGTGATCTTTCCCCAAAACAACGCGACTGGCATTTGGATTTGGTCAGCCGCGCGCGTTCTGGGGGAGTCGGCAACCACCCGTTCAGTCTGATCTCTCAGTTGATGAAAGTGTACCAACACCCCGGGCTTGTTCCCCAATACGAGGTGCTACCATTCAGTGAGGCTGTAGATCAATGCCCAAAGCTGAAACGGGTACTCGATTGCCTTCGCGAGATTCAGCGTCGCGGTGAGAAGGCTCTGATTTTCACTCGAAGCCTCAATATGCAGCAGATTCTCTCATCCGTTATAGGCGAGGAATTCGGGATTGGCGTGGATATCATCAATGGGATCACAAGTCGCAAGGGAGATACAAACAACAGCCGCCAGACGCGGAAAGGGATTCTTCGACGGTTCCGCGAGACGCCGGGATTCGGAGTCCTTGTCCTATCGCCCGACGTGGCGGGGATCGGCTTGACGCTAGTAGAAGCCAATCATGTCATCCACTACGGGCGATGGTGGAATCCGGCAAAGGAGTCCCAAGCGACAGACCGTGCGTACCGCATTGGTCAGACCAAAGACGTGCACGTGTATTACCCAATCGCAAAGGACCCGCTAAAAGTGTTCCCGACGTTCGATGAAAAACTGGATGCGCTCATCGCACGCAGGCGCCAACTCGCCTCTGAATTCCTGGCTCCCATGCCAAGTGAAGAGCAGATGCAGGAAGAATTGTTAAGGGACGTTCTGAGCGACACTGCGAGCGGTGGCCCGGTGCAACGTGTGACCGGTGATTATCTCCGCACACTCCCGTGGGACCGGTTCGAAGCGCTTCTCGCGTTGCTGGAAGAGAAGCAGGGCTCACGAGTGTTTCTTACGCCCCGCGGCGGAGATGACAAGGCGGACGTTGTAGCCTTACACGGTCAGGAGTTACGCCTCGTTCAGTGCAAGCACACCATGTGGGAAGGGTTGATCGATGCAGACGCACTGGCCGAAATTGTCATGGCTCTGGACACCTACCCCAGTCGCTATCTTGCCTCCGTTCGGCACAAGTACAATCTGCACTTAACGGTAGCAACAAATGGTACCTTCACGCGTGCTGCCAGGTCACAGGCGCGGGAGCGAGACATTGAACTCATCTCTCAGCAAGAACTTTGGGCAATGCTGCAACGAACAGTCTGCACACCAGGTGAGGTGGAGGCCATGGAGGCCCGCCGGTTAGCGTCCATGCATGACCTTCGCGTCGCAATCGAACAGATCGCGAACTGAGTTAGCGCAATTCGCGGGCTGGCGCAGGTCTTTTTCGAAGGTCTGCCGTTTGCCGCCTATGCACAACGAAGAGCCGCGGGCCTGGAGGACAGGTCCGCGTTGCGCTTGGTGAAGGGCATTTCGCGAGATTGGGAATGATAAACGCCCTTCCACGCCGGCATCCGGCCCAACCGGTGGGTCAGTTGATGGGTATCCGATGAATCGCTCTCCTCGATAGATCTGGCAAGTTTCCCTCCGCTATCAATCCCACCACTCCGAAGTGTGCCAAAGCACTCTCATGAATTCCTTTAAGAAGTGGCTTCAAGATCACCTTGGGTTGATCCGGCTTGTTCTTTTGCTGTTCGTCGGTGTCAATCTCTTTTTCGCCCATCGGATGTTTTCTGTTTCCCTGCTACTGGTACTCGCCCACATCATCGTGGCCGTCGTCCTCTTGCTGGGAGTGATTCTTATTCACTAGAGTCGGCCCCACGAAATGTTCCTTAGAAGGAGTTGAATGAGGATGAAGATCTCTCATTGCGGCGATATACACGTCGAGGAAGACCGATACTTCGCGGATACTGCACAGTGTCTGGAATGGTTCGTCGAGGACTCAATCCACGCCAATACAAACCTCTTCGTTGTCGATGGTGACCTGACGACTTACAAGCAGACCATCAAAGAGCGAAACCTCTGGGTGGACACGCTCATTCAAATGGGCAACCACGCGCCGGTCATCCTGGTGGCGGGTAACCATGGCAAGGAACTCGATGGAGACTTACACGTTTTGGCTCGCGCCAAGGCCGCCCACCCCATCTATCTTTGCACCGAGCCGGAGTTTCTTGAGCTGGGTGATGCTGCCGTCGCGGTCTTCCCGTATCCCCGGAAAGCTGAAATGATTGGCGACGAGCAAGATCTGCATGGTCCCTTCGCCCGGCAACTCGACGAGTTCAACCGGCGCTTTGAGCAGCGACCTGGATGCTACAAGCTCTTCTTTGGGCATTTCGGGGTGGCCGGCGCCAGGGTGAGCAGTGGTCAGCCGCTGGTCGGGCGCTGTGCCGAGTATCCCCTTGATCCGCTGCGATGCCTGAAGGCCCAGTATCTTGGGCTCAGCCACATTCACCTCTGTCAAGAGCTCGCCGCGCGCATCTGGTATGCCGGGTCGCTCTCCCGCTGCGATTACAGCGAAGTCGAAGACAAAGGCTACAACCTGGTGACATTACACGCGCCCGAACTTCGCCCGTACTTGTCGGACCTGGACATTGAATTCCGGGTGTCGCCCACCCGCCGGATGGTCGAGCTTCACGCCGTCTACGAAAATGGCGAGTTGCGGCTGCCTGACAATCTGGATCCGCTCACCTTGAAAGACTCTCGGGTGAAAGTTGTGGTGACGGTCCCGAACGGACCTGACCACTTGCTAAGCCGCGACCAGCAGGAGAATCTCCGGGAGAAGCTATTGGCTGCCAACCCCGCCGAACTCAAGGTGAAGATCGAGCACGATGCGGAGCCTGCGCCGGAACCTGCTCCTATTGCAGCCGCCCGCTCAGCCGAGGAGAAGCTTCGTGCCTACTGGGCCATGAAAGGTGGCATGCCAGTGGACCGTCAGGAGCGGTTGCTTGCCAAGCTGGCGGAAGTTGAGAAGGCAGTGCTCTCCAGTCGAGAGAGCTGAACACCCGTATTTTTTGTTTACACTCACCCTAACTTTGACTACCCCTCCGGAGGACAATTTATGAGGCCGCTATCCCTGCGTCTGCGGGGAATTACTGAGGCATTCCCAAATGAAGTGTCCGTTAACTTCGATAGTCTGGGTGAGGGGCTGATCGCCCTTGTGGGCGAGAACGGTGCCGGCAAGTCCACGCTGATCGGATCGGTCTTCGCGGCTCTGTTTCGCCAGTTGCCCGGCCAGAAGCGCTCGCTCTATGACTTCGCCACCCATCCCCAGCCCGAAATCGACCTCACATTCAGCGTCAATGGTGCCCGCTACCGGTCGCTTCTCAAGATCGATCCCAAGTCCCGCCAGATGGAAAGCTACTTCTTCAACAGTGAAGGTGCACCTCTCACCAACGGCAAGAAGGAGCCCTTTGAGGAGCTTGTCCGCAAATGCGCTGGCACCCCCGACTTCTTTCTTAGCAGCATTTTCTCCAGCCAGAAGCGCACAGGGAACTTCCTCTCGTTGGACCGGAGCGAGCGGAAAGAGCTGTTCATCCGAGAGTTGCTGGGGCTGGACCGGCTGAGACTGATTGCGGCCGCCGCCAAAGAGAAAGGTGAGGAAGTGGCCAGGACCACACTTGGTCTGGAAGGGCAAGTAAGAAGCCTGAGAGAACTGGTGGAGGCCGGGGTTGAAGACCCCGCAGTAGTTGAGTCCCGGCTTGCGGAAGTGTCATCGCACCTTGAGACCCTGGAATCCGAGAAGCGTGTGGCCCAACAGCGACTGGTGGGGCTTCAGGCAGCGGAAGCCAGTCGAAAGCCACTGCTGACAGAGGTTGACGCTCTAAAACAGCGGCTTCGCAAGACTGAAGGCGAAATCACAGAATCCAAACGCCAGATTGGAAGGGATGAGACCCTGCTGACGGGGAAAAAGGACCTTGCCGATTTGACGGAACGCGGCACGGAACTTGCCACTCGCATCGAAGAGCTGCATCGTCAAATCCGGAAGATTCAGGGGCTGGAGGCATCCAATCGTGATACCGAGGGCACGGTCCAAACGCTGGATGCCGAGCTCAGAGCGAACCTAGTCGAACTTGAACGTCTGCGGGTAGAGCGGGAAGAGCTGGCGGTAGTGCCTTGCAGGGGCGAGGGGCCCTATGCGTCCTGCCCGAAGATTGGGCGTGCTATCGAAGCCGGCGTGAGGATTCCAACATTGGAGGGAGAGGTTGCCACACTCTCAATTGAAGTTGAAGTTCAGCGCGGCTCGCTGATTCAGATTTCCACGCCCTCATCCGAACTCAATCGGACGCTCGAAGGCTGTGAACGGGACCGCAGGAAAGTTGACCAGGAGCGGCAACGTTATGAGGAACTGCGGGCTGTCGAAGCACGCCGGGAGGAGCGGCTGAAGGGCTTGGGCCGGCTCAATCAGGCCCGGGCAGAACTGACGGAGGAGTTGGGGAGGAAGGAATCAGCCCTCTCCGCATTTACTGACCTCGACGCCCGGATGCAGACTTCACGGCGAGAGATTGAAAACACGGACAGGCTTATCATCTCCTGCCGCCGTGAACGGGACGGCCTTATTGCCCGCCAGGCACAATTCAAACAGTGCCAGGAGCAGATAGACGCCGCGCGGACCCGCCTTGCCCAAGTCGAAGCCGAACTCGGGGCAGCAAGGACTGAACGGGAGAATTACGCGTACCTTGCCAGGGTCTTCGGTCCCGACGAAATCCAACTCTGCGAGATCCAGGCTGCCGGACCACACGTTTCGATCCTGGTAAACGCTCTGCTGGAGGGGTGCTTCGACAACAACTTCGAGATCCGATTCAGGACGCAACGCCCCAAGGCCGATGGCAAGGGGATGGTAGACGATTTTGATGTCGAGGTCCGCAACAAGAATCTGGACCGAACCTGTTTGGTGGACGAACTCTCAGGCGGGCAGTTCGTTCTGGTCAACGAAGCCGTCAACCTGGGCATCGCCATCTACAATATGCGACAGGGCGAAGGCATTCGTTATGAGACTCTGTTCCGGGACGAAACTGTGGGAGCTCTAGATGCCGCCAATGGCAAGGAGTACGTGCGCATGCTGCGCCAGGCTATGGATCTGGGCGGATTCCACCAAGTGATCTTCATCTGCCATTCGCCACTGGTTTGGGGGTTGGCGGACAATATCGTTTCAGTTGGTGGCGGCTGTGTGGTGAAGGGCGATCAGCAAGCAGCTTCTACTGATTGATGCTGACAGACTGGTGATTCTCGACTAGCGGACGCGCGAATCGCCTAAATCCGGCCCACTGCGCGGTGCAGGTTCAGTGTTACCATGGCACGAGTGCGTTAGGTAGAAAGCGACGGGAAAACCATGGATGCTAAAGAGAGACGTCGTCGTAGAGCAATGGCTGGGAGTGAGGAGGGTTGCGGCATGAGCAGACAAGTCGTCGCGTCACTTGAAGGGATGCGCGTCGTGGTCAACGACGGGGCGTGCGAGCTACACGAATACAATTTCGTTACGGACTGTTGGGTGCCCAAAGCTCGAAGCCAATGGCCGATGGAACGCGAAGAAGCGGACACATGGCTGGACGGGTGGAACGCGGTTGACCGGTTCGCTGCGATGAACCAGCTTGTTGCACCGGTCGCAGACTAATCGAACGATGGTTTGGAGAGAACAGAACGGGAGTCCCGCGTCAATCAATGAGGTGCATGAGCAGCATGGAAGGGAAGGGTGGGTGATGGCTGAAAAGAATGCGCAACGAAGTAAGCGGGCGGCGAGGCCGAAGAGCCTCTTCAGGCAGATTTCCAAGGGCGACCTCGTCACAATTCATGACGGGGCGGTGGAGCGCAGGGGGCACGCGGTCAGCCAGGAGTATGGCAACTGGGTGCTGGTTCTGGAGCGCAACAAAGGCACGGCTCTCGCGACCCCGGAAAACGCCGTGGCGGTCAGCAAGCCCAAGAAGTTGGCACCGCCCCCCAAGGTCGGGCAGCGCCTCGTATATGATGACGGGCGCAAGTCCAACGGGAAAGTCGTGGAGGTCGGTCCCCGCTCGATGCATGTTCTGTTCGAAAACAGCATGGAGCCGAGCCTCATCTACTTCGACGACCCCGAGTGGATGGACTACATTACCTTCAAGGGAGCAGGAGGCCGGCCCCACTCCGGTACCGTGGTTGCGGCAGAAGGCCGGCGCCGAGAATAGCTCGACTCATTCCTTTATCATTCAGCAACCGGATTCCGGGATTGCCGTTGGGAAGGTCGTAAGACATCGCATTTTCCACCCTAACCGAGCTTGCTTGTCGCGCCCGCCGCAGACAGAGGGAAGAAGGAAAGGCGAGCGCAGAATACACGGCTCCGATGATAAACTCGACGGCGCGATCCATGCGGCAGTGAGAGGGACGGCATATTTCGCTGGGGAAAGCGAGTGGCTGTGGGTGCGTGCAGACCGGAGATTCCATTTGGCTCATTGGCCGCAAACAAATTAGGCACGACGTCGAGTCCGTTGCATTCAGATACGTGCTCTGGCAACGTTTCTTTGCCTAGCCTCTCCTTACCTGGCCCATCGTGCTCAGCGCAAGTTGCAGATGTTCTTGCAAATTGCGCACATCGACTGCGAAGAGCCATGTGTGACATCCTGTCACTGAAACGCCAAGGTCCCGCGCCATAAAGCAATCATGCGGAAAGACAAGGAAAGCCCTGGGGGCATGGTAGGCGACTGCGTGCACCAGAAGTTGGTACATGTCCGCTACGTCAGCAGATTCATCCCAAAGTTTGTATTTCACGTCGCCGATTGCCTGGACGCCCTCTGCGTCCGACAAGATCAGATCAGGGTTTGCCTTGTATTCTTCACTGGCTTTGTCGAAAATCCTGCTCTCAAATTCGGCAGCGGCCCGGCTTCTGACGGTTCCGGGCGCGTAGACAGATCCAAGCACCTGCCTGACAGCCACTTCAAACAGCTTTTCCAGATTTAGAAACCATGCTCTCGGAGAGATCGCCTTCGCAGGTGACCCGTAATCGAAGCTTTGGTGAGCCAGAATTACAGACGCAAGCGCGAGGAGATCGCGGTCGGTCTCGTTGGCCGACAAGATGAGGCGCTGGGCGACCCGGACGAACGCGTCGCGGGTGCCGAAAAGGACCTCTGTATCCTTGCAGTCCTCGAACAAAAGCGATAATCCTCTGGCCATCGCGAGGTCTGTTACATCGAGGGTGATGATTTCGGAAACGCGCTCGACTTCTGACACTGCTGCTGCAATAACGCGGTTCTTTGGGGTGACGTGCGTCAGTACCGGGCGGTCGAACGCAAGCACGTGCTGCAACCCGCGGGCACGAAAGCCGATGGTCTTCGTGATGTTGATCCGCCCGCCGACAAGGGATCCGCGCATTCCCATACTCTCATAGCGGAATTCCCTGCCCAGGGAAACATAGGCACGCAGCACGCCCAGGAAATGATGGACTAGCAGCGCAAGCAAGGGTCCGAGGGCTGACGCTGGAGCGTCGTACTTCTCTACCCTAAATGCGTTAAAGGTCGCGTATCCAAGGAGTGCAGCAAGCGACCCGTCGATTTTCTCGCCAACCTCAAGAATACAACTGTTCAGAATAACCCTGCCAACAAAGCAGGATCCGGTCAGGCGAATCTTTTGGGATGATATGAGCGTTGGCGAGAGGATTTTCTGGTCGACGAGGCGCCAGAAATCGTTGTGGCTGCTCAGTACCTCCCAGGCCTTGCCGTCAATATCAGCATGGCCGCGCTCCGGGACGCTGATATAGAGAGATGCGTTCACGGAAGCACAAACTTCTCATCACGCCAAGGGTATGCCTGTTCGATGACGTCAGTGAACATATGAGGCTCCATCAGCGGCCGCCTAAGCATGTGGCGGATGCGTTCCATCCATAGGCGGTGCAGGTCAGGCGTTTCTTGTTTTACGTCAGCGAAAATCCCGTGCCCAAACGGCATCAGCGTCTCGTAGTGCTTCGGGAATTTGCTTTGGCAGTTGGTGAAGACAATCTTAAGCTGGTCAACGATCTTGGCATCCACGCTGCTCTTTCCCAACATTTCGCCGAGCTGATCCGTGGACGGGGGGAAATCAATGATGCGAAGGCGGCGTAAGAGCGCCCCATCAATCTCGATTGCTGAGCGGTCGGTCGGATTATAAGTTGCGATAATAGTTAGATTCTCAGCGACCCGAACAGGTCGCCTGCTGTACACCGTCAAAAACGGGCGTTCTCGATGCTCGATGTAGGTCATCAGCTCGCCCAATACGGCTGAGAGGTTCGCCCGAGTCAACTCTTCGATCAGCAAAACGTACCGGCGGTCGTCGTCATCGGACGCCCGGTCATTCCACTCCAGGAACACTCCAGGCTTAACGGTAACCGCTCCGCTGGTATCGATGCGCATGCCCTCGATAAATTCCTCGTACGAGAAGGACTGGTGAAATTGGATTTCGCGAACGAGAAGCGGTTCGTCAGCGAACCGCTGGGCAGCGATCGAGGCTATAAACGTCTTGCCTGTTCCGGGCACGCCCGCCAAGGCAATGATCGACCGCGTACCCGAACGTTTGCAGGCCTCCAGCACTTCGTTGATCTTCTGTTCTGTCGCCGGTCCGTAATCAGTCATCGGAGATCCTGAGGCAATGCTGCAACGCGAGAGATGTGTTCGACATACTGTTTCGTCGTCGCAAATTCACGGTGCTTATGGCGAATTGCAGCTGCTTCACGAATGACACTCAACGTGTTTTCAGGAATCGTATAATAGCCGCTTTCCTCACCCGACCTCTTGTCCTGGATGATAGTCCACCCAAATGAGGCAATGGATATCCAGGGAATAATTCGGTCATTCTTCTTGCCGCCATGCAACGTTTCATCTCCCATTATGGAAATATCCTTCTTGTCGCGGGCCTCCGCGATCCTTTCGATCGCCTGGTTGAGCTCGGCCTCGTTCGTCACTCTGAATATAGCGCGATTGAGCTCATCCGAGCTTATTTTGTTGTCAAGCTTGAGCATCGCGCGCCAGATGAATGCAAATGGAAACACAATGAGGGACGCGTCGTATGGATAGCCGATCGGCGTGCGCAGCTGGCAAGCGGATAGGGCATAGGCTGCGTGCCGGCCAAGTATAACGAGGTTTTTGGGCGTCAACTTGTCGAGCCACCGCAGCGTCGCTATACCAAGATCAGTGACGTGGATCCGGCTGTCATCTCCCTCGTACAGCAGACCCGCTGATTCATAGACCTGCCTAGCGTCACGGTAGCGCTTGGCGTCAGGGATTTCACCGGGCGTGGTCGAACGACTGACATCGTAAGGTAGCGCCTTTAAGACGTCTGGCGGCGTCTGTTGGTTCGCCGTCAGGAATGGCTTGAGGTGACCGGAGGGTTGAGGGAGCAACCTAAACGTTGTATGGAGCGATCCGCCCCACACTTTTCGTGGCTCATGCGGCATTTGTGGCTACTTTGCATGAGCATCGAATAAATCGTACTGGGCCCGTTCGATGTCACGCACTTGGACATTATCACCCAAACCACCGCCAAGGTGCTTGAAGATCGCAAACCCGATCGCCGCCGCCAGCAGCGGGGGTATCGCGTTGCCGATCAGGGCAGCGATATCCTCTTGCGTCCCAGTGAACACGAAGTCGTCGGGAAAAGTCTGAAGACGAGCGCCCTCGCGCAGCGTTAGGTTGCGATCCTCATGCGGGTGGCCGAACTTCCCCCGCGTAAAGCTGTCGAACCGTGCCGTGATGGTGGATGACGGCCGGTCAGGGGCAAGCCTGCCATAAACATACCGGTGTCCAATTTTGGCCGCCCCCCTCTTGTGGCAGTTGACGCGCATATTCACCGGAAGGCTCTCGAATCCTCCACCTGGTGGGATCAGGTGCAGCCGTTCAACATTGAGGGCCGAAAGCTTCATACGCCAATGCAACGGGTCGCCTCCGGTCTCGGCTTCCCTTGTATCGCGCGGAGGCGGCAGGTTCCCGATCGCGTCCCATACCGTGCGGAACTCCGCATCCGAATGAGTCGCAGCGGGAAACCGGAAGCGAGGAACGCGCGACTCTTGCCAGCCGTAGTAGAAAATCCGCTTGCGGACTTGGGGCACGCCGTATTCGGCGGCATTGACCATGACGCTTTCGACGGCATATCCGAGGTCTGAAACCATCTTCTCAAAACTACGCGCGAACGCCGCCCCGCGTTTTCCAAGCAGACCGGGGACATTCTCCATCAGGAACATCTGCGGCTTGATTTCGCATACGAATCTAGCGAACTCGAACACGAGGTCATTGCGTTCGTCGTGATCGCTGCCGATCCGTTGTACTGAAAAGCCTTGGCAGGGAGGTCCGCCGGCAACAAGGTCGATCTCGGCGGTACCGCAACCGATTCTTAAGAGGAAGTCGGATACTGTCATTGACCGGATGTCGCAGAGCACAACTGGATGCGGAAAGTTGCGCTGGTACGAACGGATCGCCGCTTCCCACGAATCCAAAGCGCCCACGACATGGAATCCTGCTTCGGCGAGTCCTGCACTCAACCCGCCGGCCCCACAGAACAAATCAATAGCCGTTAGACCCATTTTCTTCCTAATTGTAATGCAGGCTACCGTCGGAACGCCATCTTTACGGCATCAGATGGAGGTGTTTCGACTTCCGGTTTTGAGCCCAGGGATCATACGCGAGAACGATGCGCCAACAGGTTCAATAATGCCTCGCTCGACGACAGCGTGCTTCCCGCCACTTGGCGCAACCATCTGACCAACGAGATGACAGGCGAGATAGGACGCGAACGCGGGGGGGACGGCGTTTCCAATCTGTCGGAACCGCTCATCAAGGGAGCCCGAAAACCAATAGTCACGGGGAAATCCTTGGAGCAGCGCCGCCTCCCGAACCGTCAACCCGCGGTCCTGTTCCGGGTGGATGAACCGTCCGCTCGCCGGATTACGGGCAGAGGCTGTAATGGTGATGGCGGGGCGCTCCCAGTACAGGCGGCCATAGACATCCTCGTACATCGCCTTCCCCTGCCGTTCCTTGCCGCGGCGCAAGCATTCCGGGCCGACATCGGGTGGACGGCTGCCGCCGTCTTTCGGAACCGCCCGGATCGTCGCCAGTGTCGACGGCTTGTGTCCTGCAGAGTAATGCATTGGATCTTTCGAGTCGCGCTGGCCAGCTTCGACTGCGGGTAATCGGCCAACGCAATCTCGGACCGTCCGAAATTCTGACCTCTTCAGGAATCCGTGCGGCGGGTCAAATGGCTTTGGAAGGGCAAGCATTACCGCCCGAAACCGTTCCTGCGGCACGCCGAATTCTGCCATGTTATGGACGCCGAGGTAAATCGAATATCCAGCGCGCATCAGAACAGCTTTGCATTCCTGCACGAATGACCAATACTTTGTCGTCAGCAGCTCAGGTACGTTTTCGATGACTATTGCATCAGGCTTGAGAATGGCGGCGACCCGCGCGAAATCGACGAATAACGAGTTGCGCCGATCCCCGTACCCCAACCGGTTCCGGTGCGAAGAGAATCCTTGGCATGGAGCGCAGCCGATTAACACGAGCGGGTGATCATTACGTCGGCCAGACTTTTGAAGCGCTCGTTTCAGTAATTGAGGACTCGAAGCAAGACGTGACACGTCGATCTCGAGTGGGGTAATACCCAGGTTATGGCGGTACGTGGCGCTCGCAACAGGATCAATGTCGATAGCCATGACGAGATTGAATAGCGACAGCAATCCATTCACCGCCCGAAAACCGGCAGACATTCCTCCGCAGCCGCTAAACACGTCAACGACGTCGATTGGTCCCTGTGGGGCTCGCGCCGCGGCCTGCCAGTATTTTCCGATATTACTGGCAATTTCCTTGCCCACGACATCAGCAACATCTGTGACCCCAACGTCGTATTCCGTCGCCGCGTGACGGGGATCCTTTACTGCTGCAGCCATGCGGGAAGGAACACCCGACAGGATTCTGTGAGAGTATTTCAACCTATTCATTGTCGTGCTAGTCCTTCGTTTCCGCATATCCCAAACCAAGAACGAACGTCAGCCTTCGAATTTCTTTTCCTTGCCGACCCGGATTGGGAGAGCTCGTTGAAGACCGTACGCAACTGAGTCGAGGTGGTCGCGTACAAGGCGTGCAATAAGCGTGCTTTTCTTAAATCCCTTCTCCTGGCAGTACGATTCGAAGCGGTCGAACTCTTCTGGCTGGAGGATGACCGTTATCTTAGTTTTCCTTCGGTTTGTTATATTCTTACGCACTCTGCCTATCTTTACCGCACAAGTACGTACTTGTCAATACTTTTGCGCAGTCTTCGCCTTGAGGAACCTCCTGATTTTCCGTGAAGTTGCCTTAGGCTTCTTCAGTTCACATTCCCAGATCGTCAAGATCCGCCAGCCTAAGCGACGGAGTTCCAAGAGGTTGCGGCGATCGCGTTGCATGTTCCGGTCGAGCTTCGCCGACCAGTAGTCTGCTTGTGCCTCGGGCCGCTTCGCACGACGGCAGCCCACATGCTGATGCCAAAAGCACCCATGGACAAAAATTACGCTATGCAGACCGGCAAAAACTAAGTCGGGCCGGCCCGGGAGGTCGGCTCTATGGAGCCGGTAACGGAATCCCAGCGCGAACACCATCCGTCTAACAACGAGTTCCGGTTTCGTGTCCTTGCTTTTTACCAAGCTCATGACCCAGCTTCGTTTTTCTTGCGAAAGCGGATCCATCTCGAACTCCTCATAAAGTCTTAGGGTGTTGGGTGCCAGCGGGGCTGTATTTCTGCTGGCCTTACAAAAAGCAGTGGTGACATCGGGTTGGCCGCCGAAGAGTCACACTTTGCTGCCGGAAGATGACCGAAAGCATAAGGCTGGCATAACATCGATACGGTCTCGATATCATCGAGTGCGGCGACGGAGCCGGACATGAGCTCGAAGGCGCCGCCTCCGTTGAGCCTGCGAAGAAGCTCGGAAACAACCAAGCACGCAGCGATGAGTCCGACGAATGGTACACCTACGGTGCGTGACGCAAGCCGAGCAAGACCGCAGGTATCCATACCTTTGCGTTTCAAGGCCTCATAAGCTGGCATGCTCTCGACATTTTCATCGGCTTGGCCCACCTGCCGCGCCCAGATTTCCGCGGGAGACCGCGACGATGGGATAGTATGGACCGAAAAGCTCCGGAATGCCTCTGGTCCTGCGCCAAGCCCGGCTTCTACCACCAGACCAAACCCAGGTCTTCCCAGAGAGGCCCGTGCGAGGGCGTTATCGACTCCGCACAGCGCCGCGCCGGGCTCATCCTCTCCCCGTCTTGTCCATATTCCGAAGCGTCGCTCGTTTACGTATGTGTCGAAACCCCGTGCCTCCATCCACTCAGAGACGACCCGTGCCTTCCTGCGGTCGATATCACCGACGAAGGCGAGGAGCGACGTGCTCTCATTCGAGACTGCTATGCGGTCGAAGTCTTGTAAAACTAATTGCACCTCGTGTCGATCCGCGTACGGCAAGGTTGCCAGTGTCCAGGCGAAGGCCTGGCCAAGATTTCCAAGCCCAATGAGCCATAGGCGCGATGGGAGGAACGCAAGAACGGACTCGGTTGCATCGTCCACAAGCCAATCCGCCCCAGGGCGCCAGAGGGACAGTCCCGACGTCCGACGGCCGGCCATAAGATGGTCCCCAGCGTGATAAGCGAAGACTTCGGCAGCGCAGGCGGCTGCCGCGACAAGGGGGGCCAGCGGGATGGCCTCGTATTCCCGAAGACGCCGCCCGTTGCGAACCGGAATGGCGCCCCCTCGCCATCCACCCCACGTCAAGCGCCAACAAGGTAACTTAGACGTCGGAAACGTGGCGTTACCGATCACCGCCGATGGCCACGCGCGCCGTGCTTCGGCGACGATAGCTCCCCCTAGATTGCATACGGCTTCTTTTAATGACCCTTTGGGCATGAGCGGGCAGAGGCTGGGGACGTCCGGCAAACCGACGATCTCTATCCCGCCAAGCAAGGTGCGCCGGGCGACATTGACCAGCGTCAGCAGCGCAGTCTGTTGATGGACTGACTTGCCAATCTCCTGCCCGACATGAATGGTGAGGCCGAACCGTTTCAGAAGGGCCATCGCATCGTCGTGAGTCTCCGCGCGGCCGTTATCCATGAAATACTTGGCGGTACGGTGAAGGGTAGTGGAATCGATAACTGGTTCCATGGTTAGCTCCAAAAGCCGGTGTAGAAATAACTCGGTGCCTTCGTATGATTGCGGTCGATCCATTCATGTTGACCGCAATACTCGTAGATGCCAAGACCGCCGGTACGGATCGGCCATCGCGCAAAATCCGGGATGATGATCGCTATGTGACCCGAGCGTGCCACCATCGGGTTTGCCTTGTCAGATGAACTTTGAAGCGCGGGACCCGGATGCGTATGTGCATCCGCGACAACCGTTAGACTCTTGGTCCGGCATATCGCCCAAAGCTTAGCGAATGCGTCTCCGTGCAGCACGCAGACCCCGGTGGCGTAAGCCTCAGGATCGAGCTCGTCATAGAAGATGGCCTCCCGAACCTCGCGTCGTTCGCCGTTCTCGATACCGAGAAGGAAAACGCCGGATTCATGCCGCCGCCCCCCCCGCCGCTCAAGCTCGTGAAACACATGTTGCCACATCCTACGTGGGCAACTGAGACGATGTTCAGGTGCCACGAATGCCCGAATAGTCGCTTTGGTGAAAAAACTCATAAATCTGCTCCACATAACAAATGATTCCGCGCGCAGGCTGCCAGAGGCGACTCGGGTACTGGCTGCGCCAGTTGTCGTGTCCCTCAATCGACATGCGGTCGCATGGCAGGTAGAGGCATTGACCCCGCTTCCAAGCCGGATTAAATACGGTAGCCATCATTACTGGACCGGTGGGCCAACGCGCCGCCGGTAGCGGCCCGTTGGTGTCGATGTCCCACGGCTGCGCAGTTACAGGATTCTGGCGATAACCGGAACACTCGAATCGGAAGCCAAACTCGGCGGGCGACTTCGGCCGTTCCGGCGCCGCTACGGCCAAGATCACGTGAGGCCAGCAGAAAGCGACACGCCGCCAGCGGCCCTCAATCTCGCCACACCGGAATTCTGGCGCGGCGAGATCCTGTTCCAGGAGCACCCGGTCGGGAGGCAAAGGGATGTTCATGTCATCCCTCGACTCGTTTCTCGGGCACGAGATCGAAGCAAATTGCGCATCCGTGTCCTTCCACGAGCTCATGCAGCGGTGTGTCGCTGGCTGGACGCTTGGTTGAGTTGCAGATCTGCAGCACATGCTCCGCCGCATCCTTGGGGTTCATCTTGAAGGTGTGGACAGCCCATTCCTTGACCACGCGAACACGGGCGCCGGGCGGAAACTCGTGCTCCGCAGTCTTGTCGAGAAAGTGGACGGTCGTCTTAATCCGCTTGCAGCGGGTCACATGGATGCGAGAGCCGTGCTTTACGCCTTCGAGCCGGTGATGACGTTCCCCTTGCTGGTGCTGCTCAGCCTCATCGACAAAGATGAAGGTTTCGGCGTCAACCTGGACCCCCGCCGCCATTAGCGCGTCCAGGAGGTCGCCCAGGGTAGCGGTCTCGGGAAGCTCGGCTTCGAGAATCCCCGGCTGGCCATGGATCTGAATAAAGATAATTGGTTTTGACATCGCTTCTCCATTTCTGGGGCCAAGGAGGCCTCATAAGAGAAAGCGATTCGGGCAGGAGAAAAAAGGAAGGGGAGGGCTAGGACCCGCATATGAAGTAGCAGGGGCAGTTCGGGCATTTCCGGGCCTCAGGGTCGGCATGAAAATCGCCGCTCTCGATTTCTGCAATGGCATCGGAATATTCAGCAAGGAGCTTTTCGTCGTTTTTAGCTGGCACCGGAATTATCTCGCCGGTGCTAAGATAAAAAATCTCAACGCTAACTGGCCTTCCCGGATATTTCAGCGCCGCGCCGAGCCGCAGCAGCGCATAAATGGCTTTGTCGGGCTCGGATTTGGTTTTGCGCCCCGTGCGAATGCGATGTACACGAACGGTGCCGTCGGAACAAATCAGCACGCGATCGGGCGTAACTGCAACCTTTCGCGCACCGAGCGGCACAGCCCATTCCTGGCGATCGTACCGGGCAGTTTCGGTGGAGACGGTGTCAACCATGCCACTCACCATGCTCTCGGCTGCCGCGCGGTAGTAGTTCTCGAAGGCGTGGTCAATCGGGCCATCAGTTCCCCATACCACCGCCAGCTGCGCTAATGCAGCCTGAGTATCGACCGCCTTGCCCTTTTGGCGTTCCGCTTCGAGCCATCCTACGGTGATATAGACACAGCGATGGAATCGGACATATGCCGATTCATCTCCGCCTCCGTGAAGCCCTTCGATCACCTCGTACCGATACCGAGCCGGGCATTTCATGTAAAGATCCAGCTCCCGTTCTTGATAACAATCCCGTATTGCAGGTGGCTTCAGCGGAATGTTAGTGGAATATGACTTCCCGGAGCCCTGATACTGCCTGGTTGGAACCGCGCCTGAGATCAAGGCGAGGAATTTCGACGCGCCAGCTTTCCGCGTCGTATACTTCTCGGCTCGGGTAATCGAAAGATAATCTCGGGCTCGCGATAACCCAACGAAAAAGAGGCACTCTTCTTCGGCGTCGTGGTCTGCAGGTTGCATGGCTAGATGGGGAAGAGATGGCGGCGGTGGGATGCGGACGCCGCGCCAGCTACTCGGCATGTATCCTGTTGCGAGTGCTGGGAGATGAACCACCGGAAATTCCAATCCCTTGCTCCCATGAATGGTCAGCACGCGCACGGCGTCCATGTCGGTCGCCTCTGATGCAACTGCCCGGTACGCCGTGTCTTCGCTCAGGAGCTCAATCCGCCGGATACGGGCTAGGAATACCCTGCGGTCTGACCCACCCATGGCGATATATTCGCCGCACACCTTGAGCAGTTGGTAAATCGCCACACGCTGCTGTTGTGAGACGGCATCGTTGCCGTTCAGCATAGGACGGAGGTACTCGCTCCGCTCGAATAACCACGTTGTCAGCAGCGTCCACGGCGATCCTTTGGAAAGTCCCTGCAACTGGGTACCTAGTTTGGCAAGGCCCGCCCGACCCCTATCGCTCAAACCACCCACTTCAGACACACGGTTCAAAGCATCAAACACTGACACGCGGTTCTCCCGCGCCCAACGGAGGATTTCCAGCGAATCTTTTCGCGGCACTTGATACTCTGGCAAGGAAGCCACGCGCACTAGGCCGATTCCGCCAGTCTCTGCCCCTAGAGCCACGAGAGAAAGTAAGTCGCGTATCTCCTTTCGCTCAAACAGGTCGCCAAGGTAAAGAAGGGGAACGCCCAGTTCCTCAAGAATGCCGGTGATTCGCGCGAGGGTAAGGTGAGAGCGGGCCAAGATAACTTGGTCTCGGTAGGGCACGCCCTTTCTGCGTAGCTCCTCAATTCTATCCCGGATCGCTTCACTTTCCGCTGCCAAAGTCGGCGCGACCGTAAGCCGCACCTCGCCTCCAGTAGCACGATTCGCTTTCCACGCACCTGCCATGGCACCTTGCCCCATCGCCGCAGAAAATTTCTCGAAAACGCGAACTACAGGCGCGAAGGACCGATAGTTGTGCGCGAGTGCATGACGGCTTCCGCCGAATGCCTTGGCAAACTTCGACACGTTTGAAGGTTCCGCGCCGCGGAATCGATAGATGGACTGGCGCTGGTCGGCTACCACCCAGACGTCAGTCTCCACGGCGCAAATGGCGCGCAACAGGGCGCCACTGGCAGCATTCATATCCTGAAACTCATCCACAAGGACGTGCTTAAAGCCCGCAATGTATTTTTGAACGTCAGGATTCTGTTGAACGAGCTCAAGCGCGAGCCGGATCAGATCCCCGAAATCGACAGCGTCGTCTTCTTCGAGAGCCTTGTCATAAATCCGGTAGATCTCTGCGATCTCCTTCACTCGGTCGGCGTCTTCACGTTCTTCATCGGTCGTGGCAGCAGCGAACGCAGCCTCCGCCGCCTTTCGATACTGGTCGGGCGTAACGAGTTCATCCTTGCAGCGTGAGATCACGCGCAAAATCGGGACGAGCTCGTAGGCGGGCTCGTACAGGTTTTGATAGTAATGAAGCGGAAGCTTCTCCAGGTTCTTTTCAAGCAGTGCGAGGGAACCGGTTTGATCGAGCACCCGAACCTTGTTCGTTCGGCCAATGCCGGAGGGCCATTTCGTCAGTAGTTCGAGCCCAAAGGCGTGGAACGTTCCGACCCACATCTCAATGGCCGCATCGGCGTTCATCGCCGATAGGCGCTCACGCATTTCTTCCGCTGCTTTATTGGAGAAAGTCAGGGCAAGAACCGAACTCGAACGTGAGCCCTTATCGAAAAGATGCTGTATCCGTCGTATTAAGGTACGCGTTTTTCCCGTCCCAGGCCCGGCATCGACGAGGAGTGGTCCCTTATCCCAGACCACCGCCGCCATTTGGCTATCATCCAGTGCATGATCCGTCTCTGGTGAATCGGGTGGAGCTGGCCGAAGGGGTGGCAGAAGCAAGGCCCGAATCATCTGATTCAGCACCAAATCCGCGGGCAATCCGAGATCTGTCGCTACTTCATTGGGACGCCTGCCCCGGACGACGTATTCCTCACGAAGCCACTCGGAGGGGCAAAGGAATTCTCCGGCAAAAATGTCAGCCTGGACTTCTTTGCGCTCGCGTGGCGAATAGCCCTCGACCTTTCCTGCGCCGCTATCGACTGGATCACCGCCCAGGCCCCGCGCACGAACAGTCACGTCGTTGTGTGGATCACGGTGCAAATGAAAATGGCCAATTTCATGGCCGATAACGACGAGTTCCTCGACAGGGTCCTGATTCTTAGCTATATTCACCAGCCGCGCCGATCGATCCAGAGAGCCCAATATGCCCGGGCTGAATTCGAGGCGACGTACTTGCAAATCGTCGTTCTTGAGAGCAGCCGCGATGATGCTCGGTCCGCGACGATCTCCTTTGGCGGTTAGCAGCGCCCTTGCGTGGCATGCACGCGCTTTCCGACGAATATCAACCCAGGCATCCATAATCAATCCTCTCCAAGCCAATACCGCTTTCGTTCGGGCGACATATCGCTGTCTCGAATAATCGCCTCACAGCTGCGAGGTATCACCGCAGGGGTCTTATCCGCCTTGGCGTGCCCGAGATGGGGGTGCTGAAGGGCTAACTGCATTGCGGAGTCAAACCCTTCAAAGGTTGTGTTTAGGGACGCAATAACACGGTCTGCTAAGCGCTTGCACGCCGGCGGCAACATCCAGCCATTGAAAAGATCCGCTAACACACCGCGATCGACATCGAGCTCCCGAGCGAGCTGGTAGACCTCCTTTCCCGAGGCATTCAGCATCTGCTGAAATGTTTGGCCCGACGCAACCGCATGACTGGACGCAGATGAACTCTCTTCGTTATAGATTATATTCAGCGCTTGGCTGTAGCCTCGCGCGCACAAGCTCGGGTCAACTTCCGCACCTTGCAAGCCGTCGCTCATTGCCCAGTCCCAGGCTACCGCCGCATGCGCGCGAATGTCTTCCGCAAATTGCGGAAACTTCTTTATCCATGCGAGGATCTGTTCGGCCGTCGGTGTACCACATTCCTGATGAAACGCGAATAGCACTTCGTCCCGGTCCGTGGTCTTGTTGGCTTCTGTCATGATCCGCCTCCTACCTTTCCCTCCTTGAGAAATTTAACGCGCTCATCGTCCTGGAGAAGCTGCCTGACCTCGTCTACCCAGTCCCTTGCGGTCTTCTCGCTGACGCCCAAAACCTGGGCGATGGTGTAGACATCGCTACGCTTAGATTTATACGGAACCCCGTCCATAAACAGGTGGAATGCCAACCGCTTCCGGGAGTCGCAAACGCGCTCTAAAACACGGGTAACATCGATTTGCTGATCTGCGTCCCTGACCCCATCCAGCAATGAGGTGTCACGCATTTTCACTGGAACGATCTCGCCCTCTTCACTATCCTCTGTATCTGCATCCGAATGCTGAATCTCAGTCAAGGGGGCGACTTCGATGGCTTCCTCGGCCTCTCCGGTATCTTTTTTTGCCTTCGCGGTCCCGCGCTTCTCCCTTGGCCTAGTTTCGTCAGGAATTCGCCGCTCACGTTCTTCTTCGGCGATTGCATCTTTCAGGCGAAAAACTACCCGAGGGATGAATGCGACGCGCAAACTCCGGCCGTCGGCCGAGGACGGACGGAGCAAGGCTATGATAATTTTTCCTTGCACCCGGAGAATAATGTCTTCACCCCGATTAGGATGATGGAATCCGACCCGTGGACGAAGGATCTTCAGGATTGCATCATTGAGATGCTTCGCGAGCGCCTCCTGCACTCTTTTGTCACGCCGCCCCAGATCTTGAAACGCCGCCGCTATCACTTCCAACCTGAACGCTCCGAGCCGATTATCCGCGATGGCTTGCCGCCATCCGTCCAGATCTGTTGATTTCGGCGAGTCCTTGTTGTGGTCTGGGGCCATAGGCATCGCACCTCTTCTTGAATTTGCGCTCCATCTCTGTAAGCGATGCGCCATGCAAAAAAGCGGAAGTGCTCGGCGCGTGAAGAACGGGCTCCAGAATTCGGAATCACTAAACCAATATTATCAACTACTTACAAGCCCGGCCAACAGTTTTCTAGCCTTCATTCAAACGCAATACGTCGCTCAATTTCACCGAGCGTTGCCACCCGGCTACTTCTTCTTAGGAGGCACGAGGGCGTCCTTGAACGCCTTCGCCAGACGGAATTTCACCACCGTCTTGGCCGGAATCTTGATGGCCTCGCCGGTCTGAGGATTGCGTCCCGTTCGAGCCTTTCGATTTGCCTTCACCGCCTTGCCCAGCCCTGGAACCACAAACTGCCCGCTGCTCTTGGCTTCCTTCGTGGCCACCGTGACAAGTTCTACGAGAACCGCGGCGGCAGTTTTCTTTGGGATCCCCACCTTCTCGGCCAAACGCGCAACGATCTGAGATTTTGTCATCATTGGTTCTACTATTCCTCTCTCCATTGGATAGTAAGGACTGAGATGTTGAAATCGTCCTTCAGCCCCCACTGTACGTAACGCACGAATGGCTGTCAAAGCAGTTGCGAGAGGGGTCTCAACCACGCCGCAAGGAGGTATCTCTTCCGCGTTTGTTGCCCGTCCAGCACGATCGTGGTTATTTGCGGTCGCTACGGGCTGTCGGGCACGGAAGAGGTCGCTGGGGTTATTTGAGGCAGCCCGGCTCTTCGAACTCTATCTCGGGTCTTCCCACTGCGGTAGCGGGTCGCGCGCAGCCAATCGAAGAAGGATCTCACCGCCGTTCTCTACGTCGAACACCTCCTGAATGAACTCGTATGTTTTCTGGACTACATCGATCATAAGGGTCTTCATCTCCTCGTCATCGAATCGCGAGAGCTTGGACCAGGGGATTTCCCCGAAGGGTGTAGATACCACTACATCCGAGTAATCCCCGGCCTTGGAATCGGGCGCCATACCTGCGTGCAAGTCCTCGAGAACGGAATTGCGAAAGCACCTCTGCACGAGGTACTTTGCTAGTCGTTTCTGCAGAATTGGGTCCGTGATGAGAACCCGTATGGAGTCGCCTCTTTTGTCCATTTTAACCTCCAGGATGCCGACCTACTCTGACACCCGAAAAGGCCGGATGCAAGGAAACCTCTCCGCAGGCTCAACGTCCCCATCGACGTTGGTCCGCGGACTTACCCAAGTATCCGCCAGAGTTATAGACAGGCTGTCCATGTCCCAACAGCTTGTCGAATACGCCCACCGGCTCGATTCTGTAGCGGGCGAAACCTAGGATAAACCACCCCAACACGCTTTTGGGATCACCAGAGTTCAGGTCATCGCCCACTACTTCCATGCGGCAGGTGATTCTCCTCGGCGGCGCCTTTTCCGTCTGAGTCGGCACGAGTTTTGCAGGCGAGTCCAGCCCGATTGCATCAATAGCTTCCTCAGCAGTAGCAGGCTGTTCTAGTTGTTTTCATTTCTCCCAGCGGGGAGTTTCGCTGTAACAAAGTATCTCGCCAAAGTCGTTGTGAGTACCCCTCTCTTGTCAGTTCATGATCGTTCGGTGATTCGTAAACTCCGATCGGCCTGCCCATATAATAAGCAACCGCGCGCTCAATGTTGCTTATAACCGGTTTGTGGCGCGGAGTCCTCAATTCATTATGAAAGGGTATGGCCGATGACATCTGCATCCGGATTGGGCGGAGATTGCGAAAGCTCCGAAAGCAGCGCGGCTGGACGCAGGTTCAGATGGCAGAGGAATTCGGGCTGGATAGAAGTTATTTGGCGGATGTGGAGCACGGAAAAAGAAACGTCTCCGCCCGCAATTTAGAGACTATCGCAAACGGTTTCGGGCTGACT
>Ga0326727_10007266_pt1 | contig 29455 bp, 28 predicted proteins | sample MB2enrmetagenome_FD_207643 | JGI IMG/M metagenome (GOLD analysis project Ga0326727, IMG submission 207643) | Lab enriched peat soil microbial communities from McLean, Ithaca, NY, United States - MB29MY | ecosystem: Environmental > Terrestrial > Soil > Wetlands > Peat | place: USA: New York... | reverse complement strand
CTCGGCGTCACCGCCGCTGCCGACTCTCTCAGCGAGGCGCTGGCCCGCGCCTATCAAGCCATGGCGGAGATTGCCTTCGAAGGAATGTACTACCGCCGCGACATCGGCCATCGAGCCCTCGGATCGGCAGCTTAAATCTTCGGCGTCGCGCCCGAGTACAGCAGTTTCGGAAATGGTGTATCCGCGTTCACGAAAGCTAAGTCGGCGCGACCAGCAGCCAGCGACGACCTTCGCAAACGCTTTGACCGGACACAGTATTCCCGAAACTGCTCTAATCAATGACCGGGTAACCCATCACGAGGAGGCCTCTATGAGCGGAGGAATCACATTCGACGAATTGCTGGCCTGGAATGACCAGGCATCCGTCTACTGGAAAGCCCATCTCGACGCCCATCCGGCCTTGCTCCAGCTACCCTGCGACATCGGCGGCGCAGCCAACGTGCAGGAGTTTGTTCGGCACATCTGGGGCGTGGAGCTACGCTGGGCCCAGCGCCTCGCGGGAGCGCCGGAAACGCCCAGGGAAAAGATCCCCGCCGGGCCCATGGACGCGCTCTTTGACTTGCATATCCAGGCGATCGAAATCTTCCGCACCCTTCTCGCCGCCCCTGAAAACACCTGGAGCGATCCCTACGTCCTCAATCTCGATTGGGTACCTCCGGAACAGCGGACTGTCTCCCGGCGAAAGGTCGCGGCTCACGCGTTATTCCACAGTCAGCGCCATTGGGCGCAACTGGCTACCCTGGTCCGCAGCGCCGGCTTTCCCTCCAGGTTCCGGGGCGACCTGCTCTTTAGTCCTGCGCTACAGTAGGCTCCGGCGCAGGCTCCGGTTTCGCCTGCTGTTTCTGGAAGCACGTCCGGCACAACACTGGCCTGCCCTGCGTCGGCTTGAAGGGGACAGTCGTCTCCGCACCGCACTCCGAACAAGTCGTGCGTGTCTCGGGGCGCACTCGCTGCGAACCCCGGGTACGTTTCGCCTTGCACTGCTTGCAGTGTTTGGGATCGTTCTTGAACTGTTTGTCGTGGAAGAAGACCTGCTCGCCCGATGTAAACACAAACTCGGCGCCGCAATCTACACACTTGAGGACTCGATCGGTAAATTCCATGGCCGGCTTCCCTCACAGGGACTCGCGACGAAATCGGCCACGCTCGACAGGAACTTGCCGGTCCCGGTTCCCTGTTCTCGTTCGTCGTGCAATGCAAGGGGCCCGGACCGCTCCAAAAACAGGGCGGCATTCGAACTTTTGCCCGGCACAGCAATTCCACAATGGTGATATCCGGAGCCGCAACTGCCAAGTGGCTATTTCACTAAGAAAAAGCCACCTCGCAAAACGCCGGAAAAGGCACGTGAATTGTGGAATCGCTCTAAACCGGGCACGTAGAACCCTGCACGCCATTTGCGTGCCGGGTAATCTTTCGCGCTTCTCGGGTTTCTGAGGGATTGCAGCATCGTGTCCCATGGCCTCACCGTTTGCGGGCGAGCCTGGGGGCTGCTACGGATTCGGTCGACAGAACCTGGAGAAACGCTACAGTCAATTGCGCCGCCGCGCTGCCGTTCCTATCCTCTTTGGGGTATCGGTGGCTTTCATTTCTCTCGATCGAAAGCCGCCGGAACGGCGCTTCTCGCGGCGGGTTATGAATTCAATCCTGCTCTTTGCGAGCCTTCTTGCGGTTCCGCTTGCGCGCCAAGGCTGCCTTGACGCGGCGCTTCTCGCCGGGCTTCAGGTAGTAGGAGTGACGCTTCACTTCCTTGATGATGTCCTCCTGCTGTACCTTTCGCTTGAACCGGCGCAGCGCGTTTTCCAGCGGTTCGCCTTCCTGAACGCGAACCTCCGCCAAAGGTCTCCACCTCCAAACCTGCCTGTAAGGCTCCACATATCATACGCGAGTTTTGATTTGGGAGCCAATTTGACGTTTTCCCGGCGACACCCCTCAAGCAATCTCCCTCTCGGCGCGCTTCCTCCGGCCTGATTCTTCAATCGATAGCCTCGCCCGGAGCGCATTGCGTGCAATTAAAATCTCAAAAGAGGTCGCCCCAGAGGGCTCCATGATCCGAACCTATCAGGGCCATTCGCCCCAAATCCCCTCGAGTTGCTACATCGACCCCTCCGCGCAGATCCTAGGCGACGTCGTGCTCGGCGACCGCTCCTCAGTGTGGATGAATGCCGTCCTGCGCGGCGACGTCAACTTCATCCGCGTCGGCTCCAACTCCAATGTGCAGGACTGCGCCGTCCTCCACGGCCAGCGCAACCTCTATCCGGTCATCGTGGGTGATTGGGTCACCATTGGCCACAACGCAACCGTTCATGGCTGTGTGGTTGAGGACATGTGCGTCATCGGCATGGGAGCTCGCGTCCTCAACAACAGCCGCGTCGGCGAGGGCTGCATCATTGCCGCCGGCTCCGTCATTCCCGAGCACACCACCGTTCCTCCGCGCACGCTCTGGGCCGGCGTTCCCGCCAAGCTCCGCCGCGAACTCGGCGACAAGGACCGCGCCCTCATTCGCGAGTACGCGCAGAACTACCTCGACTACGTCGAAATCTACCTCAAAGATCCTCCGCAATCGCTCTGACTCGTTCACCCCGATGCAACCTGCAAGGCAACGTCGGATGCTCCCGTGCTGTCTCACAGGACAACATCCGAGTTCGTGAAAATGGACGCGTCGTCTCCACGCGATTTGGTTGACATTTACCCGCCTGCAAGAGTTGGATAGGAAATAACCCAGTTCAGTCGCCCCCCGTACGACATCCTATGCAAGAACACTCAATCCCTCTGTCGATGCGGCCTTCGTGCCGCCTCGATGTGCTGGTGCTACTGGTCGCCGTGCTGGCCCTCGGTTCCTGCATCGTCGCCCGCGCTCAGGCGCCAACTCCTGCCGCTCAGTTGGCGCTTGCCGCGCTTCCTGACGCGCCGCTGCCGCAGCCCGCCGATCCGGACCCGCAGCCGCAGTTTCCGCTGCCGCCGGCGGCGCAGTTTTCCATATCGCAGGCGCAATCGACTGACCCGCAAAGCAGCCCCGTCACGCTTGGCGTCATGCCGCGTGATTTCCTTCACGATCAGGGAATGATTTGGAGCAGCCCCGCCAGCCTCCGTACGCGCGACCTCGAGTGGCTCCTGCCTCTTTCCGCCGCTGAGGTTGTTGCCTTCAAGACGGGTCGCTACACCATGACGAATGTCGTTTCCAGAGACCCAGTCTTCAACAAAGCGGCCATCAACACCTCCAACATTCTCATCGCCGGATGGATGGCCGCTCCCGTGGCCATTTGGGGCTACGGTCACGCGGCAAACGACTATCACGCCTCCGAAACTGGCATCCTGGCCACTGAATCCATCCTGGATGGCCTCGTTGTGCAGCAGGTTCTCAAGTGGACGTTCCGGCGCGAACGGCCCGATGTGGATCACGCGCGCGGCCGCTTCTTCCGGCATGGCGTGGGATCCAACTCGTCCTTTCCTTCGTCACACAGCCTCCTCTCATGGTGTGCCGCATCGGCCATCGCCGCCGAAACCCATTCGCACTGGGGTCAAGCCGGACTCTATGCCGGCTCGGGAAGCGTGGCCCTCATGCGGGTCTTCGGTCAAAAGCACTTTCCTTCGGATGTGCTGGCAGGAAGCTCGTTGGGTTGGCTCATCGGTCACAGCGTCGTCGTTCGTCGCCATTTCCAGCCGCCGGTCACAACCCCCGCACCGTGATCCCGCCGCGGCCCTGTTTCATGTTGGCCCTGTTTCATGCTGGCGCTGCCCGGTCCCTGCCTGTCACACCGGCAGCGGATTCCTGTTCGAAAAGAACTTCCGCTGGTGCCAGTAGGGATAAACCGGCTGCGGATCGCTCGCCTTATCCAGCGCTGCCACCTGTTCGGCACTCAGGTTCCAGCCCACCGCGCCCAGATTCTGCCGCAACTGCTCCTCGTTCCGCGCGCCCACGATCACCGACGACACCGTCGGCCTCTGCAACAGCCAGTTGAGCGCAACTTGCGGAACCGTCTTCCCGGTCTCTGCCGCAACTTTGTCCAGCGCGTCCACCACACGGTAGAGATGCTCGTCGGGAACCTGCGGTCCGCCGTCGGCAATGGTGTGCAACCGGCTCACCTCCGGCAGCGGCTTGCCGCGGCGAATCCTGCCGGTCAGGCGTCCCCAGCCCAGCGGGCTCCAGATCAGCGCACCCACCCTCTGATCCAGCGCCAGCGGCATCAATTCCCACTCGTAATCGCGGCCGACCAGCGAGTAGTACACCTGGTGCGCCACGAATCGTGTCCACCCGTAGCGATCGGCCACGGCCAGCGACTTCATCAGGTGCCAGCCGGAAAAATTGGAGCACGCGATGTACCGCACCTTGCCCTCGCGGACAAACGTGTTAAGCGTCTCCTGCACCTCCTCAATCGCCGAGAACGCATCGAAACAGTGCAGGTGGTAGATGTCGATGCAGTCGGTATTCAGCCGCCGCAGGCTGCCCTCGAGCGCGCGCCGCAAATGATACCGGGAAGAGCCCACTTCGTTCGGCCCTGGGCCCGTTGCAAACCCTGACTTGGTGGAAATGAGCGCCTTGTCCCGCTTGCTTGCGAGAGCTTTCCCCAGGATCTCTTCCGAACGGCCTTCGGAGTAGCCATCGGCCGTATCGAAGAGGTTGACTCCGGCCTCGAAGCAAAGATCGATCAGCCGTCGTGCTTCCTCGACCTCGGTTTCACCGAACCCTTTGAAAAACTCGTTGACCCCGCCAAATGTCGCGGTCCCGAAACTCAACGCTGAAACTTTGAGGCCGGAGCCTCCCAGCAGTCTGTATTCCATGCGAATTAGGATGCATCGTGCCGCGCGAAGATGCAATCGGCCACGCATTATGGAGCCCCGGAGCCACTGTCATCCCGAGCGACCGTAGCGCAGCGTAGGAAGTCGAGGGATCTGCGGTTGCCCTTTATCGACGATGGAACCGGAGGCGCGGGGCGAGCTAAGTGCATTGGAGATTAGCTAGACAGAAATGGATCAAACTGCAAATACTTCATCCGTTCCGCGCCTGCAGGCCCCAGGACAAACAAACCGGCGCGAACGAGTCGTCCGCGCCGGTCTCTGATTCCTTGTTCCCTTGGTCTCTTGTCCCCTGCTTTTAGCAGTTCAGCACGTCCTGCAGCTTGCTCAACGTGCGATGCAGGTCCTTGTCGGTGCGGCGCTGCTCGTCGATCTTGCCGATCGAGTGCATCACCGTGGTGTGATGCTTGTTGCCGAACTGGCGCCCGATCTCCGGCAGGCTCGCCTCGGTCATCTGTTTGGCCAGGTACATGGCGATCTGCCGCGGCACCACCACATTGCGCGAGTTGTTCTTTTGCTTCAGATCCGCCACGCGCATGCCAAACTGTTCGGCGACGGCGCGCTGAATGGACTCGATCGTAATCTTGCGCACCTGCATGTCGATGAACTGCTTCAGGCACTGCTGCGCGGCGGCCAGTGTAATCTCCATGTGATTCAACTGGCACCAGGCGATCAGGCGCACGAGTGCGCCCTCCAGCTCGCGCACGTTGGTGCGCACGTTCGAGGCAATAAACAGCGCCACATCGGTGGGCAACTGCACCTGCTCGCTCTCGGCCTTCTTCAGCAGGATGGCGACCTTGGTCTCAAGATCGGGCGGCTGAATGTCTGCGATCAATCCCCACTCGAATCGCGAGCGCAGCCGTTCCTCAATCTCTGTCAGCTCCTTGGGCGGGCGGTCCGAGGCAATCACCACCTGCTTCATCGCCTCGTGCAGCGCGTTGAACGTGTGGAAGAACTCCTCCTGCGTGCGCTCCTTTTGCGAAATGAACTGAATGTCGTCGATCAGCAGCACGTCCACCGTGCGGAAACGGTCGCGGAAGCTGGTCATGCGATCGTTGCGGATCGAGTTGATCATCTCGTTGGTGAACTTCTCCGCCGAGGCGTAGCAGATGCTCGAAGTCGGCTGCCTGCGCTTCACCTCGTGCCCGATCGCATGCATCAGGTGCGTCTTCCCCATGCCCACGCCGCCATAGAGAAAGAGCGGATTGTAAGCGCGCGAGGGTCGCTCGGCCACTGCCAGCGCCGCGGCGCGGGCAAACTGGTTGCCGTTGCCGATCACGAAAGCCTCGAAGGTATAGCGCGGATTGAGCTGCGCCGCGGTCGACCAGTCGAAGCGTCCCTGCTCGGGCATGCGTGCCGTGCTCGCGGGCGGCGCCGTGGGCGCGTGCGAGGGCACCGGGCCAAATCCGCCATCCTTGCGCTGCGGCGGGATCGAGGGATCTTCCTCGGCGGTTACAAAGCAAACGTCGTCAAACTCGAGCGCAGAGAGATCGATGGCCTCCTGGATCAAGTCGCCGTATTTGTCGCCGATATGCTGGAACTCCGGCGAGGGCACGCGCACATAAAGCTTGCGGCCCGCGGCATGACTGAATCGGGTGGGCTTGAGCCAGGTCTCGAACGATTGCCGAATAACCTTCTTCTCTAACGCTGCGAGAATCTGGAGCCAGGGGTTAAGTGCCGGTGTCGGCGAAGTCGCGAATCCCATCGTACAATCCTTGCCCATTCCGCCGGCTTAGCGCCGTGCGGTTCGTTTGCGGCTTTTCAGGCAACGGCTCCCTCCTGGCGCAAAGCATGTCGCTTCCCGTCCAGTTCCCTGCGACCGATTACCTGTTTACCGCTGGTCTGCCCCAGAAGACTCGACCCCAGGGCGTTTGAACAAAACATCCGTAACCAAAAACGCGCGAAATTTCACACGAAATTTCAGGAACGGTCCCGATAGTAGCACATCTCAAGGCCGTTGCAATCCCTGTTTCACATAAGTTTTCTGCGATCTCGAAGAGTTGCACCAAGGATGGTGAAACTCGGCTCCGAGGTTACCCGCGTTACTGAAGTGCGGCACTCCGATTGCGTCTTCGACTTCTATGTGGCAGTACTTTCCAGAATACGCTTGAACTCCCCGCGGCGTTGCCACATCGTGAAGTCAGCTCCTGCGCTGGATTCCCTCCACTGCGTACGCTATACTCGAAGATGTCGCTAACGCGCAGATTTTCTTTAAGAAACAGGAGCGGGTCACGATGCCCAAGCGAACCTTTCAACCCAACCGCCGCCACCGTGCGAAAACACACGGTTTCCGGGCGCGCATGAAGTCCAAGGCCGGGGCAGCCGTGCTCAGCCGCCGCCGCGCCGCCGGCCGCAAGCGCGTGTCTGTCAGCGCCGGGCATCGCGACTGATCTCCCAAGGCGGTTCAGTTTTGAAGATCGCTTCTGTCTGAACTGGAATGCGCCCCGCGCTGCGGAGATTCCCATCGAGCCTTCCTCATGAACTCACTTTCCCAGCCTGCCCGGCGCCAATCGTTGGTCAACTCGCGCTTGCGCAAACACGCGGACTTTCTGCGCGCCTACGCGGCCGGCCGCAAGCGCCAATCCGCAAACATGAGCTGGTTTCTCGCGCCGCAAACGCAGGACGGCTCGGTCGCGACCTCTCCAGCCCCGGCGCGCATCGGGCTTACCGTGAGCAAAGTGCTCGGCAAAGCGCACCAGCGCAACCGCATCAAGCGCCGCATGCGAGAGGCTTTGCGCCGTCACCTCGACCTGCTGCCCCATGGCTTCGATCTCATCTTCCATCCCCGCAGCAATGTGCTGACCATGGGGTTCACGCAACTTGAAAGCGAGGTTGTGCGTATTCTTGAACAGGCCAGATGCGAGTCGGCGCGTGCCGCCAAACCGTCCGCAGCGGCGCCGAAGGCCCCGGTGAAACCCACGCCATGACACGCCTCTTGCTTGCATTACTCGCCTTCTACAAGCGCTGGCTGTCGCCGGTATGGCATACGTTCAGCGCGAGCGGGTGCAAGTTCCGCCCAACTTGTTCTGAGTACGCTGCCGAGGCCATCGCAATCCACGGCCCGCTGCGTGGCTCTGCGCTGGCGGCCCGGAGACTACTGCGCTGCCATCCCTTTACCCGCGGCGGGTTCGATCCCGTCCCCCTGCCCCGCATCCAGCCTGCCCAGCCTCCCCACGTTCGCTCGGCGGGCCATCGCCCCGGAACCGCATACCCCCACGAACCGTTACCATAAGAAGAGCGGCTGCCCTGCGGGCTGCCCTTTCAAGAACGATAGGAAGTATCCTTTGCCCGAAATTCACAATCCCAACTTGCAAACGCAGGGATCCGGCGGCGGTGGTGGAGGCGATATGCGCTCCCTCATGGCCTTCATGCTCGTCGCCATGGCCATCTTCCTCGGCTACCAATTCTTTTTCGCCAAACCCAAGCCGGAAGAGCAGCCGCCCCCGCCGGCACAATCGCAGCCCGCCGCGCCCGCCGCCCAGCCCGCGCAGTCCCAAACGCAAAAAGCCTCCGCGCCATCCGCAAAGGCCCCGCCGGCCGCACCGCAGATCGTTGCCGCCGCCGAAGTCCCCATCACCGTCGAAAACCAGTTCTACAGAATTGTCCTCACCAATCGCGGCGCGCAGGTCCAGCATTGGATTTTGAAAAAGTACTTCGATTCAGCCGGCAAGCCCCTTGACCTCGTCCAGCCCCAGGCTTCGGCGCACGTCGAGGCCGCGGAGCACTTGGGCCTTCCCCTGTCGCTCTTCACCTACGATTCGGCGCTCACCACGCAACTCAATCAGGCCCTTTACCAGGTCACGGTGTCGGGCGCGCAGCCCTCCGCAGCGGGCTTGGTCGTGGCTCCCGCGGCCGTCACCTTTCACTACGCGGCAAGTGGTCTCGACGTCGTAAAGACCCTCCGCTTTGACTCAACCTACGTCATCAACGTCGAGGCTCAGGTCAAACAAAATGGCCAGCCGGTCCGCGCGCTGCTCGCGTGGCCCGCCGGTTTAGGCGACATGGAGGAGTTCCATCAGGCGGGAATGATCCCCTCGCAGACGCGCACGCCCTCCTTTTTCGCCTGGTCCATCGCCGGCAGGCAGGACACACAGGCTGCAGCGAAGGTCAGCGGGAACAATACGCTCGACCAGCCTTACGAGTACGCGGCCGTTATGGATCTCTACTTCGCCTCAGCCTTTTTGCCCGACGCGCCCGAGCGCACCACAGTGGTCACGCTGCACAACACCATTGACCTGCTCGCCAATCCCTCCGATCCCAGCAGCAAAAAGACTCCTGCCAATGTGCTCGGCCTGGCGGTCGGCGATACCAGTGGCGATACCCGCCTGCGCTTGTTTGCCGGTCCCAAGGCAACCGATCTGCTGTCTTCCATCCACGCAACAGGCCCTGATGGTAAGCCCGACGGTCCCTCGCTCGAATCGCTGATCCAGTTCGGCACCTGGCTGGGTGTCATCGCCAAGCCCCTTTACATCATTCTGCGCTTCATGGTGCGCATGGGGATCTCGAATTGGGGCTGGGCCATCATCTTGTTCACGGCCATCTTCAACCTGATTCTCCTGCCTACGCGCCTGATGATGACCAAATCATCGCTGAAGATGATGCGCATCCAGCCCAAGGTCGACGCCATCAAGAAGCGCTACGCGAATCTCAAGATGAACGACCCCAAGCGGAACGAGATGAACGCCGAGATGATGGCCCTCTACAAAACCGAAGGCGTCAACATGTACGGAAGCTGCCTGCCCATGCTCCTGCAGATGCCGTTCTTCTTCGCCTACTTCCGCGTGCTGCAGAACGCGGTCGAGCTGCGCCAGGCGCACTGGTACTGGCTGCCCGACCTCTCCCAGCCCGATCCCAAGTTCATTCTGCCCATCCTTGTCATCGTCACCATGTTCTTCACGCAATACATCACGCCGTCGCCCGGCATGGATCCTGCGCAACGCCGCATGATGGCCTTCATGATGCCGATCTTTTTTGGCTTTATCCTCAAGAGCTATCCCTCCGGCCTCGCCCTCTACTGGCTGACCGGCAACCTGATGATGCTGGCCATGCAGATCGGCATCAACCGCTCCCATTGGGGCAAGGAGATGCACGCCATCGCCGCCCGCCGCGCCGCCAAAAAGGCCGGCGCACCTTCCAAAACCATCCAGGGCCGCCGCTAAGAGCAACAAACCGCAGACAACCAACAGTGGGCAGCGAACCTCTGGCAGCAAACACCAATCAGGCAACGGCAAGCAGCAAGCAGCCAACGGCAGGCAACAGACAGCAGATTGTCACCCCATCCGGTCAACGGGCTTGGGACTTATGGCACTGGCCCCTTTTCCCTATACTCGCCTCCCCGCTCTCTCTGGTCCCCGTACCATGAGTCCCACCCCAGAGCCCCCCGTCCCTGTCTTCTACTCCCTATTCCCTATTGGCTACTCCCTCCTCCCTGCTTTATCGTCGAAGGCGTATGGCCAGCCCCGAAATTCCCGCTCCCCATCCGGCGCCTGAAGCCGAGGAGATCTACCGCCGCTGGATTCGCTTTCTCGATGAGGAGTTCCTGCGCCACGGCTCTCCCGAGCGTCGCGCCGAGATTGTGCGCGATCAGCTCTGCCAGCTGTACTTTGGCCGTCCCCACGGCGGCAAGCTCAATCTCGCGCTCACTTCCGAGCTGCCGGGCAACGTCGCCAATCTCTCGCTCGATCCGCTCAACGTCACCATGGAGGCGGAGCACTTTGCCGAAGTCGATCGCGATCGCTTTGCGCGGCGCAAGCCCCTGCTCTGGTTCTGGCAGATGTTTGATCGCTCGCCGTTGGGCCTCAATCACTGGCTGGGATTGCGTTTCCGCTGCATGTTGGGTCGCCACATCTTCGAGCGCATCGGCTCCGGGGTCAAAATCTACCACGGCGTTGACTTGACTTACGGCTACAACCTCTCCATTGGCGACGGCGTCACCATTCGGCAGCGCGCCCTGCTCAACGATCGCGGCGGCATCACTATCGGCGACAACGCCATCATCGGCTCCTACTCCCGCATCTACTCCTTCTCTCACCGTGCCGGGGACTACGAGCACATCCGCCTTCAGCCAACGGTCATCGGCGCCGGCGCGCACATCGCCAGCCACGCCATTGTCTTGGCCGGCCAGAACGTCGCCCCCGGCGCATCCGTCGGCAGTTTCCCCGCCGACCGCGCCTGAGCTGCGCCAATCCTGAAGTCCCTCAGTCCCTGAGCCGGTCCTGGCGGGGTCACAGGATCCGTATATCCCCTGCGTCTCTGTCTTCTTGGCCCCTTGATCCCTGCCGGGCCCCCAACCAGCGGCCGTTGCTCGCTGGGGTGGCTCGGTCCCTTGGTTCCTGACTTTCTGCTAAACTCGCAGAACAGCCCTCCGCCATGCTCTTCAAAGCTCTTAGTGCGGCCGTCTACGGGATCGACGCCAACCTCATCGAAGTCGAGGTCGACTATAGCGGCGTCGTCGCAAACGAAGATCACTTTCACACTGTTGGCCTGCCTGACGCCGCGGTGCGCGAAAGCCGCGACCGAGTGCGCGCCGCGATCAAGAACTCCGGCTACACCATCCCGCCCACCTTCATCACCATCAATCTCGCGCCCGCGGACCTCAAAAAAGAAGGTTCCGGCTTCGATCTGCCCATCGCCGTCGGTATTCTGGGCGCCTATGGTGCCCTGCGCTCGAACGACCTCAGCCGCTTTCTGCTGGTGGGCGAGCTCGGACTCGACGGCGGCGTGCGCCCCATTCCCGGCATGTTGCCCATCGCGATCCTCGCCCGCGAGAAAGGCATTGCCAACCTGATCCTGCCCGCCGCCAACGCCGCCGAGGCCGCGGTGGTCGAGGGCGTAAACGTCTATCCCGTCTCCTCGCTCCTCGATGTCCTGGATCTGCTGAACGCTTCAGTCGTTGGCGTCATCCAGCGCGAGCCCTACCGCGTCGCGACCCAGGAGCTCCTCGGACAGCTCCAGCAGTTCACGGTGGACTTCTGCGATGTGCGCGGCCAGCAAACCGCCAAGCGCGCCCTCGAAGTGGCCGCGGCCGGCAGCCACAACATTCTCATGATCGGCCCGCCCGGCTCAGGCAAGACCATGCTCGCCAAGCGGCTGCCATCGATCCTGGCTCCGCTCACCTTTGAGGAAGCGCTCGAAACCACCAAGATCCACTCCGTCGCCGGTGTCCTCGAGGCCGGCGCAGGCCTCGTCACGCAGCGCCCCTTTCGCTCGCCCCACCACACCATCTCCGACGCCGGCCTCATCGGCGGCGGCATCGTTCCGCGCCCCGGCGAGGTCTCGCTCGCGCACAACGGCCTCCTCTTTCTCGATGAGCTGCCGGAGTTTCCCCGCAACGTCCTTGAAGTCATGCGCCAGCCCCTTGAAGACCATACCGTCACCATCGCCCGCGCCTCTATGTCGCTCAGTTTTCCCTCGCGCTTCATGCTCGCCGCCGCCATGAACCCCTGCCCCTGCGGCTACTTCAACGACAAGTCCCGCGAGTGCATGTGCACTCCGCCTATGATTCAGCGCTACGTCGCCAAAATCTCCGGCCCCTTGCTCGACCGCATTGACATCCACATCGAAGTTCCGGCCGTTCAATACAAGGAATTGCGCGGCGTCGCGGCAGCCGAAGGCTCGGCCCAGATTCGTGCCCGCGTGATGGCCGCCCGCGAGCGCCAGCGTCAGCGTTTCAAGAAGCACAGCGAAAAAATCTACGCCAACGCGCAGATGACCACGCGCCAGATCCGCACCTATTGCGAATTGAGCGCCGACGCCGAACGCCTGCTCGAGCGCGCCATGCAGCAGCAGGGCCTCACCGCCCGCGCCCATGATCGCATCCTCAAAGTCGCCCGCACCATCGCCGATCTTGAGGGCGTCGAGCACCTTTCCGTCGCCCACCTGGCCGAAGCCATCCAATATAGAACGCTCGACAGGAGTTACTGGAGTTGAATGCCCGGGGTCCCCATCGCGCCTGTATGTATTTGGCACGATGGGGTGGGATACCGCACTCTCGATCGCAGTGATTAGGCATGATGCCGGTCCTCACCGGACCAAATCGCTGCAACCCCCCATTTGACAGCTGCGCACAGCTGCGGCCTCTTCTCCCACTCACCCATATGGGGGATTACCTTGGATTCTGAATCCGTTCCAATCTCAGCCAGAGAAGCCGATATTCCGGGTTAAGATTCATCTCACGTCCTCAAAGCAGCGATGAGGCGCTCATGCACGATATTGCCCTTCAATCCGGTTGGGAAACCTTCCTCCTTGCCGCCCCGCTCGTGGGCATGGTCGTGGTGGGCATCTTTCGGCTCGATGAGATCGCTACCACCCCAAAGCGTCAACGCGGTCGCCGTCCCCGGCTGACCGGCAATGACGAGAGCGGCCGAGTGCTTCTGAGCGACCCCGACGGCCGGCCCTGGCCCGACGCCCACCGTTCCAGTTGACTGAAAAGGTTCGCCCCGCCCGCCAAGGCGGTCTTCGCTAACCCGCGCCGGATTCCGCACCGGTCGCAACTCCCATCGGAAAGTGCCTGAAATTGATTGATAATAAAATAGTTAAGTCAAGTATCGTCGGCGCTTCAACTCACCACGGAATCAGGCCGCCAAAGACCGGAAATCACGCCCCAAATGCCCCGAAATAACTATTGACCGGAGCCAGGGTTGCATTTACTCTCAACATAGCCATCCATAGAGGGCAGGTTGCGCTTTGCGGCCGGGTGTGCCCATCAGCCACTTCCAGCATCATACTTTGAGCGAAGGCTCCGTTGATGCCTTGGGTGCGTTTCAGGCAGCGCCGGGAAGGGCCAAACAGGCGCCCGGATGTCCGAGGCGCAATCCGTACACTCTCTACGGCATGGCGTCCATTTCATAACGTGCAATGGCCCCACAAAGATTTTGATCGCGGGGCGTGCAAAGTGCGTCTAAGAGATGGAAGCGGCAATTTGGGGCAGCCCCCGATTGTATTGGCTCCCCTCTGCTGCGCCCGCGGCGCCGACGGCGCCTCCCAGCGCAGGCATTTGAAGAAGAAGGAGATACACCATGCGTTCCGATCTCGTTTTTAAGGCGCTTTCTCAGGTGACCAATCGCTACCAGCTCTGTCAACTGGCAAGCAAGGCGACTCGTAAGCTTCACAAGCCGAATACACGGCTGCAGGACACCACAAACGAAGTTTTGTGCCGTTTTGAATCGTCCAATCCTGGAGCCGCGACGCGCGAAGAAGCGGCTCCGGCTCAACCGGTCGAAAGGCGCCGTGCGGCATAACGGCGTCTCTCGCCGCACGTTCGGTTCGTTCAGCTTTCGGTTTCAAGGCAACTTCCCGACGATGAGGTCACGTCCTTCCCGGCGCTCCACTATTCCAGATCAGTTTGGGGGATGGTTCAAGACTGGTTTGCGCCGGCTGAGTTTTTGATTACCCTTCTGGTTGATCCTTCGGAGTACTTCCCCCTCCGCATTCCCACCCCACACATCCCGCCTTCGTGCAGGTGAACATGACCATTGCAGAACTCAAAGAAAAAAACATTACCGAATTAAGCCGCATTGCCCGTTCCCTTGAAATCCAGGGAACCAGCGGCCTCCGCAAGCAGGATCTGATCTTCAAAATCCTCCAGGCGCAAAGCGAAAAGGAAGGCCACATCTTCGCCGAAGGTGTGCTTGAGATCCTCCCCGACGGCTACGGCTTCCTCCGCTCCCCCGATTACAACTATCTGCCGGGGCCGGACGACATCTACGTGTCTCCTTCCCAAATACGCAAGTTCGATCTCAAGACCGGCGACTCCATCAGCGGCAACGTCCGCCCGCCCCACGAGGGCGAGAAGTATTTCGCCCTGGTCAAAATCGAGGCCATCAACTTCGAGTCGCCCGAGGAGACGCGCAACAAGATCCTCTTTGACAACCTCACGCCCCTCTATCCTCAGGAGCGCATCAAGATGGAGACGGTGCGTGAAGGCATCAGCGGCCGCGTCATGGATCTGCTCACGCCCGTGGGCAGGGGTCAGCGCGGTCTCATCGTCGCGCCGCCCCGCACCGGCAAAACCATGCTGCTGCAGTCCATCGCCAACTCCGTCACCACCAACCACCCCGAGGTCGTGCTCATCGTCCTGCTGATCGACGAGCGCCCCGAGGAAGTCACCGACATGCAGCGCTCGGTCAAGGGCGAAGTCATCAGCTCCACCTTCGACGAGCCCGCCGCCCGCCACGTCCAGGTGGCCGAGATGGTCATCGAGAAGGCCAAGCGCCTCGTCGAGCACAAGCGCGACGTGGTCATTCTCCTCGACTCCATCACCCGCCTCGCGCGCGCCTACAACACCATCGTTCCGCCCTCCGGCAAAGTCCTCTCCGGCGGCGTCGACTCCAACGCCCTCCAGCGCCCCAAGCGATTCTTCGGCGCGGCCCGCAACATTGAAGAAGGCGGCTCGCTCACCATCATCGCTACCGCCCTCGTCGATACCGGCTCCCGCATGGACGAAGTCATCTTCGAAGAGTTCAAGGGCACCGGCAACATGGAAATCATTCTCGACCGCAAGTTGGTCGACAAGCGCGTCTTCCCGGCCATCGACATCCAGCGCTCCGGCACCCGTAAGGAAGAGCTGCTCATTCCCAAGGAAGACTTGCAGCGCGTCTTCATCCTTCGCCGCGTGCTCAATCCACTCTCGCCGGTCGAGGCCATGGAGCTCTTGATCAGCCGCCTCGAAAAAGTGCGCAACAACGCCGAATTCCTAGCCAACATGAACCAGCTATAGGGTCTGTTCACACCACTGGGGCGGATTGGGTTCTCGCGAAATGTAGCGCCGGACTCCAGTCCGGGGTCCCCAATGACAGGTCTTCGTCGTTTGGGGTGGGAGTCCGGCTGTCGTGGGGGCCTCTGGCCCCCTCGGCATTCGCCGGAGCCTCTTTCGGTATTTTCCGCCCGCTGCTAAAATAAGAATCTCGTGGGGCTGTAGCTCAGCTGGGAGAGCGCCTCGTTCGCAACGAGGAGGCCAGCGGTTCGATCCCGCTCAGCTCCACCAAAGGTTCAACAACTTGCGGCACGCCCTCTCTCGTGCCGCATTTTTGTGGCGCAACTGCTTCGTCGCTCGCGGAAATCCCCGGTATCGGTCCGAGTCGCTCCGCAATGGAAGGACAAGGACATTTCTGAGAGGGAACGCCCTTAACACAGCTTGGTATTGTCGGGTGATTCTTTGTCTGACTACGCCCGCTGAATCTTCACCTTAGAGGCAACGGAACCCAGTTCCCTCATCGGAGGCCTGCGACGCGAGAAGGGTTCGTCCCATTGACCGCCGCTGGATTCACGCTCGTCTGGGGTCTCCGTTTCAGTATGGAGGATCCCTACTGGTTGATTGCCACGCTCGACGAGCTCCTCTCGCTGGCGGTCCGGCTCGACATTTTCTTTCTCCCCGCGCGGGTCTCCAACAGCGGTCGCCACCCTCTTCGGGAAATCCGACACGACAGAATGAACGCTGTTCATCTCATCGAGCGCTTCAATCAGCCAGCGCGGATCCTCAAAATCTTCGCGATCCGGATTCCGATTCCTGGAGGGAAGCGCCTCAAAAATTGACAGGGCTTGTGAATGAGACCCTTCTTGCCGAGTGCGAAGTTCATCTTGCAGTCGTTCGGGAATCGCACCAGACCCCCGCGGTGGATCCTGATCGCGCACCAGACGTGGAGTCTTTCTAACCTCCGCCGCCATGCCCGTGGGGTGCATTGCCTCTCCTTCTGATTGATGCTCTAAACTCCATTCCTGCATCGCCTTCAACCGAATGAGTGGCCTGAAAAACTCAAGGGTGGCGTCCTGCGCACTCTTCTTCGTGTATTCCCAGAAGCTTGACCAGAGTTGGACTTTCATAGTCTTTTACTCACCGTCCATGCAAATTCTGTAACCCGTTGGATGAGCATGCGTAGAAAGAGGAAAGTGCCGACGGTGACGAGAGTGAACGCGATCAACTCTACTTCCCACTTGATGATTGGGCTCAGGCCGTACCTCTCGACAAACGCCCGGTTTGTCAACCAGCGCAGTCCCAGATCAATCGCGATCGCAACGCAGCTAATCAAGAGAAAATAGAAGACTGCTAGAACCGCGTGAACTGCCATTCCCCAAATGCGTAAGCCAATCGGAAATGGCAGCTCCGCCAGAGCCTCTCCGGCCCCATCTACTTGATTCTCTAGGGACATTGGTCTGCAAAGATAGCACGCCCGACCAATTTATGCAAACTTTTCCACATCACAGGGTTGGCTTGGGACAGCACCCGGAGCGCGTTCCCTTCAGGGATCCACAAGCGATGCCCATATCTGACGGCCCACTTCTTCGGGGGAATGCAATCGCATTTGGACCTTGCTGTTAGCTTTTGCTGGAGGTGGAGCGTGGGTAAGCTGCAGCGACGGCCTGAAACACCGAAGGGAACGATTCACAAAAAGTAGATGGGTGACAATTCACACATCCCTCCGCACCCATTTGACCGGATGAGGCTGCGCTTCGGCAGGCCTCTCGCGCTCGGGCTCCGCTGGGAATACCGAAAACCTGATCGATGAAAGCTGGCGTTTCTAACTGAACAGATCCTTCATCTTCTCCATCAGGCTGGGCGAAGCCGGCTTGTTCTCCACTGTCATCGTCTCCGCCAGCTTCGCCACCAGCTCGCGCTGCGCCCGGTTCAGCTTGCGCGGAATCTGCACCACCACCTTCACGATCAGGTCGCCGTTGCCCTTCTCGTTCAGGTGGGGAACCCCGCGCCCGCGGATACGCAACTCCTTGCCGCTCTGCGTGCCCTCGGGGATCTTGATGTTGATCGGGGCATCGATGCCGGGAATCTCGAACTCCGCGCCCATCGCGGCCTGCGGAAAGCTGATGGGGATCACGCAGTGAAGGTCGTAGCCATGGCGCTCAAAAAAGTCGTGCGGCCGGATCGCAAGAATCACGTAAAGGTCGCCCTTGGGGCCGCCCAGCCGTCCCGCATCGCCTTCGCCGGCGTAGCGAATGCGCGTGCCCTCCTCCACGCCCGGTGGCACCCTCACGCTGAGTTTGACCTCCGTGGCCGCGCGCCCGTCGCCGCGGCAGGCGGAGCAGGGATCGCCAATCACCGAGCCCGTGCCGCCGCAGGCCCCGCATGTGCGCGCCACAGAAAAGAATCCCTGCTGATAGCGGATCTGGCCGTGTCCCTGGCAGTGGCTGCAAACACTGGGCCCACGCCCTGAGGCGCTGCCTCTGCCTTTGCACACGCCGCACACCTCCTGGCGCCGAATCTTCACCTCTTTTTCTGTGCCGAACATCGCGTCTTCGAAGTCGATCGTCAGGTCGAACCGCAGGTCGTCGCCCCGCTGCTGGCGAGGCCCGCGCGATGCCCCGCGCGGCACGCCGCCCATCGAAAACATCTCCCCAAACAAGTCGCCAAAGATGTCGCCCAGGTCCACGTTGCCGGCAAATGGCCCTGCGCCAAATCCCTGCGCCCCCAGCCCGGCATGACCAAAGCGGTCGTAGGCCGCGCGCTTGTCGGCGTCGCTCAGCACCTGGTAGGCCTCGCTGGCCTCTTTGAACTTTTCCTCCGCCGTGTGGTCGCCGGGGTTGCGGTCAGGATGATACTTCAGCGCCTGTTTCCGGTACGCGCTCTTCAATTCCTGATCGCTGGCGTCGCGCGAGACGCCCAGAACCTCGTAATAATCTGCTTTGCTCACTCTTGTATTAGAACCCATTCGACCTTCAATTCAGCTTCTAGCTTCATTCGCTTATTTGCTTCGGATTGTGCGCCACGCGCACCAGAGCCGGCCGCAACAGCCGCTCACGCATCCTGTAACCGCGGCGCACCTCCTCGGCCACATGCTGGTCCGGTACATCGTCGCGATCCACCGTGCCCAGCGCCTCATGAATGTGCGGATCGAAGACCTCGCCCACCGTGGGAATCACGTTCACCTGCATCTTCTCGAGGATCTCCTCCATCTGTTTCACAATCAGGCTCACGCCGGAGCGCAACTGGTGCGCCGAGCCGGTCGATTTCAGCGCCAGCTCAAAATTGTCCAGCACCGGCAGGAACTTCTCGACGGCCTGACTCGTCACGTAGTCGCGATACTCGGCCCGTTCGCGCTCCGCGCGCTTGCGCGCATTCTCAAACTCCGCCTGCAACCGGGCCAGGCGATCCAGCAACTGGTCGCGCTCGGCCTTCAATTGCTCCACTTCGGTTTGCGCAGCCTCTTCCGCCGTGACTCCGGCCTCCGTCTCCGCCGCAGACCCGGTTGCACCGGCGATCTCTTCCTCATCGGCCGGCGCCGGCAACTCCGCCGAGGGGTCGATATTTGCTTCCCCGCCGCCCCGCGTTGTCTCAGCCGGTTGCGCCTCGGTCAATTCTGTCTCTCGCTTCCACATGATTCAGCACATTCTCCACAACAATCGATAGCCTCATCGATTTAGATGAAATTCATCGCGCTCGGCTGCAAGCTTCCGCGCCAATCGGCGATGCGCCCCGGCCCGCCCTGGAAACTTCGCGCGCCGTCAGCACACGCCGCGCCTACGCCGGAGGAACGTCGAGGATGCGCTCGGAAAGATGCGCAATGTAGCTCACCGCCTGGATCATCTCTTGATATTGAATCCGCGTGGGAGCGATCACCGCCACCGTGCCCAGATTCGCGCCGCCCAGCCGTGCCGGCGCGCCGATCAGCACCAGGTCCTGCATGGCCGGCGAGGCCTCGTCCAGGCCCACCACCACGCGCACCTCCTGCTGGCGCCCGTCTACGTAAGCGTTCAGTAGCTCCACCAGTCGCTGCTTGGCCTCCAGGGCCAGCAGCATCTGGCGCAGTCGCTCGCGATCCTGCTCAGCGCTGATCAGGTTCGCGATTCCTTCCACGAAGATCGTCGGTCCCGCTTCATCGCTGGCCAGCGCGCCCTTGCGGCACAATTCCTCCACCGACCCCAGCAATTGCCGGTAGGCTTCGCGCTCCACTTCCATGCGCCGCCCCACTTCGGCCCGAATGCGCTCGATGGGCCAGCCGCGAAAATTCTCGTTCAAATAGCTGCCCGCCGTCTCCAGTTCCACCGGCGTCATCTGACGATCGAGAGCCAGCACCCGATCCAGAACAGCGCCGGCCTGCGTTACCAGCACTGCCAGCACGCGGCCTGCGGAAAGGCGCGAAAAATGGATGTGCTCCAGCACCTGTCCCGCGGTCGAGCTCGCCAGAGCCACGCCCAACCCCCTTGAGATGAGCGCCAGCACGTGCGACGTCCGCTCCAGGTACTCATGGGTGCTCGCCACTCCGCTATAGCTCTCTTCAATCTGCCCGCGCCGCGCTTCGCTCAGCGGCAAATCTACGCTTCCCGGCGCGCCGCCGCCGTAAGCCGCCGCTGCGGCACGCCCCGCCTGCACAATCTGGTCCACGTAGTAGCGGAAAGCCGCCGCCGTGGGAACACGGCCAGCCGAAGTGTGGGGCTGTTCCAACAGGCCCGCCTCGCCCAATGCTGCCATCACATTCCGTAGCGTCGCCGAACTCAATCCCTCACGGTTGGCAAACAACCCCGCCACCGCCTGCGAAGCCACCGGCTCTCCGGTGGCAATATACAGGTCGATGATCGCCGTCAACACCAGCCGCTCGCGCGGGCTCAGGCGCACATCGGGCATCTTGGCTGCTCTCCGTCCTCTTCGGCGCGCGGCTCAAGCCACGCAACTGGGGGTGCCACCAACTAAGTGCTTATTTTACCTTCACTTACAAAGGGAAATCACCACACCCCTTCGCTCTGATCTTAAGGAGTGCAAGCAAGCACTGTCAAGGCTCGAAAGGGTTACGGAACGGGTCCCGAACCATTGCATTCATTGAGAATCGCAAGGCCACAAAGCCGCGCCGGAGCGAATCCGCATGCCAGGGCTTCTCCCTATTACGAAAGGCACGAAACATCGGACGCACGAAACTCATTTGATGGTATTGTGGAACCGACCGCCGCTTACGACGGCCGCAAGCGAGCGAGCAGCCCCGGTGCCCAACAGGCTTGGGTACTCAGCAGGCCTGGGCACTCACCAGGTTCGACACGCGGCCGATAGATGTCTTTTGGGGAGGGGCCTATGAACCGGATCTTCCGCATATTGTGCCGCCGATCGATCATTATCCTGGTCGCAGCCTTTACCTTGATCATGGTGGCGTCGGCATGCCGGGCGCAGTCTGGCCCGCCGCTCGACAAGCACGCCCGCAGAATCGAGAAGCGGCTCGCCAAGTTTCGCCCAGGCACCTATCTCGACTTTGAATTCCGCGACAGCTCTTCAACCTTCGGCTCCCTGGGCTCGCTCTCTGCTGCGTCGTTCCAGTTTACCGATGCGGATAGCAACAAGACCCAGACGCACCTTTACGCCGACTTGGCGCATGTGAAGCAGGCGAAAGAATACATTGGTGAGGGCTCCGAGCCGAGCCATCATGTGCGCCTTCTCGTTCCCATATTGATTGGGGCTGGCGCCGCAGCCGCCGGCATCGCCACGTACGAAGCCCTGCACTAATCCTCCGCGCGTCGCGGGTAATGCCGGTCTCCAGACGTGTGCGCCAATCGGATGTGCTCACGGGCAACGCCGGTCTCCTGACCGGCTGTAGCGAGGGCCTCTGGCCCTCGCAATTCAAGCACGAAGCGCGAAATCGCCCCTCTCAGACCGGGCCAATAACGCTTCTTGCCTCTTCCCGGCTGTTAGATTCGTAACAGGACCGCGCCGAGCGCGCCGGCCCGATTGCTTTGCGCCGGAAAAGAGCCCATGTTCCACCGCACTGAAGATCTTCGCATTCAATGGACCAAGGTCGTTCTCCCGCCGGTCTTTCTTGAGGAAGAACTACCCGTCACCGAAGCCGCCTCAGACACCATTTACAACGCGCGCAGCGAAATTCAAGCCATCCTGAACGGCCAGGACGACCGTCTCCTCGTGCTCGTTGGCCCCTGCTCCATTCACGACACCACGGCTGCCCGTGAATACGCCGGCCTGCTCAAAGGCGCCATCGGCGAGTTCGCTGGCGACCTGCGCATTGTCATGCGCGTCTACTTTGAGAAGCCGCGCACCACCGTCGGCTGGAAGGGCCTCATCAACGATCCGCATCTCGACGGCACCTTCAAGATCAACGACGGCCTTCGCCTCGCGCGCCATCTGCTCCTCGACCTGGCCGAGATGGGCGTGCCCACCGGAACCGAATTCCTCGACATGATTTCGCCGCAGTACATCGCCGGCCTGGTGAGCTGGGGCGCCATCGGCGCACGCACCTCTGAGAGCCAGGTGCACCGGCAGCTCGTCTCTGGCGTCTCCTGCCCGGTGGGATTCAAGAACGCGACCTCCGGCGACGTGCAGGTGGCCATCGACGCCGTGCTTTCAGCGGCCTACTCGCACACCTTTCTCGGCCACACGCATCACGGGCAGTCGGCCATCTTTGTCACCACTGGAAACCCCGATTGCCACATCATTCTGCGCGGTGGCCGCAAAACCGTGAACTACACCGCAGACTGCGTAGCCGAGACGGTGGCGCAGATGGAGCGAGCTGGCATCGCGCCCCGCATCATGATCGACTTCAGTCACGCCAACAGCCAAAAGGATTTTCGGCGCCAGGCCATCGTCTGCCACGATGTCTCCGCGCAGATCGCCGCCGGCAACCGCTCGATCATCGGCGTCATGATCGAGAGCAATCTCGTCGCCGGCGCGCAGAAGCTCGTTCCCGGCCAGCCCCTCGTCTACGGCCAAAGCATCACCGACGCCTGCATCGACTGGGCCGAAACCCGCACCCTGCTCGCCGAACTCGCCGCCGCCGTTCGCTCCCGGCGGGGCGCAGCCTAAAACGCCTCTGCCTCAGCGCGCAGCTTCTCCGCGTCGGCCGGCCTGCCCATCGTGTCCAGCAGTGCCGCATGCGTTTTCAGGGTTGAAGCAAGGTACTGGCCATAAATCTTCTTCATTTCGGGTAGATTCGCTATTGCGCGGCGGTAAGTCTCTTCCGCAGTTTGAAAATCGGCTGATGCCACGTCGCCCTGCCCCAGGTTGGCCTCCGCAATCGCACGCCAGAAAAACGGCGTTGCGTATTCCTCATCTTTGTCGGTCACGCACTTCTTGGCTTCTGCAATTGCCAGATTCTCCTGATCCAGCGCTTCCTGGGCCCTCCCGGCCAGCAGCAGCGCGTGCCCATAAAGCTGGTGAGACTCCAGCCTTCCCAACTGATCGCTGTTAGTAAGATCCCCGGCCTTCAGCGACATGTCCAAAGCCTGCTTACAAGAATCCAGCGCATCATCCTTGTTTTGTATTCTCAGTGCCTTCTCGCACTTGTCCGACAATGGAAACCATGCCTGCGCGGCCTTCTCCTGCTCCGCAGTCGGTTGTGGGCCATGATGCTCAAGATGAAAAGGAATCGTGAGTGTGGTGGTTACAGATGCGGCGGTGCCGTCTGCCGTAAATGGCGCGAACTGCCACTTCTTCACAGCGTCCAGAGCCGCTTGTTGCAACATTGCTGGACCGCTGAGCACCTTTTCTGATACGACTTGTCCTTTCGTGTCAACGACAACCGAAATCGCTACATCGCCCTCAATGCGAGCGGCGGCGGCAATCGGTGGGTAAACCGGATCGGTCCTCTCAGCAAGATGCTGGCGAGCATCAGCTTCGGGGACAGTTTTGAGACCGGCATTCGTTTGTCCGAACAAAGCGTAAGAGAACAGCACCATTCCAAACACAATTACAAAGCGATGCATAGGTCGATTCCGCGCACGTTTCGGAATGGGCCCCTCGGCACAAAACTCAAGATAGCTATCAACACTATCCCGGAAAGCTCGCGCCAATTCCTTCGCCGTCTTACCCTCGAAGTGAATCACATCTTTCAGGCCTGCGACAGTTCCGGAAAGCATATTGTCTTCCGCATCAAAGCCGACCGGACCCGCAAGACATCCTTTGTACTCCATCATGGCTGCGCCCCGTCTACCCTCTTCCATGCGGTCCGGTAGGATGCCCCAGGATAACCCGCGTGCGTTGGCGCGTAATGCGAATCCGGCAGGCATATCCGCGCGGGCCGCAGGTTCTGTCGCGAACTTCTAGCCACGCGATTTGATCGGGGCCAAGCATCCACGCAGTAGCGTTGGCGGCGTTTCCCGTCTCCTGCATGAAGTAGGCGGCATTCATGTCGTCATCGGCGGCGTCGGCGTTCATCTCCTGGCAGTCGTCGGGATCGGGCGCGGGGGCGCCGGGCGGGCTCCAGCAATAATCTTCGTCATGCTCCAGCACATACTTCTTGCCGTTTTCCGGTATAAAGTAGCGGGGCGTGATCTCTTGAATGCGCGTGTCTGCCGCCCATTGTTCCAGGTCTTCAGCGAAAGGCTCCGGCAGCTGGCCCATCGTTAGCTCGCGATCGGTCAACTGCCGGGAAAAGACGGTAACCGTGGGCGTAGGCTCGCCGTTGGTGGGATGGAAATAAAACGCGCCCATCGCGACGCCGGTTTGCATATCGAACCAGAGCATGCCACGGCCGCCAAGGTAGGGACCGTTGCTGCCGGAGACGGTCACGAAGCGGCCGTCGCGGACCCGCACGGGCTGCATTGAGCCGTCGAGAACGGTCTCAACCGCGTCGGACAGGGACATGTCGCGGCCATAGTGGTATTCGGTGCTGGAGATGGCCTGATTCCGCAGGCTGTGGAAGCGCTTGTCTTTGAGCAGAGTTTTTGCCGGCTGGTTGGCGTAATCCTTAAGAAAAGAGAGCTGATCGGCGGGGATGAGCTTCTGAAAGTTAGCTTCTGGCGGCGGCCCGGGAGGTGGCAGAGCGGGCTGGGAATCGGGCGCCGGGGCGGGTGCGGTCGCGGGTGCCTGTTCTGGTGTCGGCGCCGGCGCGGCGGGCGAAGCGTCCGACTGCGGCGGGGCCTCCGGATCGGGCGCTGACTGGGTAAATGCGAGAGCGGGCCAGCACAGGAACAGCGCCGCACACAATGGTAGCGAGGTATATGTGTCCTTCATTTTTTCGAAAGTTTCCCCAAGGTTTACGCAGGCAGTTTAGCGCAATTCCTCCGCCATGAACATGATTTTTGGAGGCCGTCGCATGCCAATTTCCGTTCGCCTCAACAAAATCTTTCGATCCAGGTGGCTGCTTGAAGGGTAGGGGCTTGAGTGGAACGGTACGAGCTCTAGCCCGTGCATCATCTTGAATAAAATGATCGTGGGCTTTAACCCGTGAGGGAAAGCCCTGCCCGTCTGCCAGCCTTGGCAACAGCCTGAGCCCGGCAAATCGCACCCTCCGTGCCGCCGCGATACATTGAAGGGTTGTGCATCCCCTCCTCTCGATCTTCCGCTTGCGGCAAAAATCGATCGTGCGCGCCATCGTGTTGTCGCTGGGCGCCTTTGCCGCCAGCCTGTGCTTGGCCGGATTCCCGCACATCGAGAACCTGCACCCCTCGCGATGGCAGATCCTCGCCTTGTTCGTCGCCGCTTGGGGAATGGCGGAGACCGCCCGCTGCCTGCAGCGGCGATGGAGCTTCTACCACGCCGGCGTGCTCATCCTGCTCTATGCCAACCTCATGATCCTCGCGGCAATCGTGGTGCTGCTCGCCGTACCATGAGACTCCGCGCCTCGCAGGAACCTTGCTGCGCCTGTGCCACTTCGCCGTGTAGCATGGGCACAGTGCACACCCGTCCGGCAATTGTGCACGTGGCCAGTGGACGTCTTCCGCCGCTCACTATGCCGGGCGAACTTGAGGATTGCAGGAGGAAGCGATGCTGAAAGGATTTCGAGAATTCATTCTGCGTGGAAACGTCGTGGACCTGGCTGTAGCCGTGATTCTCGGCGCGGCATTCAATGCCATCGTGGCTTCGCTTGTTGCCGACGTGCTAAACCCGCTGATCGCCGCCACCATCGGCAAGCCGGATTTTAGCAGCGTCATTCTGCACGTGGGTGGCGGGCAGATCAAGGTGGGCAGTTTTCTCAACGCGGCAGTTTCGTTCCTCATTGTCGCGACTGTCGTGTATTTCGCCATCGTGCTGCCCATGAATGCCGTCTCCGCGCGACTCAAGAAGCCCGAGGCCGCGGCCGCTCCCACAACAAAAACCTGCCCCGAGTGCCTCAGCGATATTCCGCTGGCGGCTCGCCGCTGCGCGCACTGCGCTCAGCCCGTGGGATGATGTTCAATTCGAATCGCTCCAAGGGCCCACTTCATGACCTTTCGCGCGTCATTTGCGTTTTCACTCCTTGCCGCGGTTTCGCTTGTCAGCCCGCCATCGCACTCGTCTGCTGCGCAGACAGCGCCGCAAGACGGCCTTGGCTACATCGATTTCAGCGCGGAAGCAAAGCTTGAAGAAAGCTTCCTCGCCGTGCCCGACCCGAAACTCGCCGGCGAGGAACTCAAAGAGCTCACGGCCGAACCCCACCTCGCGGCTACGCCCGAGGACCACAAAACCGCGGAATATGTTGCTCGCAAGTTCCGCGCCGCAGGTTTCGAGACCACAATCGTTCCCTACCGCGTGCTGCTCAACCAACCCAAAACGGTGCGCGTTGAGGCGTATGACGAGTCGGGCCATCTGCTCATCGCCGGGCCCACGCGCGAACACGTCAACGGCGACCCCGGCCAGGACGACCCGCGCGTGGTGATGCCATTCAACGGCTCCTCCGGCTCAGGCGACGTAACCGGCGACGTCGTCTACGCCAACTACGGCCGCCTCGAGGATTTCAACGAGCTGGCCGCGCGACACATCGACGTCCGCGGCAAAATTGTGATCTGCCGCTATGGCTCCAACTTTCGTGGCGTAAAGGTCTACCTCGCCGAGCAGCGCGGCGCCGCCGGCGTGCTCCTCTATTCCGACCCGCAGGACGACGGCTACTACAAAGGCGACCCGTATCCGCTCGGCCCCTGGCGGCCTGAAACCGGCGTCCAGCGCGGCTCGGTCCAGTATCTCTTCAAGTATCCCGGCGATCCCGAAACTCCCGGCGTGGCCTCCACGCTCGACCTGCCCGATTCGGCCCGTATCAAAAACTTCACAGGGCCCGACGGCAATCAGCCGCGCATCATCTCCATTCCGCTCAGCTATCACGACGCGGCGCCGATCCTGCAGGCCCTCCAGGGGCCCGGAGTCCCGCAAGACTGGCAGGGCGCTCTGCCTTTCCGCTACCACCTGGGTCCCGGCGGAGTGAAAGTGCACCTCGTCTCCGACCAGGACTATCAGCGCCGCATCATCTGGGACGTGATCGGAAAAATCGAAGGCTCTCAGGATCCTGATGCCTGGGTCATCGTTGGAAATCACCGCGACGCCTGGGTCTATGGCGCGGCCGATCCCAACAGCGGCACCGCCGCCATGCTTGAGGCGGCGCGCGGCCTCGGGGCGCTGCTCCGGCAAGGTTGGCGGCCCAAGCGCACCATTGTCTTTTGCAGTTGGGATGCTGAGGAGGAAGGCCTCATCGGCTCAACCGAATGGGTCGAGCAGCAGGGCCGCACGCTCGACCACGCCGTCGCGTACTTCAATGTCGATGTTGGCGTCTCGGGCCCTGATTTCTCCGCCGCGGCTGTGCCTTCGCTTAAGGAGTTCATTCGCGACGTCACCCGCTCGGTTCCCAGCCCGGTCGCGGGGTCGGTCTTCCTTCAGTGGCGTCTCAAGCCCTCCTCGGGCAACGAGCATCGCGCCTCGAATGCGCCGCCCCTCGAAGGCGAAGAAGTGCATGTGGGTGATCTCGGCTCAGGGTCCGACTTCACGCCCTTCCTGCAGCACGCCGGTGTGCCCGCCACTGACATCAGCTCTGGCGGGCCCTATGGCGTGTACCACTCCACCTTCGACGACTACGCCTGGTTCACGCAGAACGCCGATCCGCACTTCCTCTATCTGCAGGAGATGGCGCGCGTCCTCGGCCTTGAGGCGTTGCGTATGGCCGATGCTGACGCGCTGCCCTACGACTACGTCGCCTATGCGCGCGAAATCTCCGCCTATATTGAAACAGCGAAGCACAAGGCCGCCGACGCCGGTCTCAACTCGCTCGACTTCGCTCCCGCCCAAGCCGCGGCCACACGTCTCGCCGCCGCCGCGCAGCACGCCTACGCCCTCCAGTCCGTTCCTTCCGGCGATCTGGCCAAGTTGAATCTCGCGCTGCGCCAAACTGAAGCCGCGCTGCTCTCTGACTCGGGCCTGCCCAATCGCCCCTGGTACCGGCACACCATCTACGCACCCGGCCTGTACACCGGCTACTCCGCCGTCGTCCTCCCCGGTGTCAACGAGGCCATCGACGCCCGCAACCCGAGCCTCGCCGCGCAGCAGTTGACGGTCTTGACTCAGGCCCTTGACCGCGCCGCACGCGTCCTCGACACAGCTCGCTGAAAAGCCCCCGGAAACCGCTCTCATTACGCAGGTACCGTGCAATCAACCGCTCCCGCCGCTGCTTCTCCGCCCGCACTGCCTCCAATTGGCCATGCCCTCCCACGGAGGAGTGATTTCCCATCGATAGACGGCAGCGCTATCGTCCTGTCGCATGCTGCCGATGGAACCACGGGGTATAGGGCAGCGTGTTTTTTGGGGAAAACCTTCATGGTTGACTTCCTGCTGGGCTTCGCCTTCGTCGCGATGATCCTTTCCCCGGCGGTTGTGGTCTCGGTACGCAGGGCCAGAACCCACGGGCGCGATAACTGAGGGACTTGCTATGGTTGACTTGGTTTTTCAACTCATCTTGATCGCAACGGTCCTGGTGTCAGTGATTGCGACCTCACTGCAGCCGGCCACAGCGGTCAGTCGTGGCTCGAGGGGAATCCTCGGAAGACCTCGCCGCGGCCACTGACGCGCCTCCCGCTCGCCCTCCCGCTCCGGCGCACGCGCCGCCGCCCTTCTGCGCGAGTGTGCCTGATTGCGCCGTCCTCGCCCCTTGTTCCCAATACCTCTGCGACCGCCTGCTTTCGGGCGAGCGCCAGGCAGGTGGCCTGAGTGCGGGGACTGTGAATTCTTTCACTCAACATGGGTGTCCCAGGTCCGGGGCCCCCACAGACACGTCCTCGTCTGTGGGGTGGAGATCCCTCGCACTTGGAGACCTGGGATAGCACGAACCCCGGCCAGCTCTTTCTTCGCCCTTCCCCGACATCGGGCGGCATCCGTGGTGTTCCCTTCGGCCCGCCTTCTTAGCTGTCAAGCCCTCGCTCCGCCCCAAACCACCCTAACCCCCTGAAAACACTCGCAAAAAACTCTTCACCAACTTTGCCGATTAATTCCGCCAAATCGTTACCCTTGAAAATGAAAGGGGATTCTTCATGGCAGGCGCAACCATTTCCACCATCACCGCTGCCGGCGCGCCTCGAAATTCGACTGGCGACCCCGGAAAAGAGGCCATCGACGTTTGCATGAGCGCCCGGAACTGCGCTCATAACAAGCTGGCTGAGGACGAGGAATCGACCGAACACGAGTGCGAGAAGGCCGGAAACGAGGCCTATCTCAAGGCCGCGCCTTCACTTTGTGGCTACAAAAACATCTGCGACTTCATCGCCTGCATCAACTACGCGTCGATGACCGGCGTCGTCACGCACAATGAAGCAACGCATTACCTGGCCAACGCCCGGATCGCTCTTTCCACCATCTACCATCAGCCAAAGCCCACCGGCAAGCGCAGGCCCGTCGGTCGCCCGCGAAATTCCCCCGCAAAAAGGAAAAATAAATAAAGATTTTGGGGCTGTCCTAGATCACGAGCGAAGAGCTAGCGTTTCTAGGATGGCGAAGATGCACAAGAGCCGTCTGCCCTGGAGCCAACAGCAACGTCTGATGGAGCACTTT
>Ga0326727_10007264_pt1 | contig 29458 bp, 23 predicted proteins | sample MB2enrmetagenome_FD_207643 | JGI IMG/M metagenome (GOLD analysis project Ga0326727, IMG submission 207643) | Lab enriched peat soil microbial communities from McLean, Ithaca, NY, United States - MB29MY | ecosystem: Environmental > Terrestrial > Soil > Wetlands > Peat | place: USA: New York... | reverse complement strand
CGAAAATCCAAGCCTATCAACAACTAGAGTCTGATACGTCTGAAAAGATGCGTGCCTAACGTAGTTATCAGGCTTATTTGGCTAACTAACTTGGGATTTTTCGGAAAGAACTTAGAACTCTTGAGATTGATTTAAGTAGTTTCTTAAACATGGGTTCAACTCCTCAAAATTTTATATGAACTTCAACATTTCGAATAGTTTTCCTGCTTTCCGACAACATTAATTGTTCTTCGACAAATAAGGAAGAAAATGCAAGACCATAGCAACGATGCCAGGGGCCTTGCATTTTTATAACAATTACCAATGAAGGAAAAAATAATAGATCAAGATCAAAACATATATTTTTAGGGCAAAGTAACACGCACATATTGATGCACTATCTTGGCCAAGGGACGGACAAGCGCCGAAAGGAGGTAAGTGAAAAGATGCTTAGAAAAAAACTGGAAGCAATCGTTGGCACCATGATTGACTCCCAATTTACTGAAGTCGTGGACCTCGTTGCAACCGTTGCAACGACCATTGCAACCCAATCAAGAAATCGTAGTATAGCTTAGTGTATGGTTAAATTTTACAGTAACGGAAACCGCTATATATCAGCATCTTCGGATATGGAAGGTTACATTAGGGCACACGATTACTCACTCGTAATGAGCAGGTCGTCGGTTCGATTCCGACCATCGGCTCCAGGTAAACACTACTCCCGCAAGCGATTGCGGGATTTTGTTTTTTATGGCAATAGACTCCCCATCATCCGGTTCTTCATCTCCTGCAAGCAGTTCAATAGCAAACCGATTAGCCTCATACTCAAACTTTGATTCCATGAGAGTATTTTCGCTAATAAAGAAATAACCGGTCCCTCTTGGAGATAATGCGAAATGCCCAAGTTCGTGCGCTAAGATTAGGCGCTGTCCATAATTGTTAAGTCTTGAATTAAGGGCAATAATGTTTCGACCGAGGATGTTGATGACCATTCCTTTGATTTTTCACCTTCTTGCCTTATTATTGCCCGTTATTGACACGTGTTATTAATACGTATAAATGGTATGATACTATATTTTAGCAAGCTGCCGGGTAAACTCTGGTGTTCTCTTGTGCTCTAGATTGCCGATCCTAAATTCAAGTAAATCAAAAGAGCTAATTTTTCAGGTAATTCATTCCGATATACAAAGTAAGTATGTTAATATATAAAAGAGAGGGGAGGTTTCGCGATGAAGATATCAGCAGTAAGTGATCAAGCAAATCAAATGGCAAGTTTGCTGAGTTCGCAAAGTACATCAAGTGTGTCAACCACTATTACCGCAACTGATCCTACAGCTTTGGCAACTCAAGCGAGTAAGCTTACAAGCCAAATTACACAATTGCAAGGTAAAAGTGGCAGCGCCCAACAGATCCAGAAGCTTCAACAAGCTGTTCAGGCCATTGAAGCTAAAATCCTGCAACAACAACAACTTGCTGACGATAAAAAAGCTCAACCAGCGGACACTCAAACCATAAATAATCAAAACGCTTCGTCAAGTAAGGCATTTACCAGTGGAATCGATCTTAAGGCTTAACCTGAGATGAGATAAAAAGTAACCACTCGTTTTGAGTGAAAATTCGCTAGGTACGCTAAGGTCCTTACTGATATGCAAGGGGCCTTTTTATTTTTATGAGACAAATTTCCCCTAATTTCGCAAGGAAATTGTGAGATGATTAATCGGTATTTAATTGGGGGTGCTGAGCATTAGCTTTGAGGATTGGGCGGCAATATTTCGCGAGACATTTTGGGAATATAAAACAATAGTCACCAAGATTCCGTGGCATGTTTGGCTGTCGATTGTTTTAGCAGTTGGAGTAAACCTGCTTGCCAGAAAGTATCCAAATAGCGTTAATCAGCCGGATGAGAGAAGCGTGGTTCCCATGCTCTTGCCTAACAAGAGTATTGAACCTGACGAACCGGTTGGCATACTCGCGGAGCATACTGAATGAAAATCCTAATCCTCTATCGAAAGTCTCAGCGCACATAGGTTCTCATCGGAAGCGATGGGGGTTCTTTCTTGACGTATCAGAAAGAATAGGTTCCGTGGTGGCAATTCATGAATTGCCACCACGGAACCTATTAAATGGCAGGTATTTGTAATGAGGGTAATTGCCCGTTATAAAAGGCCCGAGGCACAGCCGAGGTTTTTCTTGAAAAAATAAAACAAATTCTTAGAAAGATGCGCTTTGCTTCGATTTGAAGGCTAAAATCCTTTCCTGCTCAGAAATACAGGACCAAGGTCCTGTGAAAATGTGCTATATGGACATTATAGGGAAAGATAGAAAGTATTATACTAAGCATAAGAAAGGTGGATGATTAGTATGAAGTCTATATTTCCATATCTAATCTGTTTGGCATTATATTTGGTCTTCGACTATGGGGAACATCTATCTTGGAGAAGAAGAGATTGATTGCTGATGCTTTGAGATTTTTATTTAGGAGGATCATAATGCCTGATTTCTACTCGAATTTTCAGGAGTTACGGTTACAGGAACAAGAACACCGAGATTATCGGATACAAGCTAGTCGTAATTGGCATCCCGTCTTAATTATTGCGCCACATGGTGGAAAGATTGAACTACATACCTCTCAGATTGTGAAATGGATAGCAGGCGAAGATTTTGCTTGGTATACTTTTGAGGGCATAATAAAAGATGATAACAGAAGACTTCACATTACTAGCCATAATTTTGATGAACCAATAGTGCTTCAAGCTCTCCAAGAAGCATATACCGTGCTGACAATTCACGGACTAAAGAATTCGATTGATGAATTTCTGATGATTGGTGGTTTGGACTCAACTTTGGGCACTGAATTGAGGTTTGCTCTTCAACACCATGGTTTTAGCGTAAGAGAAAGTGAGCCAAAATATCGTGGTATACGGAGTACCAATATATGCAATCGTGGCCGTACGGGTAAAGGTGTTCAATTAGAAATCAGTTTTGCCCTGAGAAGAAGAATCGTTGAAGATGCGGAATGCAGAACTCGGTTTGTTGATACGATCAGGTCGCTAGTGAAAGCTCGTTAGTCACCATCCCCAATTCCAACCGGAGGTATTTTCTTGATATCCGCTGTTATTGGATAGTCTTCCTGGTCTCCAATTCAAAGGAGACCTCCGCTCGCCATTTTGACCGTACCCTTGGTCTGGGCTTGGGTTGGTGCTGGTATTCGAACTTGCAACAGTCGTTGAGAAAGACTCGCCATCCGTTCCCAGTTCGGAAGGAGCAATCAAAACATTTCCATTACTGGATACCAGGGCAACAGGCTGAACTTGGTTCCCTGTGGAATTCAAGGGCTGCCCATTTACCGTTGCAGACTGGTAGGACACGGTACCCATATTTGCTAAGGGGTATAGTTGGTCGTTTTGATTGGAAGGATCTTCGCTGATCCATTCGGCAGATGTCCCAATCCCCTGAGCGTAAGACGTTGTTAGTGTTATGGGAGCAATCGTTTGAGTCTGTGACTGACCGTTGATGGTAAAGGTTAAATTCCACGTAGAACTTGAGTCCGCTGAGGGAGTTATACTGGCATTAATGGTCGAACCGATTGGAACCGTCATCACGTTTTGAGAAGGAGATGGTAACTGCTCCCAAAAAATTTCGGCAACCGGTTGACCGTTTTCAATTTGTTCAATAGTCCCCATTTGCAAAAGGTCAGTCGAGGACACTCCACCTAAACCAATCCACTGTGCAGCGACTGCAGATTGTTGACTAGCAGAAATATTGGGGACTGTCCAACTTCCCGATACGCTGGTATAGCCGCTGCCAGACGAAGGGGTATCAATGTAGCCCGCCCAATTTTCCGATTCCTGGGTATTGGCAGGGAGACTTGTATTTGCAGAACCTGTATTTGAAAATGCACCTTGTGGTTGTTGACCTTGCGGAATAGGTAGAAAATGCCGATGCGAAAAATTCCTGGACAAAACATAATCGGTTGGCATCTGGTTATTAATGGGGCTTGGAAGAGAAACGCCATTTAGATAAGAGCAAGTTCCCAAGCCGATTAATACTGCAAGCGACACAACATAAAGTTTTTGTAATATGATTTTCATCACGCAAAGCTCCTTTCCATAATTTAAGAATAAAACTAAAAAGTTAAAGACGTTACAATAAAAAAGCCTTTTTAAACTTCTATGCGAGAAATATAAATGTCCCCCCTCAACCTAAACTCAAACAAGCCTAAACTATAAGAGCAAAATACTACTTTGCATCATTCTCCATTGATAACCAAGAATCCTCTGTGCTCACAGAATGCTCACAATATGCTCACAGTATCTTGAGATAACTTTCACATTATAAACATAGTCAGAGCAACGCTTTCAAGTCTGCAGCAGATCCCGTATCACTTCCCCGGCTATCAGGAAACCGACAACGGGTGGAACAAAGGAAATGCTCCCAGGGGGGTGGTTTTTTGGGGCATAGAGTACTTCCCCGCTGGGATAGAAATCGCCGGCCAGACAATCGTCTTCTGTGGAGAGCGGAGTAAGCGGAAGATCTGGGGTAGATACAACTTTAACGCCGTTAGTGATACCTTCTTTGCGCAGCAGTTTGCGTACTGCTTTAGCGAGGGGATCTCCGCTGGTCTTGGAGATGTCTGTTACCCGATAGTTTTCTGCAGTAAGGCGATTACCGGTTCCCATGCTGGAGATCAACGGAATACTGCGGAGTAAACATTCTTTGACTAAATTCACTTTACTGGAAACGGTATCAATGGCATCGACGACGTAGTCTAGTTTTCGGTTGAGCAATCGTTCCGCGTTAGTGGCTGAATAGAACTCTCTAATCGTTTCGACCCTGGCCTTTGGATTGATCTCTATAATTCGACGTTTCATGACCGCGACTTTAGCTTCGCCCACGGTGGAGTGGAGGGCATGTAATTGGCGGTTGATATTTGTTAGACAAATATCATCATGGTCGACTAGGATTAAATGACCAACAGCAGCACGTGCTAGGGCTTCCGCGGTGAATGAGCCGACCCCACCAATCCCCAAAATCATGACCGTGCTGTTGCGAAGCTTTTCCAAACCGCTGTCTCCTATCAGGATTTCTGTTCTCGAAAATTCATGTTGCATGATGCCCTCCGCCTTTTATTTACCACTTTGACGTTATCATAACCCTTGATTAGAGAAATAGTAAGTGTAATTTGATTGCAAAATGTCGAAAGCAGCCTATAAATTACGCAAGGTAAGGAAGTTGGATTATGGTATAATAACCATATCCGTTATTTTTCAGAAGGGAGTGATAAAATTAGTGGATACTGAACTAAAAGAGATGTTCGGTGTGATCCTTTTGAAGTTAGATTCACTGGATAAAAAAGTAGATTCACTGGATGCTAGAGTAGATTCACTGGATAAAAAAGTAGGTTCACTGGATGCTAGAGTAGGTTCACTGGATAAAAAAGTAGGTTCACTAGATGAAAAAGTAACCCAAAACTCTGTTGAGATTGAATCCATCAAATCGGATATAAGAATAATAGCAGAAGTCCAAAAAGCTCATATGGATCAAAATGAACGGGACCATAATAAAATAATCGACCTTATAGATAACAAGATCAGTTTACATTCCAATATCTTAAAAAAGGTATCGACTGATATTCGAAGGATACAGGAAGCCAAAGAGAACTTGACTGGCGCCTAGGCCTTAGTTGTATTTATACATTGGCCAAAACCAAAAACTACCCAAATTAAGAATGGGTAGTTTTTGAGATTTTTATCAACTTATATTTTCTTGCGCTTTGTATAGCTGGTATGCAACAATTCACGGGCCTTTTCCCCATAAGGCTTGCCAATAAAATCCTGATACAATGTTTTTACGGCTGGGTTTTCATGCGACTTGCGCATAGTTTTGGAGCGGTCTTCCTGATAAATGGCATTGGCCCGGGCCGTGAGAATTTCAACATTGCCATGGTGATAAGGCTGTCCGCCGCCGCCAATGCATCCCCCGGGGCAGGCCATGATTTCAATAGCGTCATAATGAGCTTCGCCGGTTTGTATTTTTTCAAGAATATAGCGGGCATGTCCCAGGCCGTGCGTGACCGCAACCCGAAAATCCCGCCCAGCGATCGGAATGACCGCTTCCTTAATTCCGTCCATTCCCCGAAGTGCCTCAAACTCCACTTTCTCCAGGGTTTCGCCGGTTAGCACCTCATAGGCAGTGCGCAGGGCGGCTTCGAGGACCCCGCCTGTTGTCCCGAAAATTACGGCAGCGCCGGTCGATTCTCCCAGGGGGTGATCGAACTCCCCATCCTTGAGGTTAGCAAAGTGGATACCGGCTTCGCGGATCATGCGCGAGAGTTCACGGGTGGTGATGACGATGTCCACATCCGGGGTTACCGGATCTTGCCCCAGTTCCGGACGGGCTGCCTCGTATTTCTTGGCGATACAAGGCATAATTGAGACAACCGTAATTTTTTGAGGATCGATCCCATAGGTCTTGGCATAATAGCTTTTGGTCAAGACTCCCAACATTTGGTGGGGAGATTTGCAGGTCGAAGGGATGTCCAATAAATCCGGAAACTGATGTTCAAAAAATTTGACCCAAGCCGGACAACAACTGGTAAGAATGGGTAACCGTCCACCGTTTTTTAGGCGGTGAACCAGTTCCGAGGCCTCTTCCATAATCGTCACATCTGCCGCGAAATCGGTATCAAAGACGCGGTCAAAACCAAGTCGGCGTAAAGCAGCGACCATTTTGCCGGTGACGATCGTCCCCGGTTCTAAACCGAAACCCTCCCCCAGTGCGACCCGCACGGCTGGTGCTGTTTGCACGACAACAAAGCGTGTCGGATCGTTAAGGGTTTTCCAAACCTTGTCAACTTGATCCAATTCCATCAAAGCACCGGTGGGGCAGACCGCCACGCATTGCCCGCAGAAGGTGCAAGAGGTCTCGTGTTGAGGTAAATCGAAAGCTGTCTTAATCACTGTCTCGAAGCCACGTCCCACGGCAGAGAAAACTCCTACCGTCTGAACCTCGTTGCACATCGTTTCACAGCGGCGGCAGCGAATACATTTATTGGGATCTCGGATAATGGCTAGACTGGATTTATCGATTGCGTACTCAGATTCTTCCCCTTCATAGGAGATATTGCGCACGCCTAAATCGGCAGCGAGAGCTTGGAGGTCACAGTCCAGATTTTTGGCACAGGTTAAACAAGATTTGGGATGGTCAGACAGCAGCAGTTCAACCATCGCCCGTCTTCCCTGGATGGCCCGCAGGGTATCTGTTTTAACGACCATGCCGGAAAATACGGGAGTTGAACAGGCTGGGGCCAGATTATGGCGGCCTTCGACCTCTACCACACAGACACGGCAGGAAGCGATGTGATTATTCATGTTCATTTCCTGAAGGTTCAGGTAGCATAAGGTCGGAATGTCAATGTTTATGGTTCGGGCTGCGTCTAAGATGGACATGCCCTCCGGTACGCTAAGGGGTATGTCGTTAATCGTGAGTTGTATATCCATACGGAGTCCTCCTTTAAAGCAAACTTGGCTGGCGCTGAGCTTGCGAAAGCGGCCGCCTAGTTGCACTTATGCCCACGCATTCTAATAAGAAGGGTACAAGGGTACCTTATTGGTGGACAATGGCACCGGCGACTCGGCATTGTTCCAGGCATGCCCCGCATTTTAGGCAACGTTCTTCGTCGATGACGTGGCGTTCTTTTGCTGTGCCGGTGATGCAATTAGCCGGGCAGTGTTTTGTGCAAAGAGTACACCCTTTGCATTTTTCTGTGATCTGATATTTCAGTAAGCTCTTGCAAACTTTAGCCGGACAGGTTTTGTCTCGGATATGGGCGAGATATTCGGCTCGGAAATACTTAATGGTGGAAAGGACAGGATTTGGGGCAGTCTGCCCCAGCCCACATAGGGAAGTGTCTTTAATGATCTTACCCAGCCTTTCCAGCTTATCCAAATCGTCTTCCGTTCCTTTGCCTTCAGTAATTTTGGTTAGGATTTCGTGAAGGCGTTTGGTGCCGACCCGGCAGGCGGTGCAGCGGCCGCAGGATTCGTCCACCGTGAATTCGAGAAAGAACTTGGCGATACTAACCATACAATCGTCTTCATCCATAACAATGAGGCCTCCGGAGCCCATCATGGAGCCAATACCGGCTAAGGATTCATAATCAATGGGGGTATCTAAATACTGAGTTGGAATACACCCGCCGGAGGGTCCTCCGGTTTGGGCGGCTTTAAATGTTTTATCGTGTTTGATCCCCCCGCCCATGTTAAAGATAATTTGCCGGAGCGTCGTCCCCATGGGGACTTCCACAAGCCCTACATTCCGGACCTTGCCGGCTAAAGCAAACACTTTCGTTCCTTTGCTTTTTTCCGTGCCTACTCCGGCAAACCAAGCCGCTCCCTTTAGAATAATAGGGGGAACATTGGCCAATGTTTCCACATTGTTGACACAGGTTGGTTTGCCCCAGAGCCCCTTTTGGGCAGGGTAGGGGGGTTTAACTGAAGGTTCCCCGCGAGCCCCTTCAATAGAATGGATTAGAGATGTCTCTTCACCACAGACAAAGGCCCCGGCACCGTATTTAAGCTCAATATCAAAGCAAAAATCACTGCCTAAAATTCCTTTGCCAAGTAAACCATATTCTCGTGCCTGTCTAATGGCGATCTCTAAACGGTGAATGGCTGCAGGGTATTCTGCTCGGACATAGATAAATCCGTAGCTGGCCCCAATTGCTAAGCCGGCGATAAGCATGCCTTCTAAAACGCTATGAGGGTCTCCTTCTAAAATGGAACGGTCCATAAAAGCACCCGGGTCCCCTTCGTCGGCATTGCAAATGATATAGCGCTGTTCTGCCTCACTTTTGCTTGTTAATTCCCATTTGAGGCCGGTGGGAAACCCGCCGCCGCCTCGTCCGCGCAGACCGCTTTGTTTAATTTCATTGATGACCGAGGTTGGATTCAGGGAAAGAACCTTAACCAAGGCCTGATAGCCGTCGACTGCGATATATTCAAGAATCTCTTCAGGAGCAATCAAGCCGACGTTGCAGAGCGCAATTTTTAATTGGCCCTTATAAAAGGGGAGGTCAGAAGGGAACCGCTTTTCGCTGTTCGGATCTTTAAAAAGAAGGCGTTCGACCTGGTTACCTTGAATGAAGTGTTCTTCGACAATGGTTGTCACGTCTTCAGCGGAAACTTCGCAATAGGTTGTATCGTCAGGGTAAATCTTAAGGAACGGACCCTTTTCGCAAAAACCAAAACAGCCGGGTTGGATAATTTTAACCTTTTGCGACAAACCTCGTTTAGTCAGTTCCTCCTTAAGTAATTGAATGATTTTAGGACTGCCTGAGGAGTCGCAACCAGGTCCCCCGCAGACTAAAACATGCCTTTCCAAGCCACGGGCGTTCTTCGTTGTGACAGAGTTAGTTACACGCCGTGTTTCAAGAAGAAGGCGATTTTCTGTTTTTAGGGCATTAAGTTCTTCAATGTTTTTGAGCTTCATAATATGTATTCTCCTTTAAGGCGAGGCTCGAAGCGCGAGGTTCAAAACTCGGAGCCCTGAATTCCAAGTCTAATTCCAAGTCTAAGTCCAAGTCTAAGTTTAAGTCTCAAATACAGCGCCTCGCGTAGGTTCGAGGTCCGATGTCCGTGTTCCAAGCATTGCGCATCGCGCACAGGCCTCGCATAGGTTTAATTATCGTGCCTCGCTTCCACGGTACTCATCCAGGACTTGTCTAATCTCCTCAGGGTCGTGAAGCCGTCCATAGACCTTGCCATCGATCATCATAACAGGGGCAAGCCCACATGCTCCGATACAGCGCAGAGAATCTAAGGAAAAGAGATCATCTTTCGTAGTTTGTCCCGTTTTAATTCCTAATTGTTTTTCGACTTCTGCCTGCAGTTTCTCAGCACCGCGCACAAAACAGGCGGTGCCCATGCAGACGTTGATAACGTGTTTCCCCTTGGGTTTCATAGTGAAAAAGGAGTAGAAACTCACAACTCCGTAGACCTTGGCAGAAGGAATGTCAAGTTTTTGGGCGATATGCCACTGTAACTGGTCAGGCAGGTACCCGTAAAGATCTTGAGCTTGATGAAGGATTCCAATGAGGTTTTCTTTTTTATAAGGGAGTGCGTCAATATACTTATCCAGTTGGTGATAAGGATCTTGGGTTGCTGCGTTGTCACACATGGGAATTCTCCTTTTAGTAAAAGATAATGTTTATGGTTCCCTTTGGAATAAAAATTATGTATTATAGAAGAAGATTCGACAAATAATAGCTTGGTATCTTGTTAATCTGGACGTTATGAGGAAAAAATAATATAGATTTATAGATAGGAGCCGTTTTAATGCAGAAGAAGCTTGTACGTCCGATGGTGATCTTACTGATCATTCTATTTTTAGTTATGGTAGGATTCGGAATTGTTATTCCCATTCTCCCGTTCTTTGTAGGCAAATTGGGCGGAGGAGCTCTCTCGTTGGGAATCTTTATGTCGGTCTATTCCGTTATGCAGTTTATTTTTGCACCTATTTGGGGCAGGTTATCTGATCGTATTGGTCGGCGACCCGTTCTTCTCATAGGACTTGGTGGGTATGGGGTGACGTTTATAATGTTCGGAATGATCAATAACCTTTACCTCTTGATTGGACTTCGTGCTTTAGCAGGCATGGTTTCCTCGGCAACTCTTCCAACTGCTATGGCCTACTTGGCCGATATTACGACAGGAGTTGATCGTTCCAAGGGAATGGGGATGCTTGGAGCTGCAATGGGACTTGGCATGGTCTTTGGTCCGGCCTTAGGCGGCTGGCTGGGTACAGTTAGCTTCTCTTTGCCGTTCTTCGTTGCGGGGGGCTTAGCCTTGCTGCTTTTGCCAATTACCTGGACGTTTTTGCCGGAATCCTTGAAACGTTCCGGTTCAGATGTTTCCGGACGTAGGAGACCTCGGCTTACCCTTGGAGTTGTCAAAGACCCTTTGTTTGCACTGTTCGCTTTTAATTTCGTCATAAGTTTTTCAATGTCGATGTTTGAAAGTACCTTTGCTTTATATTCAGCCGCTAAAGTAGGTTTTGGCCCAGCAGAAATGGGGATCACCTTTGCTATACTCGGGATCTTCGCCGTGATTGTTCAGGGTGGGCTGATTGGCCCTCTGGTTGGGAAGTTCGGGGAGGCTAACCTCGTGAAATCGGGAGCAATGTTTTCTTCGTGCGGGTTAATTTTGATTATTTTGGCAGGGCATGCTGTCTTGTTAGTTATGTCGACCGTTGTCTTTATGGTGGGCAATTCTTTGATGACGCCGACCAGCTCAAGTCTCGTTACCAAACAAAGCTCACGTGGACAGGGAGCTTCCCTGGGGATTTTTCAGTCATTTGCTAGCCTGGGAAGGGTTTTTGGTCCGGTGACCGGCGGCGCCCTTTTCGAATTAGGTAAGGGCTTACCGTATATCACTGGAGCAATGTTTTTGGCGCTTACCGTCTTGGTCGCAGGAAGTAAAATAGGCGTAATAGATAAAGCGCCACTGGTGTAGGATCGAAAAATAGACTAAAATAGGGAGGAAGAGGAGGAAGTGTCTTAGCACGCTCGCACCCGCTGCATTGCTATTCGCTTGACGATGTTGCTAAAACTCAAAACCTCTGGGCTGTTCTGCATGTGAACCGTTGAGTTTCTTAACGCAAAATCGTCTGCGCTCATTGACGCAATTCCGCTAAAGTGCTTCACTAAGCTAAGAAACTTCCTCTGGTTTGGGGTCGACGGGGGTTGGCACGACGCTGGATAGTCCGGTGGTGCTGTTCGCGTCTTTGACGCAAATGCGCTTTGTTAAGGAGTAAGGGACGGACGCAAGCAGGGATGGTTCTTGAATTGCATGCCTTGCTTTATTTTTGTTTAATGTGGGTGGAAAACAATGACGAAGAAAATTAACAATACTCAGACTGCTAATCTCACTCTGGCGGGCATTACCATCGGTTTCATGCTCAGTTATCCGTTTCATTGGAGTTTTGTCGGCGGGCTTATTTCCAGTGGCTGTAGTGCGGGGATGATCGGGGGACTTGCCGATTGGTTCGCGGTGACGGCGCTTTTTCGGCGTCCTTTGGGAATTCGTCCGGGCAAAGTAATTCGTACTGAGATAATCCCCCAGAATAGGAAGCGAATTTTTGCAGCTTTAGCGGATATGGTACAGAATGAATTGCTTTCGCAAGACATACTGCGGCGCAAATTATCGGCTTGGGACTTTTCGGGTGTGCTCATCCGGATCTTGGGCAAGCCGGAGGTCAAGCTTTCCGTGGGCCCCTTACTAATGAATCTTGCAGAGGATATGGTTAGACATATGGAGCAAGAAGATTCTAGGCGGATAATTCGTGGCTTTCTCCCAGAAAACTTGGGTAATCTGAATCTCTCACGAACTTTGGCCGAAGTTCTGGAATTTTCATTAGACCATGGAGATGTCGATCAGATTTTAAAAGTTATTTGCCGGGTGATTGACGAATATGTGGAGCAACCTGATGTCAAGGTTGCCCTAATGAATATGCTGGAAGCGGCTCTGACAAGGTATGGTGAAAATAATCCCACTCGCAAAATGGTCGTCAAGTTCCTTCCCGCGCCTGCTGTTCTGGCCCATAGCCTCCAAGGAAAGCTTAAAACAGCACTTCAGGACGGTACCGTTGAGCGGTGGTTAAAGGATTCGTTGCTCCATTTGGTGTCAGAACTTAAGACGAGTTCTTCTTTTCAAGAAAGTCTTAACCATGGTTTTGAGAACATCCTAAATAAGAGCTTAGATAACTGGGGGGGTGAGGAAAAAGAGGCGGCTTTCCCAGGGACAAGCTTGGAAAAGGGCTCATCGTTGATCGAACACCTGATTGGGGATTTGTGGAATAAATGGGATGAATACATGAAAATCCTAGAACAAAATCATGCTCTCAGATCGAAAGTGGATGAAAGGGTCAAGCTTATTCTCGAAAAACAGATTGGGTTCCACCATAATGCTATCGGACGCATGGTTCATGAAGGGTTGGATACTCTGACAGATGACAAGCTTGTTGAGTTAATTGAGGATAAAGCGGGTAATGACTTACAAATGATCCGGATTAACGGGTCGGTCGTCGGCGGTCTGGCTGGAATGCTGATCTATGTGCTGGGGAAGGTGTTGGCATGAATTATCGCAAGAAGGCAAATATTACCTTGACTGCCGTTCTCCTCTTTTTCCTAGGCGCTGCGGTGTTAGCCCATTTCATCCCCAATAGCTTTGGAATTAAGTTGATATATTTCGTCTCGGAAGCGGCCCTGGTAGGCGGCATTGCTGATTGGTTTGCGGTAACGGCGATTTTCAAAAAGCCGCTGGGCTGGGGCTATCATACCGCTTTGATCCCTCGAAACCGTGAAAAAGTGATCGAAGCTGTGGCCTCAATCGTGCAAAAAGAGCTGCTGAATATGAATTTAATTCGTAAGAAGATTGAGGGGATTCCATTGGTCGAAGGTCTCTTGCTAAGCGTGGAGAAAGTAGGCGGATCAGTTTACCTAACTGAGACGATTTTGGCCTACCTGCGGCGTTATGCAGAGAAACAGGAACCAGCCCAACTGGCGGAGAGACTGGCCGTGTTTATCCGTTGCACTGCGAAGACTTGGAACTTAGCCCCAAGGGTGCGGGGAATCAGAGAGTGGGCCTTGGAAAACGGCTATATCGATTTAGGGCTGGATCGCTTAGCCGAAGGGTTATGGGAAAAAGCGTCCGACGGAGAAACACGTCTGACCATTCTCCGCTACTTTGAGGAGTTAAAAGAGGAAAAGGTCAGCAGCGGAGGTTCAATATTTCGCACCTTGATGGGATTTGTGGAAATGTCCGATGGGTTAAATCTCACGGAAGCGGCCGATGCGCTTCAAGTAGAGCTGCTGCTGACCCTGCGTAAATTACGAGATCCGCTAGATCCTCCGAGAATAAGCCTAAAGGATATTTTTCTCAATAAGGTAGCCGAATTAGAGTATGATACCCGGTTTAGCACTCAAGTTGAGCGATGGAAAGAAGACGTATTAAACGATATTTTGTTGAACAAATTTTTAGAGACTGTTCTCGGAGAAGCACTGAAAGTTGCCGCATCTCCTTCTACACCTTTAGATCCTAATGCTCTATATCGTACGATTCATCCTTACGTGGAGAAATACTGGCTAAGTATTCAGCATAACCTGGAACTTCGGGAGAAGATTAATTCGTTCCTTGTGGATACCTTATGCCAGGTGATACAAAATGAACATGACCTGATCGGCAGTATGGTCAGAGAGACCCTTGCTGCCTATACGGATCAGGATCTCAATCAATTTGTTGAGGAGAAGGCGGGTAACGACCTCCAATGGATTCGGATCAATGGTTCAATGATTGGTGGAGTCGTGGGACTCATCTTATTTTTGTTCTTAAATTTTGTCTATGACCCCTACATCCTGCCCGTCTTGGTAGGGTATACAAAATTCATAAAATAAAAGTGTTGCAAAAAAGTTCTTCTTCGTGCTAGAATACCAGACATGAGGTGTGCACAGCCGATACCCTTGGGTTAGAATGACGAAAGCAAAGCAATGGCGCTTTGAGGATACTCGAAAGAGTATTACTTGAAGCGTCATTTTGTTTTGGACGAGGAGGAATGGTAATGAATACGGGAGATACATCATTTGTTTTGATTTCGACAGCCTTAGTTTTTCTTATGACACCCGGTTTAGCGCTTTTTTATGGTGGTATGGTACGAAAAAAGAACGTTCTTAGTACGCTCATGCACAGTTGGATTGTCATCGGTATCATCTCTTTGCAGTGGATCTTGGTGGGATATACTCTGGCCTTTGGGCCGGACTATCACGGTATAATCGGCAGTTTGAACTGGTTGGGCCTTACTGGAGTCGGAATAGATCCTAATCCGGATTATGCAGCGACCATTCCGGCGATTGCTTTTATGGCTTTTCAGATGATGTTTGCAGTCATTACCCCAGCTTTAATAAGCGGTTCTATCGCAGAACGGATGCGGTTTCCGGCATATGTCGCATTTATACTATTGTGGGCAACCTTAGTTTACGATCCTTTGGCCCATTGGATCTGGGGGGTCAATGGTTTTTTGAGAACTCTTGGAGCGTTGGACTTTGCAGGAGGAAATGTGGTACATATTAGTTCGGGATACTCCGCACTGATAGTAGCCTTGATACTCGGAAAACGTAAAGGACTCGGCAAAGAATCAATGGCACCCCATCACATTCCTATGACAGTATTAGGAGCAGGACTCCTTTGGTTTGGCTGGTTTGGGTTTAATGCAGGAAGTGCTTTAGGCGCCAATGGTTTAGCGGCTATGGCTTTTGTGAATACGAATACTGCCGCCGCTTCAGCGGCTATAGCCTGGGCCATAGTGGAACGTTTTCATAGAGGAAAATCTACGATTCTTGGTACAGCCAGTGGCGCAGTTGCTGGGTTAGTGGCCATAACCCCGGGGGCAGGATTTGTAACGCCGCTCTCCTCTATATTTATCGGTTTAGTCGGCGGGATGATTTGTTATTTCACGATCAGCGTGATGAAAGCGAAATTTGGCTACGATGATGCCCTAGATGCCTTTGGTTGCCATGGAATTGGCGGAACTTGGGGGGCTTTGGCAACCGGGATATTCGCCACTAAGGCTATTAATCCAGCCGGTGCTGACGGGTTATTCTACGGGAACGCTGCTCTCTTTGGGATTCAAATCGAGAGTGTTTTGATTACGGTAGCGTTTGCGGTAATTGCAACGTTTATTATTTTGAAAGTGATTAGCTTGGTGACGAAACTTCGGGTCAGTGAGGAACAGGAATCCAATGGTTTGGATTTGTCACTACATGGGGAAGAGGCTTATCCGGACTTTATCTAACGCAGACCTCCATGGTCGCGAAACCCCTGAAATGAAGTCTCATTATTAGGGCAAAGAGGCCTATAGTTCGGGCTATAGCTAATCTCGTTTGGAGGGTTCAATATGAAGAAAGTCGAAGCGGTTATTCGTCCCGGAAAGTTGGACGATGTGAAAGATGCGTTAAGCGCCTATGGGGTCAATGGACTGACAGTAACCCAAGTGATCGGTTGTGGCAAACAGAAGGGGCATACGCAGGTTTATCGGGGTGTGGAATATAACGTACATCTTCTTCCAAAGGTGAAGATCGAAGTTGTAGCTCTGGATAAACACGTGGAAGATGTTATCGAAGTTATTACGAAAGTAGCACGAACCGGGGAGATCGGTGACGGAAAGATCTTTGTGTCTAACGTGGAAAATGCGTATACGATAAGAACGGGAGCTATCGGAGAAAACGCCTTATAAATGTCCTCAACGACTGAGAAGATTCTGCTTTCTGAGCATGATTTTGCAGAAATATAGGGTTCGGGAAAAATTTAACACAAGTTCAAGGCCAAAAACCGTTATCCTTTATTATTGGGGGTAACGGTCTTTTTAGTTAATCAGAAAGTATAAGTTTTGGGGTACCCTTTTACTTGAAAATTAGAGACAAAAGATGCAGCCCAGTGCAAACGAGAACCGTCCCCGCTTGCGAAAAGCGCATTTGCGTCAAAGACGCAAACAGCACCACAGAACTATCCAGCGTCGTTCCAGCCCCCGTCGACCCAAGCCCAGAGGAAGTTGCTTAGCTAAGTGAAGCACTTTAGCGGAATTGCGTCAATGAGTGCAGACGATAAGGCGTCAAGAAACTCAAAGGTTCACATTCAGAAAGCCCAGAGGTTTTGAGTTTTAGCCTTAGCGTCAAGCGAATAGCAATGGAGCGTGTGCGAACGTGCTAAGCAACTTCCTCGCCTTCGCTGGTTGTCACGTTGCAATGGGCACGGCTGAAGAGTACAATTATAGAAGTATATCTTAGCTTAAATATATTTTGGAAGATCAATTTTCAGAATATGCAGCAAGCGAGAAAAGTTTTATGATAAAAAAATTTGACCTTAACTGACCATTGTACTAAAATAAAGTTAAGCGGTGAGAATATACTAAGTTGAATGCGGTAGTAAATAAATAAGGCGAATAGGGGGAATTATAAATGGGTTATCTCGTCCCAATGGTTGTCGAACAAACGAATCGTGGGGAGCGTTCCTACGATATTTACTCGCGTCTTTTAAAAGACCGTATTATTTTTCTTGGAGGCCCAATTGATGATGATGTTTCCAATCTTGTCGTAGCGCAAATGCTCTTTCTCGAAGCAGAAGATCCTGAAAAGGATATTAATCTCTATATCAACAGCCCCGGTGGTTCGATTACAGCCGGGATGGCCATCTATGATACCATGCAATACATCCGCTCCGATGTCCGCACGATTTGTATTGGGATGGCGGCCAGTATGGGTGCGTTTCTCCTTACCGCCGGCGCGAAAGGAAAACGGGGCGCACTACCTAATTCAGAAGTCTTAATTCATCAGCCGTTAATCGGAGGTCACGGACTTTCCGGGCAAGCGACCGAGATTGAAATCCAGGCTAAACAGCTGTTGCGGACCAAGGCCAAGATGAATAAAATCCTTGCGGAAAGAACAGGGCAAACCTTGGAGAAAATTGAGAAAGATACAGAACGCGATTACTATATGACGGCTGAAGAAGCCAAAGAATATGGCCTGATTGATCTGATTTTAGACAAATTGGAACCTGCTAACGAAACTAAGAAATAGATAAGTGAGTGACCATGTAAAAGCGCAAGGGCGAGTTAATCGCTCCTGCGTTTTATTTATACCTGTTTACTAAAATTAAGGCAGGAAGGTATTTAGAAAACGCGGGCATTATTCCCTCGTCTTAAACATACTTTTATAGTAATATTTATAGTACGGAAGGTAATCATATTCGTCTGTCGAAATGATCTCTGTTAACTAAATTTTAATGAATAGTTTGCTTGTAGTATAGGCAATGTCAGTAAAGAGACAATCGAGAAATATATCCAAAGCCAAGGTTAAGCTAGGGATGGGCTTACATCTACTACCTTAATAAGGATAGTGGTTTTACGTCCATACTTATAAATAATGGATAAAGTGAATTGCTTGTATTTTTAGAAGGAGAGTGGAAAAATGCGTAAAATTCGTAAAGCCGTGATACCAGCCGCCGGACTAGGGACCCGTTTTTTGCCTGCAACAAAGGCTCAACCAAAAGAGATGCTGCCCATCGTGGATAAACCAACCATTCAATATATTGTGGAAGAGGCCATTCAATCCGGAATTGAAGACATTATAATTGTTACGGGACGCAATAAGCGGGCCATCGAAGACCACTTTGATCGCTCAATGGAACTAGAGGCGTTTTTAGAAAAAAATGCGAAAGATGAGCTGCTCGATTTGGTACAGGATGTCGCTCGGATGGCGGATATTTACTATGTTCGACAGAAAGAGGCCTTAGGTTTGGGACATGCGGTCTACAGCGCCCGTAAATTTATCGGCGATGAACCGTTTGCGGTCCTTTTAGGGGATGATGTCATCTATTCTGAAGTGCCCGCTTTGCGCCAGATGATGAATCATTATGAGCGTTATGGGGCAAGTATCGTTGGGGTTCAGGAAGTGCCGCTGGCAGATACGTACAAATACGGGATTGTGGATGGCGAAAAATTTGCCGATCGGCTTTATCGAGCGAAGAATATGGTGGAGAAACCTCGTTCGGAGGATGCTCCGGAAACTCATTTAGCCATAATGGGAAGATATATCTTAAATCCGGAGATTTTTGATATTTTAGGTATTTTAAAGCCGGGCAAGGGCGGAGAAATCCAGCTTACGGATGGGATCAAAGAACTGGGCCGCTATCAGGAAGTCCTTGCTTATGAATTTGAAGGTCGGCGGTATGATGTCGGAGACAAGCTGGGCTTCGTGGAGGCGACCATTGAATATGCCTTGCGCCGAGGAGATCTTGCTGAAGAGCTTATGAATTATTTGAAGGAACTGGTTCTTAAAGCAGAAATTTAGGATTGAGACTAAAACTTATTTTGGACAATGCTGCTTAATTTTCGCGAAATTTTGGTATGGCAAGGGATCTCTTGGCATTTCTGAAAAACAGAAGACGGAAAATGGGCCAAGCTCTACAGCAAAAGTGACACACTTCTCTCCTAAAAATTGGTAAAATACTAACGTACCAATAGTAAAAGATTTAAGGAGGGAAGAGACCAATGAGACCACTGATACCAATGGACAAAAAGAGGATAGTAACTTTAGCAGGAACGTTAGTTCTAGCTGGTGCTGTCGTTGCTGCAGGGGTTTATGGCCCTAGTGTCTGGAAGGTTTTTAGGCAACAAAGCTCCATTACTGACCAGGTAGTCATTCAATCTCCGGCCGTTGATAGTACTAAGGCGATCGATGATGGCAAAGGTACAGTATTGCCTGACGGAACAGCCCCACCCGGAAAAACCACGGCAACAGCAACAGTACCCAGTACCGTATCCAGTACAGCACCCAGTACGCTTAACCCACCTCCACAGCTCGATGCAGGTTCCAAGAACAAATATAGGGAACCGGACACTAATCTGATAGACATGGCACCGTCTATCGCCATGTTCTTCGGTGAAAACGCCTTAAGTAATGATGCTAAAACATTAGTCTTTGGCGCCGCGTGGAACATCCATGAATATGTAGACGGTTATCTCTTTGGGCCGGCGGCGGGTCCGCAGTTGAATGAACAAGATATCAAAAAGTATATCGTGTTTCATAAAACCCTATTGGACAAGCAGTTTAAGAATGAAGCGAATGCTTCTAAAGCAGTGGCCCTTACCGGTTACTTGGACGTGCTTTTGAACAGGGGAATCGATGCCTTTGATTCCAAAGATAAAACCCGGATTGAACAGTTCCACCAAGAGATTCACGATTTCGATGCACATCTCATGCGCAATGATGTAAATTCCAAAATTTACGGAGCGACGCCATTTGCAACCAAGCGGACTTAATTCAGGGCAGTAAGATAACGTTGTGAAAACAGGAATGAAATGAAGTTTAGTCGGAGTATTGTAAGCGCTAAAATAAATGTGAATTGTTTCCAAGGTGTACATTGGCTCTTGGTTAAAGTATTAAATAAATTTGAATAAACCACATTAGACGAAAGTAGTGCTTAAAAGGCACGGAGAAGCTGGTTTTAATATAAATTCCGGAAATTGAATTTTAAAGGGATGATTTTATAGGCGTTATTGGCTAATTTAATTGAATAGGCAACTAGTAAAGTAAACTATGATCTTGTGAAGATAAGGTTGAAAAACGAATCTAGTTGTTGCCTTAGATCGAGTTACAATTGAATAGAAGGATAAGACCTGCCTCAAAGAGACAGGTCTTATCCTTTTTTCGGAAATAAATAAATGTCTAAAACTCCTTAAATTGGTCAAAATAGCAATAAAACTGATAAAAGGAGAATTTGGTCTATATGCGTAAAGCAAATTATTTATTTGGAGCTCTGGCCTTAGGTCTTGGTGTAATAGTCGGAACATTGAGTGTGTCTTTACTCTCGAATTCGAGTTCCCCGACGTCCTTTATCTCTAAGCTGCGTGGCCAAGACAAGGTACAAACAGTTTCCGGAGTAGTAAGCAATCCGGAGCAAGCTTCTCCGATCCTAAACACGGTACCGGATGCTGCATCCGGAAATAACGTTTCCTTAAATGGAGTTAATCCGGATTCAACGTCAAATCCGGCAAGTCAAGAAAATGAGGGCCTTTCTCCCGAACAAGATGGAGATAGCAAAGCAATGGCAGACTTAAGCCCACTGCAGCAAAAAATCGTTACCGACTATAAGCAGGATATTGGGATCTTCTTCGGAGCTTGGAAGTCCGCAGATATGACCGCTTTTCGGCTTAAACTTGCCAAAGCCTACACCGGGGAGTTGTTTGAAAAACATGCTCGGCGAGCAGAGGGATACTTGGTTCAAGGTCTGGGTTTGGATGTCAGTCAAATAACCTTTGACCGGGTTGATGTCGAAAATGCCGACGAGAATACGGCCACCCTTCGTGTGGATTATCGCTATACAGCCAGGGATTATAATCTGGCCGATGCCGCCCCGGTCGGGGAAGAGCATGAACAGAACGTACATGTTCGAGTCAATATGATTAAACAGGATTCCCACTGGATGATTACAGGAGAAAGCACCGTGCAATAAAACAAGAAGGTTAAAAGGCCGCGCCGCGGCATCACTTATGAATGAAATGAATTCTTATTTCGGGGTAAACCACCATTCCGCTAACGCAGCACCATCAGAGAATGAAAATGATGGGTATTTTCAGGGTAGAAAGTATAAGGTTTTAAGGTCTTATAAGAAGTCAAGGAATTATTGGAGGGGCAATTCATGAATTGCCCCTCTGAAACAGGGGGACAGGACATTGTTTCTTGGTGAAACAATGTCCTGTCCCCCTGTTTTCTCCCTGCTTGATTTGTCTCTGTTTGAGAAAGTATAAATTTTTAAAGGACCGACGCCGCAGCCTTGGTGCACCATAAAGTTAAACTTTATGGTGAAGCGGAAGGGGTTCCCATGACCGATAGATAAACATAACAATAGGTCGTTCTGGCTAATGGACTCATGAAATGCTAATATAAGCTGTAGGGGCAATTCATGAATTGCCTCACGGAACCTGTTGACAGGCAGGCATTTGTAGTGAGGATAATTTTATGTTATAAAAAGACCGAGGCCGCAGCCAAGGTTTTTCTTAAAAACAAACAAACGCTTCAGATTCAAATTGTGAGGTGATTCCTTTTGACTTTAGGTAAAGAGACTCCCGCTTCAACAAATAGGTCCGTCAAAAAATGGACCCGACGTCAGTTCCTGTGCGCCGGTTTCTTGGGGACAGCAGCCCTGCTGGGCGGAGTGAGCTTTTCCTCAGTAAGGAAAGCCCTAAGCTCACATCGATCTGAAGAGGATCAAATACTTAAAGGCGTCAAAATGCCTGCCAAAATTTTGACCTTCCAAAAGGCGCTGGATGTGGCAAATTGGGTGGGGGATGGGCTGGACTATGCAACGGAACCCCGGTCTAAAACCCCCTATTTGAAATATTATTATGCGGCTAACAGTATGAATACCACGGCGGGATTTTCTGTGGGATTAAATTCCATAATCTTGTATATGGCGACCGGAGATTTACGATATTTACAAAAAGCGAGAGATACTGCGGATTTTTTAAGCACTATTTTGCCTGCCACAGGTTTGGTCCCAGTTTATAACTTAGCGAATCAGGCTATCGATTCTCGTAAGATTACCTTCTTTGTAGGAGACTACAGTCATTCCACGGTAGTGCAACTTGCAGCCTTATTAGCCAAGGCGGATGACACTTATCTGCCCTTAATGCATAAGTTAGCTGATGCCATTATCAATTTTGGGATTAATCCGACGAATAATCTGGTTTGGTGGAACATTGATTGTCATACTGGGCAAAAGCTCTATTCTGCCGGGACTTGTTATGAAAATCAGTTGGGCAGCAGCGTCACTTCCGCTGCTGAGGCACTCTTAGTTGCTTATTGGGTAGACAATCGCAAAACTCAATATAAAACCAAAGCGCTGGAGATCCTGAAGGCTATTTGGGCTTGTCGGAATAAAGTAACTAACTTAATACCCGAAGTGTGGGATATCGATCGGAATATAGTTGGTTCAAATATATATCCCGGAGGCCAATTTCGCTATGATGATATGGGTGGGGCCTATGTCCGCGGATTATTAATGGCCTATACAATCACGGGCGATTCGAGCATTTACAATATTTTAGATACCTATGTTCCGGCTCTTTTAGAGGGTATTTGGGATACAACGATCAATTCGAACCGAGGTGGGTTTCGGTATCTAAATAACTGTGTAGGGAGTTCAAGTTCCAATACCGTTGAAATCATGTATGGATTATTTATTGCGACGATGCTTACGGCAGAAAAAGTGTTAGGTATCGGTAAATATAATATTTATGATAAATGTAAACAGCATGCCGATCATGTCTTTAACACCTCCTTTGGCATCAAAAATTATATGGTCCCCCATCAGATCACTCCCCAGGGTGGTTATGTAGGACCAAATAGTGATTCCCAACTTGGGTATGCCACCCTCCAGTATCCCTTAGGCTTTCAAATGCTTAGTCAGAGATCGGGAGATCCCAGTTATCGCTTACTGTGCAATCAAGTGATCAATACGCTCTTGGAGCGTCATCAAAGAGGGAACAATACCACTTCCCCTCAAGGGTATGTCGGCATAGTGGAAACTCAATCTCCTTACGGCTACGAACTCGATTACGGAGATGCGAGTTCGATGGCTGCCTCGGCGTATATCCCGGCCTACCTTTTATACAATAGCCTCCGCCCCAGTTCCGGAGCCTCAATCAACTGGTTTAATGATTTGCCGCCGCTCGTTTTCAGCCTCGTAGATGCTCCCTTATGGGATACTCAGAAGGTTCGATATGAAAGCAACATTCTAACGGTGTCAATATCCGGAGCAGGTACTCTCGATGTAGCGGATATGGGACTGGGAGAGATTGTTTCTGCTAAAATGGATGAAGCGAGTTATCCGCAGTTTAGGGCAGCGGTTCTAACGACTCAAGCTGGGACGCATAATTATGCTCTATCCTTCGCCCCTTGCTCCGTGAGAAATTATTCCCCAAAGGACACAGACTGATTTGACACTTGTAAGTTTTGCTCGATTCACATAACCTAGTTGTAAAACCATGTGACTTGTAGTAAACTTTAGAACGATAAAGTTTACTCGGTTTGATCGAAAAGGGGCTGAGGTTGGTGTTATTTCGGAAACGAACGTTGTTTTTAATGCTGATTGATGCTATGTTAATCAACCTAGCAGCTTTCGGCAGTTTTTATTTACGTTTCGAAGTTGTTGGAGGCATTCCGCCTGATTATTATCAAACGTATTATCACACAGCCGTTGCTGCGACGATTGTATATATCATAGTTTTTTATGTTTTCGGCTTGTATAATCGGCTTTGGCAGTATGCCAGCACCGGGGAGTTACTGTCTATTATTTATGCAGTATCTGTCGGAACCGGCGGAACGGTGGCGGTCGTCTATTTTTATAGCCTATCTCGGGCTGGTTTAAGGATACCTCATATTTCGGCCATGTTGCTGTGGCTGGTGATGGTCTTCTTGATCGGAGGTTCGCGGTTTATTTGGAAGATCTTACAGGAAAATGCCTTTGAGCGCCATGTCCCGGGCTCGCAAAAACAGGTGCTGATTGCCGGGGCCGGCGATGCCGGCGTATTGGCAGTGCGAGAGTTAAAAAACCGCAATTATCGGGAAGGGCGTCCGGTCGGTTTTATTGATGATGACCGTTCCAAAGTGAAGTTGCATGTCATGGGAATACCGGTCTTGGGGACGCGTAAGGATATTACTCGCATCGTAAAGGGACATAATATTGATGAAGTCATTATCGCCATGCCCTCGGCCTCGGGTGAGTCTGTGCGGGAGATTGTGCAAATCTGTGAAAAGTCCGGGGTCGATCTCAAGATTATGCCCGGTGTCTATGACATTATTAGTGGGGATATCAGTGTCAAGCCGATTCGACAGGTGCAAGTGGAGGACCTGTTGGGGCGCGACCCCGTTTCCGTTGATTTAGAAGAAGTGGCGGGATATGTAACCGGAGAGACGGTGTTCATCACCGGAGCAGGGGGTTCGATAGGTTCAGAGATCTGTCGTCAGATTGCCAAGTTTAATCCCGCGAAACTTGTTTTACTTGGACATGGCGAGAACAGTATTTTTGACATCGAGCAAGAACTGCGCGCTGAGCGACCGGGAATCGACTATGTCACAGAAATATTGGATATTAAAGATCGGGAGAAAGTATTCTTGGTCTTTGATCGATATAAGCCGGGCGTCGTCTTTCACGCCGCAGCCCACAAACACGTCCCTTTAATGGAAAAGAATCCCGAAGAAGCCCTCAAAAACAATGTTTTAGGCACCCAAAACTTAGCGGAAGCGGCCGATAAAGTAAGAGTAAAAACGTTTGTCTCAATTTCCACCGATAAGGCAGTTAACCCGACCAGTGTGATGGGAGCGACCAAACGAACGGTAGAAATGCTGATTCAAAGCCTGGATCTCCATTCCCAAACCAAGTTTGTCGCTGTAAGATTCGGAAATGTTTTAGGGAGCCGAGGAAGTGTCATTCCTACGTTTAAGCGACAAATTGCTCAAGGCGGTCCGGTAACGGTCACCCATCCTGATATGGTTCGTTTCTTTATGACGATCCCGGAAGCGACTCAGCTAGTTATTCAAGCGGGGGCCATGGCTCAGGGCGGAGAAATATTTATCTTGGATATGGGAAAGCCTGTTAAAATACTGGATTTGGCCAAAGACTTAATCCGGCTGTCCGGCTTCGAGCCCGAGGTCGATATTAAGATACAATTTACAGGAATTCGGCCGGGAGAAAAACTCTATGAGGAACTGCTAACAACTGAAGAAGGAACAACTTCGACCAAGCATAGCCGGATTTTTGTAGCCAAACCTAACTTTATTGATGTTAAACTCCTGGAAGAGTTAACGCATATTGTGCGAGAACGGGGCAGTTACTTAACTCGAGATGAAGTTATAGAGTTGTTGCAGACGGTCATTCCGACCTTTCGAATGAAAGTACCCAAGGAAGTAGCCAAATAATAAGGAGGAAATTAGGACGATGATGACCGTAAAGAATGTAATTACCGGCGAAGATGTCGTTGCCAAAGCCCTTAAAGAAAAGATTGAAAAACATGAAGCACGAATTGGGGTTATCGGTTTAGGGTATGTAGGACTTCCTTTGGCCGTTGAAAAAGCTAAAGTCGGTTTTCCCGTGGTTGGTTTTGACATTAATCCTGCTCGTGTAGAGCGGGTGAATGCTGCTGACAACTATATCGGAGATGTTAAAGACGAAGACCTCAAGAACGTTGTGCAAAGTGACATTTTGACGGCCACGACGGATTTCGCCCGCTTGGCGGATTGCGATGTAGTGATCATCTGTGTTCCCACACCCTTAACGATTACTCGCGATCCGGATATTTCTTATATTAGAGCATCCACGGAACAGATCGGAAAATATCTTCGTCCGGGGCAGCTAATCACCCTGGAGAGTACGACCTACCCGGGAACCACGGAGGAAGTCATTCTTCCTTTATTGGAAAAGTCGGGACTTAAAGTGGGTCATGACTTCTTTCTCGCTTTCTCACCGGAACGTGTTGACCCGGGCAACAAACGCTTTAGCACGAAAAATACCTCCAAAGTTGTTGGCGGGATGACCCCAGTTTGTCTGGAGATTGCTTATGCCTTGTATATACAAACGATAACCAATGTCGTTCCGGTATCCTCGCCTGCCGCCGCGGAGCTGACTAAAGTCTTTGAAAACACCTACCGGGCCGTTAACATTGCCATGGTCAATGAATTAATGATGCTCTGTGACCGCATGGGAATTGATATCTGGGAAGTCGTCGAAGCGGCCGGAACAAAACCTTTCGGCATCCAAACCTTTTACCCGGGACCGGGCGTGGGTGGTCACTGTATCCCGATTGATCCGTTCTATCTTACCTGGAAAGCTCGGGAGTACGATTTTCATACCCGCTTTATTGAACTTGCCGGGGAAATTAATGTTGAGGTTTCGTATTACGTTATCAATAAAGTAACTCGTGCCTTAAATAATGAAAACAAGAGTTTGAAAGACTCTAACATTTTTGTCCTGGGCGTAGCCTATAAAAAGGACATTGACGATATGCGGGAATCACCGGCTTTGAAAATTATTGAACTCTTGCGCAAACAAGGGGCCAATATCACCTATCATGATCCCTATATTCCGGTTATAGAACCACATGGCGGCAGTACTATCCAAATGGAGAGTATCCCGTTGACCGACGAGGCGCTTGCTCAGGCAGATGCCGTGTTGATCCTCACGGACCATAGCGCGGTTGATTATGAGAGAGTGGTGGCGAAGGCCAAACTTGTAGTGGATACCCGTTATGCTACGAAGAATGTTCAAGAGAATCGGGAGAAGATTATAAAAATTTAAGCGAAGATAATTTGCTTACGACTATTGCAGCAAATAGAATTATAGGTTTAAGGGGAATCGGCAGATTCCCCTTAAACCTATATATGTAGTGGATGTATTATTTTTCCATTGCGAATATAAAATTAAATGAAAAGAGTTGTTGTTTTGATGAATGGAGAGCAAAAGATCCGGTTTGCGATCATTGGCTGTGGGCGGATTGCCCCAAAACATGCGGAGTCTATAGCAGCGCTTTCCGAGGCGGAATTAGTCGCGGTATGCGACATTGTGCCGGAGTTGGCTCAAGCCTTTGCCGACAAATACCAAGCAGAGCCCTATACCGACTATTTGGAAATGCTCAAGAGGGCAGACCTTGATGTCGTCACGATAGCTACTCCGAGTGGCTTGCATGCCGAAATTGGGATTGCGGCTGCCGAAGCCGGTAAGCATGTCTTAGTGGAAAAGCCCATGGCCATGACCTTAGAAACCGCAGATGCTCTGATCGCGGCTTGCCACAAAGCGGGCGTCAAATTAGGCGTTATTCATCAGAACCGTTTTAATGACTCGATAAAACTCCTGCGCAAGGCCTTAGAGGAGGGTCGTTTTGGCAAATTAACTCATGGACAGGCCACCGTGCGCTGGAACCGGAACGATAATTATTACATCCAAGCGCCTTGGCGCGGGACAAAGCTTCAAGACGGCGGAGTACTTATGAATCAGTCGATTCATAACATCGACCTTTTACAGTGGACATTTGGGCCGGTGGAGTCTGTTTTTGGATATACGGCGACTTTTATGCGCAAAATTGAAATGGAAGATATGGGGGCAGCTGTTATTAAGTTCAAAAGTGGTGCCATAGGACTTATTGAAGCAGCCTCAACCATCTACCCTAAAAACATTGAAGAGACTTTAAATGTCTTCGGCGAGACGGGTTCGGTCATCGTTGGCGGAATCGCAGTCAACCGAGTCGAGGTCTGGGAATTACCCGACAGTGCGGAAGAGAAAAAAGAGATTTTTGCCAGTCAGGAAGGTGATCCGCCGACGGTTTACGGCTTCGGACATAGAGAACTGATTTCGGATCTTATGCAAGCGATTCGAGAAGATCGGGCACCGGCCATTCCGGGGGAAGAAGGACGCAAAGCACTGGAGATTATTTTGGCGATTTACAAGTGTCAGGAAACGAAAGAGCCGGTTATGTTTCCGCTCATACCCTAATCACTAATCACTAATCACTAACCACCGTCCTCCTCATCAAAATCCAGAACGATTCTAAATCTGTTTTCCATTTGTAAATCCCTCCGTTACTATATTTTCTAAGGTATTTTAATTAGGCCAAAAGACACCTTGCTTTGAGGATTATTATAACGCGAACAACGATTGCCAATGAATGTAAATTTCACGAAAGGAGCAAAAATAATGACTCAAAATTGGATGATCGCCGCAAGCGCAATCGTACCTGCAAGCGTAACAGTTGGGCTGTATTGTGTGATCGGGGAAAATGTGGTGATCGGAGAAAACGTTAGCTTGGGAGTTGGCTGTGTTCTTGGTGATGGAGCTAAGGTTGGGGCCGGAAGCGAACTGGGGAACTACGTCAGTCTCGGGGCAGGGAGTGGAATAGGCCTTCGTACCCGCATCGGGGATCATACCACGATTTACCCGCAAGCTGTGCTTGGAGATGACGGCTTTATCGGCAGCAACTCCTCAATCGGACGGTTACCCAAGGCTGCAGCTACGAGTACGGTTAAAGCCCAAGCGAATTTGCCTCCCCTTAGGATGGGAAACGGGTTCACGATTGGCTGCTCAGTCGTCCTCTATGCCGGGACAAGCTATGCCGATGAGACCTTTGTTGGGGATGGGGCTGTCGTTAGAGAGCGGTGCTCGATTGGGCAGAACGTGGTGATCGGTGCGGGAGTGGGGGTGGAAAATGACACCAAGATTGGTGCCTTCACCAAGATCCAGACCGGTTCTTATATCACAGCCTATATGGAAATCGAAGAACGAGTGTTTATTGCTCCCATGGTCACGACGACGAATGACAACTTTATGGGGCGTACCGAAAAACGCTTTGATTCAATCAAAGGTCCCACAATTCAGCGCGGAGCCCGCATTGGCGGAGGGGCCATCCTCTTGCCCGGTATAAACGTTGCTCCCGAGACCTTCGTGGCTGCAGGCGCTGTAGTAACCAAAGACACCACGGAAAAGCGTGTCCTCAAAGGCTTCCCAGCCAAAGACCTCCGGGAAGTACCGGAGGAAGAACTCCTATAGGGAGGAAGGGGGAGGAAGTGTCTTAGCCCGTTCGCACACGCTGCATTGCTATTCGCTTGTCGCTGCGGCTAAAACGCAAAACCTCAGGGTATTACTGAATGTGAACCGTTGCGTTTCTTAACGCCTTAGCGTCTGCGCTCATTGACGCAATTCCGCTAAAGTGCTTCACTCAGCTAAGAAACTTCCTTGGGCTGGGGGTCGACGAGGGTTGGAACGACGAGGGTTGGGTCGACGAGGGTTGGTATGACGAGGGTTGGTATGACGGGGGGTTGGATCGGGTGTGCTCTGAGGAGAGACTGTTTGCGTCTTAGACACAAATGCGCTTTGCGTTTGGAGGC
>Ga0326727_10007263_pt1 | contig 29458 bp, 21 predicted proteins | sample MB2enrmetagenome_FD_207643 | JGI IMG/M metagenome (GOLD analysis project Ga0326727, IMG submission 207643) | Lab enriched peat soil microbial communities from McLean, Ithaca, NY, United States - MB29MY | ecosystem: Environmental > Terrestrial > Soil > Wetlands > Peat | place: USA: New York... | reverse complement strand
AAGCTCCCCGCACGGATGAGCAACTGCTCCTGGCGGCCAAGACCGCCTTTAACTCGATTTCTATCGCGGACTGCAAAGGCTTCTTTTTTAGCGCCCAATACGCTACATAATAAATGGAAATGCTCTAATCGAGAACCCGCCGGCCTTTTCAAACGCATCGGCCACTCGTAGCAGGCGCGCCTCGTCGAAGTGCTTGGCGAGGATTTGCATGCCCACGGGCAGGTGTGGCTCGCTTGGGGTTTTGCCACAGGGGACGCTGATTCCCGGGATGCCGGCCAAGCTGGCGGTGACGGTATAGATGTCGGCAAGGTACATCTGGAGGGGGTCGTCCACCCGTTCGCCGAGCTTGAAGGGCGCGATGGGGGACGTGGGGGTGACGATAACATCAACTTCGTCGAACGCCTCAACGAAGTCGCGAGTGATGAGGGTACGTACTTTCTGGGCTTTTAAATAGTAGGCATCATAATACCCGGAACTTAATACGTAAGTTCCCAGCATGATGCGGCGCTTCACTTCGGCTCCAAATCCCAGATTGCGCGACTTGCGGTACATGTCGCGCAAATCTTCATGCTGGGTAGACCGGAAGCCATAGCGCACGCCATCGTAGCGGGCGAGGTTCGAGCTGGCTTCGGCCGTGCAGATGATGTAATAGCATCCGATGGCATGATCGGTGTGCGGCAGACTTATGGGGACGATTTCGCAACCGAGCTTGCTGAACAGGTCGATGCCCTTCTGGATGTTGCCGCCGATTTCGGAGTTCAACCCCTTGAGGTACTCCGTCGGCACCCCAACGCGGATTCCCCGGACGTCGCCGCTCAGCGCGCCCACGTATTCGTCCACGGGCAAAGCCGCGCATGTGGAATCCAGAGGGTCGCGCCCGGCGATGGTTTCGAGCACCAGCGCCACATCGCGCACGGAGCGCCCAAACGGCCCGATGTGGTCGAGCGAGGAAGCGAACGCCACCAAACCGTAGCGGGAAACCCGGCCGTAGGTTCCCATCATGCCTACGATGTCGCAGAACGCTGAGGGTTGGCGAATGGAGCCGCCGGTGTCCGATCCCAGGGCGACGGTGGCAAAATTGGCGGCCACGGCGGCAGCCGATCCACCGCTTGATCCCCCGGGTACGCGAGTCAGATCGCGAGGATTGTGAGTGGGATAAAAACTGGAATTTTCCGTCGAGGAACCCATGGCAAATTCGTCGCAATTCGTCTTGCCGAGGATGACAGCTCCCGCGCCCTCCAGCCTTTCGACCGCCGTGGCGTCGTAAGGCGCAACGAAATTTTCCAGGATGCGAGACGCACAGGTGGTGCGGGTTCCGCGGGTCAGGATGACATCCTTTACCGCGACTGGCACGCCGGCCAGAGGGGCGAGTGTCTTGCCGGCAGCAATTTCCTCATCCACCCTCTTTGCCTGTGCGAGAGCCCGCTCCGGGCAGAGGCTAAGGTAAGCGCGGACTTCCTTGTCCTTTTGCTCGATTCGCTCCAGGTGAGCCTGGGCGATTTCGACAGCCGTCGCCTGCCGGGTCTTCAGAAGGTCATGTATTTGGCTGATTGTTAAAGTGGTGAAATCCATTTTCTGTATTTTAGATTTTGGATTTTAGATTTTGGATTCAGAAATGGGAAAGGGTGAGCCCGCGCGCTCGGCAATCCAAAATCTAAAATCCAAAATGCTTTCATTCCTCCCGCTCGATGACTCGCGGTACTTTGAAACACCCCGCGCCCGACTCGGGAGCATTCGCCAGCGCTTCGTCCTGGGAAAAAGTCCGTCGCGGCTGGTCCGCCCGGAAGGCGGCATTCTGCGAGCCCGGGTACGTGACCTGCGCCATGGGCTCGATTGCGGAGGTGTCCAACTCGTTCAGCTTTTGCACGTATTGCAATATCGAAGCGAGCTGGGGAAGAAATTTCTTCACCTCGTCCTCAGTAAGCTCCAGGTGCGCGAGGTCGGCCACGTAGCGAACATCTTTTTCCGTAAAAGCCATGGGTTTAGCTATCTCCGAGGGCGATTGAAATACTTGGAATAAGAGCTTGCCAACGCCGAAGCAACTTCGCGGTCAGCTATCGAAGTCGTGTCCAACGCCTGCTCCACCCCGTGCGGAGCGGACGGGGCAGTTCCGCGCGAGGGTCGTGATGCAGAAAAAAGGTTGGGCTGATTCACCGTCTTGATTCGCAACTTTCTCACGATCGGCTGGCCCAGAAAGCCATTAATCCCGGCACGAATTTCCTCGGTCATATGCCGGAGCTGTGTGCTCCAAGTGGCGCAGTCGGTCGCGAGGGTCAATACGCCAGACACAAAGAAAGCAGGCTGGGAGTGTTGCGCCATGGTCTTGCCCGCGATCCGCGGCCACAGCGGCAGCAGGATCTCAAGCAGGTGTGGCTCCTGGCGGCGGATTTGCTTCCTAAACAGCGAAGGTAAGATTTTACCGATTTCATCCACGGTTGCCGTTCCCAGCGCCGACTCTTGGGGTCTAGAGAATCACTCAGTTTAGCACATTGCGCGGTAGCGAGGAAATGGCTTGAGATGGGCAAATAACATTTCTATAATGCTGGGCGCATGAAATTGCTTCTCGCCTCCACCTCCCCGCGCCGAATCGAGTTGCTCCGCAACGCCGGCTTCGACTTTGACGTTACCCCCAGCGACATCGAGGAGGAGCTGCCGATTCCGGGAGAACTTCCGGAAGATTACGCCCGGCGCCTGGCTCGGGCCAAGGCTCTGCGCGTGGCTGCCGGCGCGCCCCCCGGTCGAATAGTTTTGGGGGCTGATACGATTGTGAGGATCGGCGGCTTGATTCTGGGAAAGCCCAGCGGACCCTTCGATGCCACCCGCATGCTCCGCTTGCTCTCCGGCCACACGCACGAAGTCATCACGGCGATTTGCTTAGTGAGGGCGCCTGACCAGATTGTCGCGCTTAGACACGAAACCACCTTCGTGACCTTCCGCGAGCTGGACGGAGAAGAAATTCGCGCCTATGTGGCCAGCCGCGAGCCCTTGGACAAAGCCGGCGCCTACGCGATTCAAGGACTGGCCTCGAAGTTTGTGACGCGCATCTCCGGCTGTTATTTCAATGTCGTGGGGCTTCCGGTTTCCCTGCTCTACGAAGTTCTAAAGACCGTTGCGAATGATAAGGAGATGGAAACTGGAAATTAGGAGTTTGCCTCGGTTTCTCCCCCGCGTGCGAGGGACCTAAGAAGTGCCCGGCCGACCCCTTGAAGGGTGCTTCATTTTCTTCTTGACACGATCGATCTTCTTAGTCTACAATTATAGCTGATGATCAAGGCTAGCGGCGCGCTCAGAGGAACGGGCGGAGGGGCGGCAAGTCCGATGGTCAATGGGAGGTAGGCCGACAAATTGTAGGAATGGCAGTGCGACATTATTACCCTCAGGGAGAAAGTCCCTAAAGCCGTCAGCTTGTTGATAACAAAAGGTCCGGAGAACAGTTTTTCCCCTCCCAAAGCCGTCATCTTACTTAAAATAAACCCACTTACAAACATCTATTAAAAACAGAATATAGGGGTGCAAATTGTCTGAGTGACAGGACGCCAAATTGTCGCTAACATACGGTAGAAATAGCCCGTCCGGATGAGCAATCCAGGCCAGGAGTCAGAACAAAATGATCGGGGAATTTCCCGTATTCAGGCTCCTTACTCCTGCCTCCTGACTTCTGACTCCCGACTCCTCTCAAAGAATTATTCGCCCATCACCTTCGCGGCGCGTCACCCGCTCACGATCGAGGTATTCGAGCAGGGGGATAGCATACTTGCGTGAAAGTCCGGTCAATTCCTTAAAGTCAGTTACACCCAGGCGGTTGTTCTGGGCTTTACGGCGCGCCAGGATCTCGCGAAGCTCGTGCAGCGCCGACTGGTGGAAGATCAGGTCCTCAGTAACCTTGTGCAGGACGTTCTCCTTCAGCAGGATCTTCAGCAATTTTTCGGCGCGCGCCCGGTCAACGTGCAAGTCTGCCAGGACTTCCCGCGCGGTCGGCACGGCCAATCCCGCCTTGGCGAAGGCGGCGGCGATTTGATCGCGCGCCGCGATCTCATCTGCGGACAATTGAATGGCACGGCCGCCCAGGCGGACCGTCTCACCTTGCACGTCGATCTTGCCCTGTACACTTAGGGATTGCAGCAGAGCGTTGAGCAGCGCCGGCGAGGGGATCGCATGGGCCACGCCGCCGGCGCCTAGCTTGGCCCTCAGTTCCTCCTTGGGCAGCCCAGCCACCAACGGATTTGCGGCATGAAATTCTTCGAGCTGCTCCAGGAGGAGCTTCCTCAAATGCTCGAAGTGCGCCGCGTGGACGAGTAGGCTGGTTGGCTGCCCGAGGAGCACCAGACGCTTTTGGGCCTCGAGGGATTTTGCCACCCGGAGGATCTCCGCGGGTTTCCAGCCGGTACGGGCCGCCAGGGCCGCGGGGGTCGCTTCACCCGCCTGCTGCGCCAAGAGTTCGAGCCGCGCTGGCGGTTCGCCGCGTTCCAATACCCGTAGAGATTCCAGCGTGTCGGGATCGCCGGGGCGGTGCTTGGGGGGAGCGTTGTCGAGCACGGCGCCGCCCCCAATGGTGGTAACGGGCGAGAATTGCCGAATGATGAAACGGTCGCCGGGCACGAACAGACCGGGTTCGGAAAGGCGAAGCTGCACAAAGCCGGTTGATCCCGGTTTCATTTCCTTGCCTTCCAGCAGGATGACTCGCGCCAGCATCTCCGCCGTCCCGCAGTGGAAATGCACCTGCGCATGGCTCTTCAAGGGCCGGGCGCTGGGCAAAAGGCTCAGCGTGCAATCGAGCAAGGTGGTGAGTTGGAAAAGGCCGGGCGCGGCCAGCACCATGCCACGGGTAATCTGCCGAGCCTCGATTCCCGCCAGATTGATAGCGGTTCGTTGTCCTGCCGTGGCGCGGTCGGCGGACGTGTTGTAGACCTCGATGCCGCGCACACGCGCGCGTTTTCCTAAGGGGAAAATTTCAACCTCGGCCTCTTTTTCCACGGTTCCCGTGATCAGCGTCCCAGTGACGACCGCTCCAAACCCCTTCATCACGAAAGAGCGGTCGATGGGGAGCCGAAAGGGCAGATCGGCAGGTCTGGGAGGCGTTTGCAGGCTCAGCCGCCGCAGTTCGTTCTTAAGTTCATCCAACCCTTCACCGGTACGGGCGCTTACGGCCACCATCGGCGCGCCCGCCAGGAACGAACCCGCGACAAATTCCTGCACTTCCAGGCGCACCAGGTCCAGCATCTCGCGGTCCACCAAGTCGGATTTGGTGATGACGATCAGCCCCTGGCGAATTCCCAGCAGATTGCAAATGTCGAAGTGCTCGCGCGTTTGAGGTTTGATGGATTCGTCGCCGGCGACGATCAACATGACCAGATCGATGCCGCCCACCCCCGCCAGCATGTTTCTCACAAAGCGCTCGTGGCCGGGGACGTCGATGAATCCAATGCGCAGATCCGGACCTAAATCCAGATGAGCGAACCCCAAATCGATAGTGATCCCGCGGCGCTTCTCCTCCTCCCACCGGTCAGGATCGGTGCCCGTGAGGGCTAGAACCAGGGCTGACTTCCCGTGGTCAATGTGGCCGGCCGTTCCAACGATGACGTGGCGCATAAATCTCGGGATACGGGGCACGGGATTCGCGCCCGACTTGCGGCGGTATGCGAATCTGCCCATTTTAACTGCACAAATCGTAGGCTTGCCCGTATCCCTAATGCGGGACCTCGGGTCCCGAGTCCCGTGTCCCGTGTCCCGTATCCCGTATCCCGGCCCCCGGTTTTTCCACCTCCGGCCCCAGCCAAACGCTGGCCAGCGTCCAATTGCCGAAGCGTTTTTGGAGGACGAAATCATAGTAGGCCATCGCCGTGGGGTCCTCGAACACCACCCGCGCGAGGGCGCGATTCTTGTCGGGCGAGAGCGTGACGCTGCGGACCTCGACGTTAATAAGTGGCCGCGGTTTGGCCACTGGGGGAGCAGGGGGCGCTTTACCCATAACCTTCTTGGCAGGAGAGGCGGGCGGGGCCTCCGGCGCAGGTGGCGGTTCCAGCGCCGGTATGAAATATGTTCGCACCGCGGACTCGATCGAGCCACCGGATTTCTTTCCTTCCGGCGACGCCAGGTACTTCGCACGCTCTTCAATGACGGCGCGGGCGTTGTCCAGGTCGTCGCGAATGACCACGTCCTGGAGTTTCTTCTCGGCGGCCAGAAGGCGCGGAAGCAGCGACGTGTCAGTGCGCACGGTAAGGGCAATCACCGCGCATTCCGTCACGGTGCGGTCCGGCTCATCATCGGATTTGTTGATGGCGTCGAAGAGGATATCGGTGGCTTGAGGCGAATCGAATTCGGCGAGCGCCCCATAGGTAAAGCGCCGCAAGTTGAGGTCGCGAGGATCGGAGAGCAGATTCCACAAGTTGGGCAGCGACTGGTCTCCCCCGATAAAGGCCAACGACTGCGCCGCGTACTCGGCGGTGCGATCGTCCTTGAGCGCGGCGGTGAGCTGCGGAATCATCGCAGGCCCCGCGGCGAAGGTCGCGCGCAGCAGTCCGTATGGCGCCTCCTCGTTCGGCGAGCTGAGGATACCGTAAAGTAGTTCCGGCCCCCAATCGCCGGGCAGCGGTGGTTCCTGCTCGGCGCTCGCCTCTGCCGCCGCAGGACTCGACGCTGGTTCCTTTTCCGGTTTCACCGGCTGCTGGGAAAACCCTGAAATCCCGGGCAACAGGCAAAGGCCTACCCAAAGACCCAACACGCCGGCGCACGAGCGAATGCCAACCCTCACCATCGTGGCCTTGCGGGGCGTGGCCAAGCCGATCGCTTCCCTTCCATTGGTCATAGGAATTTCCGTCCAAGGTTGGATGCTAAAGTCTCAGGACAAGTTGGAGCGCCCGTCGCGCGCGGCCCGCCCGCGCCTTCCGCCCTTCCGCGTCATTCTTCCAACCCTCTCCCGGCGTTACCCCTAGCGATGCCCGTTCAGCAACGGAGGGAGGTCGCGCATATCGTCAATCACCAAATCCGGAGGAACCTGTTGCAGCGTGTGCGCCCCGAATCCGTAAGTGACACCGCACGTCCACACGCCGGCGTTCCGTCCGGTGAGTATGTCGGTATCAGAATCTCCCACCATGAGAGTCTCGCGGGCAGAAACCTGCAGTTCTGTCATCAACGTGTGTAAGCCAATGGGATCGGGCTTTTTTTTGGGAAAGCTGTTGCCGCCGTAGATATAAGCGAAGTAGGGCGCGAACCCGAGTCGGGTCAGCATCTCGCGGCTGAAATTGACGGGTTTGTTCGTCAATACCGCCATTTTATGGCCGCGGAGTCTTTCCAGCGCTTCGGCCACACCCGGATAAGGAGCCGTGCTATCGAGCATATGATCGTGGTAATAAGCCAGAAAGAATGCTAATCCTTTTTCGACATTCTCGGCGGTGGCGTGTGCCCCCAGTGAGCGGCGCACCAGCAGCGTGACGCCGTGGCCGATGTAAGAGCCAATTAAATCGAGCGGCAAAGGAGGCAATCCCATCTCCCTTCGCATGGCATTGACGCTCGAGGCCAGGTCCTGCTTGCTGTCCACCAGGGTGCCGTCAAGGTCGAAAACCAACAGCCGTACTTGTTTCCAGTCTGAAGTCACGGGGTTATCCATGTTTAAGCTGGGGGTGGTGATTCGAATTCGGGCTCCAGCGCACGCAAAACCAAAGCGGCCTTCTCCGCCGGAATGGGGTTGAAATGGAATCCCTCGGTGCCCAGGAAGCGCCGCCGCCCCTCGACGTCCGGTTGAATTTCAATGTGCCAGTGGTAGTCATCCCGCACACCGCTCCACCACCCTTTGGTGGGCTTCGACGCCTGCAAATTCGGCTCGGTATGGACGACCAGGTGGAGGGATGGCGAGAGCTTTTCGACACGCTGGAGGCAGGACTTGAGAAACGGCGCGAGTGTCGCCACTCGTCCCGGTTCCGCCAAATCGTTCTCGAACGACGAGGAATGGCGGAGGGGAGCCACCCAGAGTTCATAGGACCAGTGGGAGCCAAAGGGGCAGAAGGCCACGAAATCCTCGTTCTGCTCCACCAGGCGCTTCTCCTCCAGCAGTTCTTGCTGCAACGCATCACAATAGAGACACCGCTCGTGCTTCAGGAAATGCGCGCGGCACCAACGAAGTTCAATCTCCAGCAGTTGTGGCAACACCGGCGATCCCAGGATCTGCGAATAAGCATGTCCGCGCAAGGTCGGAGAGGGCGGGTGCTGATCCTTGAAAAGCGAGACATAGCGAAGGCGGTGGTCCCGCTTGAGGTCGAGGATGCGGTCGCGGCAGAGTTCCAGCACGTGCGCAAGGTGTGGCGAGGGAAGGTGCGCCATCGTCATGCCGTGCACGGGTGTCTCGACTACAATTTCATGTGCGCCAATGGTGTTCATGACGTCGAACATGCCGTCGGCCCGGCGGTCCGCGCCACCTTCCACGAGGAACAGCGGGGCGCGATCGTGAAACACGCGCGCCGTCCAAGCACCCGTGGAGTCACGGCACTCGCGGATGGCGTGGGGCGTCATGTGCTCGTTTCCCGGGCAAAAAGGGCAAACCCCGCTCTCATCGTGAACATCGGGCATTACCGGCCGCTTGCCGGTAACCACCCAGCGTCGAGTAAAGGGGTCCAAACGCAGTTCAGCCATGTTCGCAGCCTTTCGAAATAGAATGTGTGCTCAGCGCGATGGCGCGCGCCGCGAAAAACTCATGAAAGTAACAACGGCAATTCCTTAACCTCTCATTTTAGCGTGGATTGACGACTTCGTCATGGGGGGATGAAATGGCATGAAGGGGTCGAACCCGTCGTGCCAAGCGCGTCCCGCCCGTGGCTCATCACGGCCATGATGACCTTACCACAACTCCCGCGGGGCTTATCCTCCTCGCACACAATCCTCGACGCCCCGCGTGTCGTATGGTAGCTTGGGATTTCGGATACACTCCAACGGGAAGTGAGGCCCATGGCAGAGATAATCCCATTTCGCGCCCTTCATTATGACCCGCGGAAAACTCCCGACCTCGGCGCCGTAGTAACGCAGCCTTACGACAAGATTTCCCCCGAGATGCAGGCGCGTTACTACGATTTGAGTCCGCACAACCTGGTGCGCATCATTCGCGGGCGGACGCTGCCGCAGGACGGCCCCGCCGACAACGTCTATGGGCGCGCGGCGCGCGACTTCCAATCCTGGATCAGAAATGGCGTGCTGGTCTCGGAGCAGGAACCCGCCATTTATCCCTATTACCAGGAATACGAAGTTCCCGGGCAGCGCGGAGTGCGCAAGGAACGGCGGGGATTTATCGCTTTGTTGCGCCTCGCGGATTACTCGGCGCGCGTGGTGCATCGCCACGAGGAGACGCTTTCCGGCCCCAAGGCCGATCGGCTGGAATTGCTCAAGGCCACTCGCGCCCACTATGGCCAGGTCTTCATGCTGTACAGCGACCCCACGGGAGCGGTGGAAAGCTTGCTGGCGGCCCCCGCGGAGGAGCAGCCGTGGGAGCAGGTTACGGATGAGTATGGCACGCTGCACACTGCCTGGCGCACAGCCGATCCCAAGATCATTGCCGAGGTGACGACGGCCATGCGTCAAAAGCGGCTGGTGATCGCCGACGGCCATCATCGCTATGAAACGGCGCTCGCCTATCGCCACTACTGCCGGGAAATGGGCCTACCGGGTGGGCGCGCCGAATATGTGATGATCACCTTCGTGCGCATGGAAACCGACGGACTTACCATCCTCCCCACCCACCGTTTGGTACACAGCCTAGCGAACTTTGATTGGAGCAAATTTGCTGGCGATGCGCACGCGGTTTTTGATTGGGAAGAGGTCGCCGTGCAGGGACCGGCAAGCGAGTGGACTGCGCCATTCCTCGCCAAGCTTGCGACGGCGGGCCGCGAACGGCCGGCGATGGGCGCCTACGCGGGCGAGGGAGAACTCGCATTGCTGCGCCTGCGTCGGGATTTTGATTTGGGCGGCGCGCTCCCGGATCTTGTCCCCACGCTACGCCGGCTCGACGTGGTCCTGCTGCACCGGCTGGTGCTGGAGCGCCTGCTGGGCATCAGTATGCAAGCGGTGCGCGAGGAGAAGAATCTGTCGTACTACCGCGAGGCTGCCCTCGCCTGCGAAAAAGTGGAGCAGGGCCGGGGACAGATCGCCTTCCTACTCAATCCCACGCCCGTCTCAGCCGTATACGAAAACGCCCTTGCCGACTGCCCGATGCCCCAGAAATCCACCGACTTCTACCCCAAGCTGCTGTCCGGATTGACGATTTATTGGATGGATAATCCGGCGGGGGTGTAGCGAGGTAGGGCAGGGTGAGGAAAAGGCACGGACAAAACAAGTCCAAACACTGTGACGAAAATAAATTGGTGTATACTCGCAATTGTCTGAACGCAAAAAAGCGAATTCCGCTTGAATTCCCGCCATTCGAGGTGCCACGGTGGAAGCACTGCGCGTCACGCCTGAAATTCATCCGAGCTGGTTTCAGCCCCGAACCATGGAACGCAGTTTCGAATTGCGCGATGGCGAGCGACTGCTCGGAACCCTGCATTTTCCCAGGTTTGGTGGTTCGCTGGCCACGGCTTCCTTCACGGCGGGCGAGTGGACGTTCAAACGAGTGGGGTTCTTTCGTCCGCGCGTCACCGTGCGCCCCTCCGGTCAGGAAGTCGATCTGGCCGTCTATAGGCCGAAGGGTTGGGGCTCGGAAGGCGAGTTGCAGTTTGTCGGTGGTCACTCCTACGGATGGAAGCCCGCGAACTTCTGGGCTACCCGCTACGCTTTCGTCGACGACGCGGAACGGGCCGTCGTCACCTTCAAGCCGGGCGCGGAAGAAGGCAAGTGGTCGGACCTTTTCAAGTACCAGGCCCTGGTCGAGATCGACCCATCTGTGTACGACCGGGAAGAACTGCCCATACTGGTTTCGCTCGGTTGGTACCTGATGATCCTGCATCATGACGATTCTGCTGGCGCCGCGGTGGTCGCAACCATGGGGTAACTCCACGCTCGCTTGAGGAGGTAGAAGCGCAGTGTCAACATTCAGCGAAGTCTTTCTAGTCTCGGGCGTCCGCATCGAATCACTGGCGGCGCTGCCGGAGCCTGCGCATCCCCTGGAGGCTATTCTCGCAGCGGCGGAACAGAACCCCGGTCTCGATGTGGAGGATGCAGCTTCGCTGATCGCCTGGGCGCGCGGGCCCGAGCGGCGCGCCGAAATCCACACCGCGGCGCAGCGGGTTCGCGAGCGGGTGGCCCCGCACACGGTGGAATTTGTCATTCCGGTTTATCTCACCAGCTTTTGCGAAAACGAGTGCCTTTACTGCGGCTATCGCCAAAGCAATGCGCTGGCCGAACGCGTGCGCCTGAGCCTGGACGAATTCAGCCGTGAGCTCGACCTGATTCTGTCCTGGGGCCACCGGCAGATCGAGCTGGTGCTTTCGGAAGACCCGGAGTTCGGCCCCGAGGTGCTGGCGCGCTACGTGGAGTTGACGCGCCGCAGGCTCGACGGCCTGGGCGGCGGCGTGGTGGGGCTCTGCTCGCCGGTTTATGAGCGCGAAGACTACGTACGGCTGCGGCAGGCGGGCCTGGAATGGGTGGTGGAGTGGCAGGAGACTTATCACCAACCCCACTTCGACCGCTGGCACGTTGCCGGCTCGCCCAAGCGCGATATCGAATACCGCCTGGATTTGTGGGACCGCGTCGTCGCGGCGGGCATCAGGAAAGTCGCTCTGGGCGCGCTGCTGGGACTCTATGACTGGCGCTTCGATGTGCTGGCTGCCATCGAGCACGGCAACTACCTGCGCCGCGCCTATGGCCTCGAGCCGCACGCCATCGGTATTCCGCGCCTCAAGCCCGCGCGCGGCGTGCTGGCATCGCAAAAGCCCTCGCGCTTCACGGTTTCGGACGACGACTACCGTTTGATCCTGAGCTTATATCACCTTGCCTTCCCGCGCTCGCGGCTTTTCTTCAACACCCGCGAGAATTACGAAATGAATATTTCCATGGTGGCGGCGGGCGACCTTTTCACGGTGGACTGCGACACCTTTCCAGGCGGCTACCTTCGCAATGACACGCCTGGGCAGTTTTCGACTCACGGCTTCCCTTCCCGGCGGGAGGTAGCCGAGGTGCTCGCGGCGCGCGGGCTCAAGAGTTTGTACCTGGAAGCTGAAACCCCACTGCCTGCTCCCCCACGGCCTTCCGGGGTTGTACCGCCTGACGTGCTGAGGTGGAAAGAAGAACGCGCCAGGATTCGCGCCGCCGTTCAGGACTGGCAGGCCATTCTCACGGGGTTGGCTCTGCACCCGGGTGAAAATCTCACCGACCGGCAAGCGGCACTCGCTGCGCTGCGGATGACCATGCACTTCTTCAAAACCTATGTCATGGACCATTGCCGCCGGGAAGAAAACGCCTTTTTCCGCCCCACCGCGCCAACCCCCGAGGCGACGGCGAAGCTCCAGGAAATTCGGGACGGACACGAGCGCTTGGGGATTGACCTCGATAAGTTCGAAAGGCAGATGGCCTCCTACCAACTCTCCGGCGATCCCAGCGTGCTGCTCACCGTGGGAGAACGCGTCATCCGCGAACTTAACGAGCACCTTGCTGGTGAAGAGGAGTTTGTGAAAAGACAGTCTGTTGCCGTAGCACAGGCGTCCGAAGGTATGAAAAAATAGTATCTCAACCGCAGAGGCACTGAGACGCAGAGAAAAGGCCTTTTGATTTCATCACTCTGCGCCTCTGTGTCTCAGTGGTGAGAAGGTTCTTGGGGATTCTTTTCACACCTTCTCCCGCCCATGAGCAGTTACGGCCAATGCCGGAAGATCCGATCACTTCTTCCCCGAAAGGAGGAAGGCGATCGGACCGTAGAGGCTTCCAAGAAAGAATGGAATTCGTGGAACCTTAAGCTTCGTTGCGGTCGACTCTTCGGCCGCGGGTCGCCGCCGCAGGCGCGATGCAACATAGCGCAGTGTTTCCCGTTGCCGGGAGGGTTCTTGCAGGAAGTACTTGGTGAGGATCGCCGTGTGCGCGCAACCTGACTGAAAAGCCCACTGCCGGACCGCGCGCCATTCCGTGGAGTGGCGGTGAAGAATCCGCGCCGCAGGCTCGACAACTATCTTGGCGTCTCCCAGCAAGATTCTCAGCAGAAGATCGGGCTCTTCGCCGGAGCCAATGCGAGTTCCGCGGCCAAAGCGGGTGTCGAAGTAACCGAAGCGGTCGAAAGCCGCACGACGAATCGCCATGTTGGCGTTGCCCACCAACGCTGAGCGCATGGGGAACAAGTTCTTTCCGGAATTCCCATTCACGATAAGTTGCGATTCCGGGAACTGAGCGCGGTGAAGATAATCGAAGGTTTGGCTGACCGGGTCGCGGAGGGTTTGGGCGAAGATGCTTCCCACAACCGCCAGAACTTGGGGATCATGGAAAGGAGCCAGCAGGAGCGGAAGCCAGTCCGGAGCGGCCACGGAATCGTCGTCGAGGAATGCCATAATGTTCCCCGCAGCCGCGCGGATTCCGGCGTTGCGTGCCCGGCTGACCCCGCGCTGGGGTTCCGTGACAAGCCTTGCGCCGTGGCGCTTGGCGACTTCTTCAACGGCTGCGAGGTGGGGACCATTGTTGACAACGATGCTTTCTGCAACTGCGGCCATGAAAGGCCGCAGGGATTTCAGACACTCCTCCAAATCTGTCATGCGGTCGACAGTGCAAACGATGATGCTTGTCTGTTTCAGCAATTCGCCTGGGGCTTCCATCGCTTCTTCCTGTGAAGGGGCGCCGGACTTTTGTGTGGCACCGAGTCTTGTCGATCAAGATGGATCAGATTTCCGGAAAGGCAAAGACTTCAATGCTCGTCGTGATGGCGCGCCCGGAGTTACTTCCGAGTCTCGTTCAGGAGTTCGTCGTAAAGCTGAGTGAAGCCCTCGGTCATCTGCGCGGCGCTGAAATGATCGCGCACGCGGGCATACCCGGCTGCTCCCATGTTCCGGCGCATCTCGGGGTTCGAGAGCAGGAGGCGGAGCCGGGAAACCAGAGCATCAGCATCCCGTGGCGGGACAAGCCAGCCCGTTTTTCCATCTTGAATCAGATCCGGGACGCCGCCTACCGAGGTTGCGACTACCGGCAAGCCTGCGGCCATCGCATCAAGTGCGGCGATCGGGAAACCCTCCTCGAGGGAAGGCATCACGAAGACGTCCCAGCGGGGCAGAACGGAATTGAGGTCGTCAATCCATCCCAGAAACTCAACATGTCCTTCGAGACCACAGGGCGCGACTGCCGCTTCCAGTTTCCGCCGGTGCGGCCCCGAGCCGGCAATCTCCACGCGAAGAGCGGGGAATTCGCGCCGCAGCGCGCTCGCCGCACTGAGCAAGTACTCGATCCCTTTCAGTTCCACCAGCCGCCCCGCCGTCCCGAGGATGATCTCCGAGGTGGGACGTTGGGGGTGGGCAGGAGGGCCGCCCCGGGGAACGGTCACGCCGGCATAAATCACCCGCGCCGGACCATCGACGACTCGACTCGCCACCGCTTGCGAGACCGCGACGACCGCATCGGCGCCCCGGGCAGAGAAATAGACTGGGGTGAGGCCGCGCGGCTCGAGAATCCGCCCGTGCAGATGCCGGATGATCCTGGCATGCGTGGCGGCGCGCGCGAGCCGGCAGACCGACCTTCCTCCGAAGTGAAGTTGGACGATCGCAAACTTCTGTTTGCGTAGGCTGCGCCAGAACCTCCAGGCTCCTACGGGATCTCGCGCCCCGCGCGACCAGTCGAGAGCGCTCGCCTGCACGCCGGCCTGCTCAAGCATGTCCACCAGAGGCCCTGCCCCAGCCAGAAACCAGGCGTGGATACGGTATCGTTGGGGATCGAGCCCTTGCGCCAGCGCCCGTACAATGCGGGCCATACCCGTACCCTCGGGCTGTGCTGTGCCAAGAATATGGAGGACGTGGTGAGCCATGACTTCTCTCGGGCGCGACGGCGGAGTTCTATTGCGCGTGAGGACAATGTGGCCCAAACTCTCACTGTGGCGGAGTTTCGGGCTGAAAGACGAAGTTGGCGTCCTCGCAATTGAAGGTGCGGACGAGCCGGTAATTCTGCACGATGGCATGCGCAACCGAGTTTGGCCATATCCCCTGATCGGTTCGGTTGCTGAGTTCTTCCAAGTCCCGGCCCAGAACGACGAGGTCGATCTTATGCAAGCGAAGAAGAATAACGATTTCGGTGTCGGGCCAACCTTCGTCAACTACCATGCGCGTCCAGATCCATGGATCGAAAACCGGCAACAATTTTCCCGCCATCACCACGGCGCCGGGATTTTCGGAGAGGATGCGCTCGCCAGGGTAGTCTCTCACAAATTCATAAGCCTGCCCACATTCGGACATCTCCTGCATTGGATCCGGGGTCGGCCGGTGAAGGTTGACAATCACCATCGCGGCCAGCGCCGCCGGCATCAGCGTGGAAACGATACTCCGAAAATCGGAGTGGGCTCGCAAAGTGCTATAGGCCACCCCCGCACAACAGCAGAGCGCCGCCTGCCATTCCAGGAAGTAGTAGGATGCCGATGCTGACTTCACCACGCCGAGCCCCATCAGAAAAGAGGCGCCGAGATAGATGAGAGGGAGGGAGAGTTCAGGGCGAGACCGCAGGTAATACGCCAGCGCCAGAGCCAGGACAACCAGAAGATAGTCGGCGGTGAGCTGGTTGTGCAGTAGGGAGATCGCGGGCCGCAGATCGTAGGGTCGAACCGCGTTTATCCAGAATGTATCGAAGCCAAACCAGCCGCCGGTTTCGCGTTGGGCCCAAAGGAACGCCAGACCCCATAGCGCCAAGCTAGACACGGCAAACCGCGTAGCTTTCACTCCCTCTCTTCTGAAAAGCATGTAGAGGAAACACGCAAGCGGGGCCGCCAGGAAGGTAATCTTGCAGAAAAGTGCGGCCACAAAGAAAGGCACGGCGAGATACCACCGGCGGGATCGCGCGAATAGGTACAGACCGGTCAGCGTGAAGGCGAGACCGATCCAGTCGGCGCGAAATTGGGGTAACCAAGTGGTTACCAATGGACGTGATAGGTAGAGGAGGCCAAATCCCAGGCTGACGTGCGCTGCGCCGCCCCAATGACGCACCAGAAGGGCGATGAGCACCGCACACCAGATGCCTAAGAGCGAAGTCAGAATCCTGGGCGACGTGAAGCTCGCGCCAAAGAGCTTCACACACAGAGCCGCAAGATAGTAAGGCAGCGGGCCAAAGGGATTGGTGACGTAAGGGAACTCGGTCGCCGGCGGATAGGCGGACAACCCGTGAGCCACCCGGACGGCGACTCCCAACACGGGCCCTTCGTCGAAATCCAATTCGTAAGGGAGTGGCACCGCCCGGATAGCGGTGAGGAGGGTAACCAGGCATCCCAAGCCCGCCCCCCACAAGAACAAGATTTCGACTTTTTCAAAGAGTAAGCGGCTTCTCGGGATAAACAGCTCCTCGGTTCTGAACTGAGGTAACGGGCAAGGGGAATCACATGGGTACCGCGGGCCTTCGGCGCAAGACTTTACCCCTCGATTCCGACCTCGGCGCCCATACTACCGGCAACGCCCAGGTTTTTCAACTGCTCGGAGGGCAACCCCGAGAGCATGGCGGTTGTACGGGCTTTTATCGCGGTGGTAGTATCTCACCCTCGAAGCTGGACCGAACGCGAATCAGCGCCCACGTGGCTCCCCACTTTGGAGCGCGATGAACCCACGGAGGAATACGATGTCAACATCCCGAAGGACCTTTCTGAAGAGCACGATTGCTGGCGCCAGCGTGGCCGTCGGCGAGTTCCGGGCCTTGAACATGAGTGCCGGCAGCGCTGCGTCGGTGGCTGACCCGGCGGCTCACGACCCGAGCACACCTCTTGCGCCGGCCGAATCATCGGTTAACGCCGTCGAGTACACGCGCGGGGTCGGGGTCTATCCCGGCGATCCCCGCGAGGACTTTGGGCCAACGCTCGAGCCGGACGCCTCGACGTACCGCAATCTTGCGCTGCATCGGCCCGCGTATCATTCCAGTTCCTACGACTACAATCTAACCGCCCAACTGGTCACCGATGGGATTAAGGATTCACACCTCCCTGACTGGGTCGCGACTTCGGTGAGCTATCGTGGCCTGCTTCCTAAGATCGAACGGGAGTTTATTTTGGATCACAACGCCACCAGCACCGTGGACTTGCGCGGCCCGCGTCCCTGGGTGCAGGTGCAATTGGGGGGAGGGGCGAAGGTTCCGGAGTTCGACCGCGTTGAAGTGCTCTTTGTCGCGCCCACCCACTGGAAAGCGGAAGACCTGAGTGTTTCAGTGTCGGTCTCCGAGGATGGGCGGGACTGGAAAGAGATCGGCAAGGTAACAAACCCCACGCTCGAACCTCTTACCGGCTACCCCATGGGTTTTGCGCAGTCCGGACAACTGTTCAAGCCTTCCATCCCTCTCCGCGCAACATCGCAGAGCCGCTTCTACCGGGTCGAATTCGAGGCTATCAATGCCCCGCAATATTCCTTCGGAATGGAATGGCAAGTCGGCGAAGTGGCGTTCTATAACAAGAACCAAAGAGTGGAAATCGGCGGGCCGTACAGTTTCACCAGTGCGTGGATGAGCGGCGGTTTGGGTGAGGAGTGGGTCTACGTTGATCTGGGCGCGCGCTGCGAGTTCGATCGCGTGGTGCTGTATTGGATCGCGCGCGCCGCGGAAGGCTTCCTCCAGGTGTCCGATGACGCGCAGAGTTGGCGGGATATTCAACCTCTGCCCGGCGGAGGAGGAAACACCGACGACCTCAAGCTCTCTCCGTCCGTTCAGGGAAGATACCTGCGGGTCCTGATGAAGCGGCCCACCTCACCCGACGGCTACATTCTGAGTGAAGTGGAGGTCTATGGGCGGGGCGGACCCGTCGCGCAACCCAAGCCCGCGCCCGCCGCTCGGCCGGACGGGCGGCTGCACTTGGCGGGGGGCGCCTGGCGCCTCGAACGCGATTCACTGGTGAAGGCCGACGGCCAAACCCTCTCCAAGGTGGGATTCGCGGATCACGATTGGGTCATGGCTACGGTGCCCGGGACGGTGCTCGCATCCTACCTGAATGTGGAGGCGATTCCCGATCCGAATTACGGCGAAAATCAGTTGCTGATTTCCGATTCATTTTTCTACGCCGACTTCTGGTATCGCAATGAGTTCACCGCGCCGGCTTTAGGGGAGGGCCAGCGCGCCTGGCTGAACTTCGATGGGATCAACTGGAAGGCCGAGGTTTTTCTCAATGGCGAGAAGCTCGGCCGCATCGAGGGTGGTTTCATGCGCGGCCGCTTTGACGTTACCGGACGCCTCGAAGCAGGCGGCAAGAATGCGCTGGCGGTTCGCGTCGAGAAGAATGCCACGCCCGGAAGCGTCAAGCAGAAAACGTTTGCGAGTTCGGGCAAGAACGGGGGCGCGCTCGGACTCGATAACCCCACCTATCATGCCTCCATCGGCTGGGACTGGATTCCCACCATTCGCGGACGCAACACGGGCATTTGGGGAGACGTCTTCCTCAGCCTTAGCGGGCCGATTACTCTCGAGAACCCCTTCGTCACCACTTCCCTGCCCCTGCCGGAAACCAACCGGGCCGATGTGAATATCGAGGTCGAGTTGGTGAATCACACCGCCCAGCCGGTAACGGGAACCGTGCGCGGCCGCTTGGGGGAATTGCCGTTTGAACAGCGCGTCTCGGTCGATGGCTCGGCCACGAAGAAAGTGAAGTTTGACCCGACGAACACTCCAGCCCTGCGCCTGGAAAATCCGAAGCTCTGGTGGTCGGCTGGCTATGGCGAACCGCATTTATACCCTCTCGAACTGAGCTTCCAAACGCCGGACCAAATGGTGTCAGATGCCCAGGCCTTGCAAGTGGGCGTACGGCAAATGACCTACAGTGAAGACGGAGGCGCACTGCGGATTTGGGTCAACGGCCGGCGGTTCATTCCGCGAGGAGGGAACTGGGGGTTCGGAGAGTCCATGCTGCGTTATCGCCGGCGCGAATACGACACCGCCGTACGCTATCACCGCGAGATGAACTTCACCATGATTCGCAACTGGGTCGGACAGGTCGGCGATGAAGAGTTCTTTGCAGCTTGTGACCGGCACGGCGTGATGGTCTGGCAGGAATTCTGGCTGGCCAACCCCTGGGACGGGCCTGACCCGGCAGATAACGACCTGTTCATGCGCAATGTCCATGACTCGGTCCTGCGGTTTCGAAACCACGCCTCGATTGGCCTTTATTGCGGCCGCAATGAAGGCAATCCTCCGAAACCTCTTGATGATGGCATCCGAAAAGTGCTGGCAGAAAAACACCCGGGACTCCACTACATTTCCAACTCGGCCTTTGGCGTGGTGGGAGGCGGCGGACCATATATGGCCATGCCTCTCAGCTTCTATTTCACTGCCGGCTCTCACGCGAAGCTGCACAGCGAAATGGGCATGCCGAATATTCCTCCGGTGGAAAGCGTGCGAGCCATGATGCCCACGCCGGCCCTCTGGCCACAAGGGCTCGCCTGGGGCCTGCACGATTTCACTCTGGAAGGCGCGCAAAGTTGCGATGGCTTTAGGAGCATGATCGAGTTCAATTACGGGGGCGCCGACAACCTGGAAGATTGGGTATCACTCGCGCAATTCCTCAACTACGAAGGCTATCGCGGCATGTTCGAGGGCCAGAGCAAGTACCGCATGGGCCTGCTGCTTTGGATGAGCCATCCTTGCTGGCCTTCCTTCGTGTGGCAAACTTATGATTACTATTTTGAGCCCACGGCGGCCTACTTCGGCTGCAAGAAAGGATGCGAACCGCTCCACATTCAATGGAACCCCGTCACCGAGAGCATCGAAATCGTCAACAACAGCGGCGGAAACGCCCGCGGCTTGACCGCAACGGTCGAACTCCTGAACCTGGACGGGACAAAGCAGTGGGAGAAGTCCACATCGGTCGATAGTGCGGAAGACAGCTTCGTCTCCTGCATCAAGATTGAGTACCCATCGGCGCTGACGCCTTTGCATTTCCTGCGACTCGCGCTGAAGCGGGGAGCGGAGACGGTCTCGACCAACTTCTATATGCGCGGCCCCGCGGAGGGCAATTATCGCGCGATTCGCCAATTGCCGAAAGTCAACCTGGAAGCGGCGACGCGCGTTGAACGTCAGGAGAATCGCTGGCAGTTAACGACCGAGCTACACAACCCCTCGAACCAGCCGGCGTTGATGGTCCGGTTGAAAGCCGTGAGGGAGAAGGCAGGAGACCGCATCCTGCCGGCGATCTACAGTGACAATTACATTGCCTTAATGCCGGGCGAGCGGCAGACAATCCGGACGGAACTCGAGCACGCCGACACACGTGGCGAGACGCCACGCATCGTGGTGGAAGGGTTCAACGTCCGACCAACGGAGGCTGTGTCGTAAGTGACTCCTTCGGTGGTGACTCCGTCTTCCCTTTGGTTTTCTTTCCCGGCTCCGCCATGCGTTAGAACCGGTGCTGTGTTTTATGCTTGGTGTTTGGCGTTATGACTTTCTCGCGCGGCGCCGCCGCATTGTGCTATGAGGAACCCGTGGGGCCGCCGGTCTTATAGGGATTCCCCAGCGGATCTTTGCGTCTGGCAACCGAGTATCCCCAACGGTCGGTGGATGCTTGATAAACGTGGTTCTTGCGCAGCGCGATAAATTCCTCCGCGGTCTTCATCACCTCATCAGGCCGGATTTGACTGCGAACGAGGAAGTCGGGCTCGGGGGGATTGCAAGCGACGGGAATGCCGACGGTCCCCGAACTTTTGGCTTCGCCGGGCAGGCGAGTGATCGGCGCGTTGGTGGGCAGCGTGGCGCTTTGGTAGCGCAGGTCCATGCTCCAGCGCACGACGTCGGTTTTGTTTTCAAAGCTGGCGTGCGGAGTACGATTACTGAGCAACAGAACGCCGCCCTTCGGCACCGGAGCCGCGAGGGGCTGGCGGCCGCCGAATTCCTCATCGGGGATCACCAGGTAATGTGCGTTGTCGTCGGGTTGGTGGAAGAAGACTCCGCCCTTATGCAGGCGCGGCATCACCCACAGGCAGCCGCGGTCTACCGTGGCATCAACAAGCGGTAGCCAGACGGTCAGAATCAACCCCAGGTCGCAATAAGGCTCAAAGTAACCCGAGTCCTGATGCCACGGCACCGGGCTCCAGGAGTGGCTCGGCACCTTCGGCCGCAGCCGGTAGACGCTGGAAGCGATGAGCTCCGGGCCGCAGAGTTGTTCGGCGACATCAAGCAGCTTGGGATTGGTCATCAGGCCAAAGAAACTCGGCAGGGCGACCTTATTGTCCCACATGGATTTGGAAATCGTCTGGTTCTCCGCATCGACATGAGTCAAACGATGCTCGAAATCGTATTCCTCGTAGGTCCGCGAAAGCTTGCCCTCGGCGACGGCCTCCCGGCAGCGCCGGTCGAGGTCGGCGCTGATCTCATCGATCACCGGCTGCAAATCAGCGTCGGTAAAAAGGTTCTCGACGATCAGGTACCCTTCGTCCTCGAAGTGCTTGACCTGTTGATCGCTCAAGTGAAACTGAAGTGTGTCGCATGGCATCGCTGCGCTCCTTGCGGATTTGGTTTCCCTTCCGCACGTTCTCCGGTTAGGAATTCTGGATTTGGATTTCTGCCCAGTGACTATTATACCAGAGGCGCACGGCCTTGCGCCCGCGAAGTGTTGGCGGGCGGAATTCTCCGCGTGATTTCCGCCCTCGGCTTCGTATATTCTTACCGGTTTGAAAGAGAGGGAGAATAAGTACATGTCTGAACGCTTAGTTGTTTTCACCGAAAGGGAAGAGGGGCCGGTACCCGGCCTCAATGAAGATTTGATTCGGCAAAGCGGAGGGACCATCCGTTATGGGAAGGCAGTTGATGAGGCAGATCGCGTCCGGTTGGCCGAGGGGGCAGAGGTCGTCGTGGCGGGCGCCACACCGCTAAGGCGCGAATTTTTTGCCGCCCTACCTTGCTTGAAAGCCGTGGTGCGTCTCGGAATTGGTGTGGATAGCCTGGATCTTGATGCCGCCACCGAGCTTGGAATCGTGGTGGCCAACGTTCCGGACTTCTGTTCGGACGAAGTCGCCGAGCACGCCCTCGGACTGATCTTCGCCGTGACGCGCAAGCTCGCCCTGGCTGACCGCAAAGCGCGCGCCGGCCAATGGGTTCCCGGGATGGACGCCCTCCTGCGGCCCATGCGTCGGCTTAGCGGCCAAACCCTGGGATTGGTCGGATTGGGGAAAATCGGACGAAGCCTGGCAGGCAAAGCCAAGGGTTTGGGACTTAAGGTAATTGCCTTCGACCCCCACGTCAGCGTGGAGGCGGCGCGGGCTGTCGGCGTCCCTTTGATGAGCCTGGAAGCGTTGCTGCCCCAAACCGATATCCTTTCGCTTCACGTGCCGGCGACCGCGGAGACCAAGGGCATCGTGAACGCCCGCACCCTGGCGATCCTCAAGCCGGGGGCCATTCTCATCAATACCGGGCGGGGCCCCGTGGTGGACGAAGCCGCGCTCGCCGCCGCGCTCGCTTCCGGCCGCCTTGCAGGGGCCGGATTGGATGTGTTGCAACAGGAACCTCTGCGCCTGCCCCATCCGCTGACGCAATTTGAGAATGTGGTCTTCACCTGCCACTATGCGTCGCTGAGCGAGGAATCCTACGCCAGCCTGCGCCAGCAGGTTTCGGAGCAAACGGTGCAGATCTTGCACGGCGAGTTCCCGAAGAACCTGGTGAACCCCCGGGTGAAAGATCTGCCCCAGTGCCGATTGCGGAAAGGCGACGCGTAGCGCGGACCCCGGTCTTGGGGGCCGCGGTTCGGGTAGGGGTATAGTTTGATGTTGTAGCGGCGAGTTTACCTCGCCACTTGGGGGCATAAAGCCGGCGTTACGTCAAACTGTAGCCGCGGTTCGTCACCCATTGACAACAAAAGGCGCGAACCTGGCGAAACGGTCTCCGCTATGCTGGCATACTCCACTTGTTCGATGGGTCAAAATGACCCACCGCCCCTCAATGGGATTGCACAGTCACTGGGCTTGGAGTACTCTTTGAGTTATCAAAACCTGCGGAGATACATTCATGCAGAATGCCGGGGTAAGGTTCGCATTACTTCTCGTTTTCCTCACCGCGTCCTCGCTCCCCCTGGGCGCGCAGGCAGTTCAGCCAGTTGACCCCATTAGGTCCTTGGAACTTCTATCGATCCAGAAGAAGCAGTGGCTGATCACCGGCCAAGTTAAGGATCTTAAGGGCACTCCGGTAAGCAATGCCCACATCGTGGTTCAGTGTACGTCGATAGGAGTTGTCCCCACCACCCGGCTGGATGCTGATATCCAAGGCAAATACCGTTATGTCGTGGAGCTGGAGGCGCAGAGCAACCCCACCCTTTCCGTGGTAGTTTCCGCGGAAAAGGAGGGGTTCCTTCCGGCACGTGAAACGGCCGATTTCACCAAAATCGGCGAGACGTGGCCTATCGACCTGGTGATGCGGCCGCAGCAAGCCGACGCCACGGTTCTCTCGCAAGTCCAACTGGTTGCCTCGCTCGTTCGCCGCTACCACGCGGCAAGTTCTCCCGACCTCACGACGGATTCCGCCCGGCAGATTTTTGTTCGCGCCGCCGGGTTGTCGCTGGAGCCACAGACCGCGCCGAAGGCTGTGCCCCTGCTTTCCCCGCTGGTCAAGAAAACTCCGCAATGCGTGGAGTGCCGAACCTTGTTGGGCTTGGCCGACCTCCAGGCGGGCAGCGTGGCGAGCGCCCAGGAAGATTTCTCGCAAGCGGCGCTGGTGAAGCTCGGCCCCGCGGAAGAACCCCGGCTTGCCAATTCCCTGATTGCGCTGGGGGTCATGGCGGAATGGTCAGGTGAGTTCCCCAAAGCCCTGGCATTGCTGATGCAGGCCTTAAAGCTTGGCCCGCAGGACCCCTTGACGCTCCAGGAAGTGGGCCGAACCCTGGTCAATCAAAAGAACTGGGAAGCTGCCGACGAATACCTGCTAAAAGCGGAGAAGGCCGGCGCTCCCCCGGAAATCCGCCTATTGCGTTGCCAAGCCGCCCTGGAGGAAGGTGACGTGCAAGAGGCGGACCAGGAAATGCGCGCCTATCTGGCCGGTCGCGACATCAAGAGTTTCCCGCCTCCCGTGCGCGCCCTTTACGCCCAGGTTGATACGCAGGTCGGCTTGCAGAGCTTCAGCAAAGCGAAATCGCTGGTCGATGAGCCGCTTCCTCAACTCTTGAAGGAGTGGCCCGAGCTTGAAGGCATGGAGCCTGCTGCGGATCAGGGTCAATTGGCGGCGATTCTGGAGAAAACCGGCGCCACCGTAGAGGGCTTCTTTCGGGATTTCCAGAACGCCACCTCCCGCGAACTCATCCAAGAGGAGAAGCTGGGCAAAGGTGGCAAGGTCAAGGAATCGCTGGAGCAGAAATTCCAATACCTGCTGCTCACCACGCCCTACCAGGGTGGCCTGAGCCTGGAGGAGTACCGGACGAACGCGGCCGGTGAGCGGATCAGCCAATCCGGCTTGGAGGAAGGTTTCATGCTGTCGGCGGGCTTTGCCTCCGCCTCCTTGTTGTTTCACCCTGCTTACCAGGGTGGGACAAGGTTTCGCCACTTGGGCCGCGTCCATGAGAGCGGGGCAAGCTACGATGTGGTGGCCTTTGCCCAAGACCCGGCGAAGGCCAAGATGGTCGAGCGCTTCAACACTCGCGAGACGAGCGTGATGGTCTTGCACCAGGGTCTGGCCTGGATCGATCCGAGCGACTCTCGCATCGTCCGCCTGCGCACGGATTTGCTGATACCCATGCCCAAAGTGCGCTTGCAGCGGGAGACGACGGAAATAACTTACGCCCAGGTTCAATTCAAAGATGTACCCAAGCCCCTTTCCCTGCCCGCTCGGGTCACCGTCACGGTGCAGTGGAAAGGTTCAACGTTTCAGAACCAACATCAATACAGCGACTTCAAACTTTTCAATACCGCCGTCAAAGAAAAACACCTAACCCCGCAAGCCACTCCCCCTACTGACCCCGTGCCGAATTGAAGCCGCGGGCGGGCGTAGAATTGGTCGGAGGCATGAGCGACCACGTCCATGCACTGTTTCGATTGTCGAAAAACCTTGCGCTGGCAAAAATCGTGGAGGAAGTGAAGACCAGTTCTTCGAAATGGGTCAAGACGCAAGGGCGCGGTATATTGGTTAAGCAGGGCCGGCTGGCAATTGAGTTGGGGGGCGTGCTAGTGTAAATTGTCCGTTGACGGACTTCCGACGCCCAAACCGAACGGTTTTGCCAAGGAGGATGGCTCTGTGTTGCCTGTGGCGGCCAAGCGAAAGGTAATGGGGATTGGCCGGCGATTTCGTGAGGCGCGCATGTTTGCGCAGGCCATGCGCTCGCCGCGGCATCCCATCCAGGCGCATATCGTTCCCATCCGGCGTTGCAATCTATCCTGCACTTATTGCAACGAGTTCGACGACCGCTCCGCGCCGGTCTCCACTCCGGAAATCCTCAATCGAATCGACCACCTGGCACGTCTGGGGACAACCATTATTACGATCAGTGGGGGCGAGCCGCTCCTACACCCCGAACTCGATAAGATCATCCGCGCCATTCGCGGCAAAGGTGTTATTGCCACGCTGATCACCAACGGTTACTTGCTCACCGCCGATCGCATCCAGCGACTCAACCGGGCGGGGCTGGATCACGTTGAGTTGAGCATTGACAACATGCTGCCGGATGAGGTGTCCAAGAAAAGCCTAAAGGTTTTGGATCAAAAGCTGGTGCTGCTCAAGAACTATGCTGAGTTCGACGTGAACATCAATACCGTGCTGGGCACCGGCGTCCGTAACCCCGCGGACGCTCTGGCCATAGCGCGGCGCGCTCGGCAACTGGGTTTTTCGAGCACTGTGGGCCTTGTTCACGACCATAACGGACAGCTTCTTCCGCTCGACTCCGCCCAACAGCGCATCTACGGTGAACTGACCGGGATGGAAAAGCGGTTGTATTCGCGGTACAACCAGTTTCAACAAAATCTCGTCCGCGGCCTTCCCAACCATTGGCACTGTCACGCCGGCAGCCGCTATCTCTACATCTGTGAGGACGGATTGGTGCATTATTGTTCCCAACAGCGCGGCCGGCCGGGAGTCCCATTATCCGATTACACCTCAGAGCACCTGGCACGCGAGTACCACACCGTAAAGCCGTGCGCGCCCTTTTGCACCGTCTCTTGCGTCCATCAAACCGCCATGGCTGATTATGTGCGGGAGAAACCACTGGAAGCGCTTCCCCACTTTCTGCCCGCTACGCACGGTATCAACAAGGCACTTGCCTGGCTCTTCCTGAAGCCGGCTACCCGGCGGCTGTTTAGCAAAGCGGCGCTTTGGATCTTGAAAGTCGAATAGAAATCAGCGCTGTGGAAGCCTCGTACGCCGCGACGCCGACCAGCGCGCCAGCGACGGCATCGGCGGCATAGTGGTAGCGGCCATAGATCGTTGCGACCGCCACGCTGGCGGCGAAGAAGAGGAACAGGACGCCCAGGCGCGGCGCTTGCCTTCGGACCGCTAAGGCCACCGCGGTTACCGCAGCCACATGTGCGCTGGGAAAGAGGCAGGCTTGCACACTGTAATGGTCGAGCAGCCAGAAATTCCATTTCCGCAGCAGCGGTTCGACATGCGGTCCTGGCACGTCGCCAAAAAGCACCCGCGGCGGCGTGAGAGGGAAAAATGGGTATAGGACGAAGCAAAAAAGTGTGGCAAGGAGTACAGCGATCCAAAAGCCGTCCGTAGCCTGCCCGCTGCCACGGCCCACGCTGGCCGCCGAATTGCCAGTTTCGCTCGGCGCCCCTCGACGCGACGTAAAGTGAATCGCTGCCACCCCCAGCGGCACCAGCGAGTAACAGAGCAGATAGGCAAATTCCAAATAGTGCTGAAGCCATGGCGATGCGGTTCGAAGAACACCTACTACGAATTGATTGTGGAGCAGGAGGCGGTCCCAACGGATAAAGGCAAGATCCAAATGGTGAGTAGGATCGGGAGTGAGCAGCAACCCCGATTCCCGGTAGGCGACGAGGATCAGTAATGCCGGAAACAAGTCAGCGGCGGCAGCAAGCCAGCGGGCGCGCTGTCGATTTCTTCGTAAGACCATCAGGGTGGCGAGTGTCGTGGCGCTGAGCGCGATGATGGTGCAGGAGTCGCGCGCCGCCAAATGGAACACCATTGCAGCAACTGTCATGTAGGCGAAGAACGCGAAGGCAACCTGTTCCGTCATTGATAGACGGCTTCGCATAATCAAAACCCGCCAAACGGGATTAGCTCTGGCCTCAGCGGTGCAGATTTTCGGGCGGTCGTTTTTCACTTGGCAAAAGAAAGGGGGGGACCTCCCGGAGCGCGGTCTCCTGCCAGAATCCCCGCGAGCATCGGGGCAGGTCTCTGACGGAAGTCCAGCACGAGCATCCTACTGTCTGAATGGTAGGCCTCGCCACTGGCGGTTTGCGCTTGAAAGACGGGAAGAGTGGAAGCAAGATACTCCACTTGAGTGACTAGATGTGTCTCGGTTAAATTCCTGGCGATGAACTCACGCTCCGCGTCCACGTTGGGATCGATTCGGTGAATCATCCAAAGCTTGCGCATCTCGAATTTAATCGCCACGTCATGGGTTGCGGCGCCTACCCAGATGGGGTTGCCATTCATCTCGTGATCTGTTTTCCAAATTCGAAGGTGATGACGCCGGGTTAATATTGCGCCCGGATCGGGTAGGGCAAACGCATAGTTTTGGGCTCTCCCGAAGAGGAAGAAATTGTCCATGGGCAGTTTGACGTAATGTTTTCGTTGCCATAGCAGGTGCCAGAAAAGCGTGGGCTTATTCTTGTCCACTTTGACCCAACCGGCACGCGCAAAGACCCGCTGGAAGTCGTCTTCTTTGGCAATGAAGATGAGATTGATCATATCGCCCTCGCGCCCTTGACCATTGAGCGCGCGTGGCGGCAGGAAGGCGATCATCTCCTTCAAGCTGGAATCGCTTTCTTTTGCCTTCGCCAGCTTTGCTGTTTGCACCTGAAAATCTCCGTCGAGGTACGCGGTCACTTCGGTGCTCTTCAGGACAGTGCAGTCAACGCCATGGGAGAGCAGGAAGACCGGCGCCGCAGGCAGGTAAATCAGCCCGGCAAGGAGCATCCCTTCGGCCATCAGCTTGGTATGGGAGACTCCCTTGAATCTCCGGCGGGCATGCAACCGAATCCTTTCGCCAGTGACAAGCTCCACCGAATCGAGCTTGATGATCACGTTGCCGCCCAGTCCAAGGATGCGCCTGCCCTGAACTTTGACGACGGAGCCACTGGCCATGGTCCCTGCTCGGATGACGGTAAACCCGCCGGCCGTCACATCTTCGGTCACTACAAAATCCAGACGATCCCCCTTGTGAGCATGCGCCGAGGAGATGGTTTGTTCCAGTTGGAGTTTGACGGGAGTCCCGTCCGCGATGACCAGCTCGGCAGAACTCGGGAGCAACACCTGGGCGAAAGACCCGCAAGGTAGAACCAAGAGAAAGAAAAGGGCATAAGCAAATGACGTTTGATGATCCCTGCCGGCCATGGGGCGCTGTTTTACTTTGGAAGTCAAATTATTCAACATATTCTGCAACTCCTGAGAGCACCTTCTCTTTATACCCTGGGCTTAATTCCTCGTCAGTTCAGTAACGCTCGCCCATTTGGTCACAATTGCTCATGCAGTTTGCCGGCTCCGTGGCCTTGCGGATAGCCACCCTCGTAGGCTTCATTGTCTTCGGCTTTACTGTAGTGCCTCTTCCTGAAGTGGTTCCGCGCCGCGCGACTACCCCGGCATAGCGATCTGAGCGCGCGAGTGGCATAATGCACAAGGCATTCGCGATCTGCTTTGCTGGCAAGGAGGTTTGACGTGAAACGTTGGGCCGTCTTGGTAGTTTTTCTTTATTTCCTCCTTCTCGTTGCCTTGACCGCGCCGCTTTTTTTCGCTGGTTTTTCTCCGGGCGCGAACGCGATTGACGCGTTCATGATTTTCTCAGAGTGGGTGTACTGGGCCGCCTTGGGGGTGATGCTTGTGGCGCAAGCGGTTATGTTGCTTGTCCCGGTGGCGCTTTCGCTGGGACGGCCGACGACCCGGCGGTCAGTGCTCTGGCCGATCCTCGCTTCGGGGCTAATGGTAGGCGTGCTCGGAGCAGGGGCGGCGATTTCCATTGACGAGTTTATCAGAAAAGAAAAGGCGGCCTCGCTTGATGCGGGACTCCCCTGGGTGGCCATGCTCGTGCTGTGGGCGGCGTGGAGCATCGCTTTCTACCGCACCAGCCGTGGCGCCGAAGCGATGGACGTCGTCACGCGGCAGTGCCGCTATCTCCTGAAAGGAAGCATCCTGGAACTTCTCGTCGCGGTGCCCACCCACATCGTAGCCCGAGGGCGGGATTACTGCTGCGCGGGGGTTTTGACTTTTCTCGGGATCGCCTTTGGCGTAGGCGTGATGCTCTTTTCCTTCGGGCCGGGAGTGTTTT